>ERZ808240.1346-NODE-1346-length-30907-cov-4.673830_pt1 | contig 30907 bp, 34 predicted proteins | sample MGYA00521084_ERZ808240 | MGnify/ENA primary metagenome ERZ808240 (study PRJEB31516, sample SAMN03275571) | gut metagenome | biome: mammalia-associated habitat; material: feces | host: Papio cynocephalus | place: Kenya | collected 2012-08-06 ... | reverse complement strand
TAAGTGAGTATGCCCCACAAGGGCATCTAGGGTTCGAATCCCTACTTCTCCGCCAGTCGATAGTCACACGAACCCCCATCAGGGCCTTCCTGGTGGGGGTCGTTCTTTATGCGGTCGAAAGTGAACGCCACGCGCAGCTCGCCCTTCGACCGGTCCACCACCACGCGCTCCACGAACAGGCGCACGGCCTCCAGCGGGTCGTCGCGGCCCATGAGCCTGCGCACCCAGAACTCCGCCTGGTCCTCGTCCACCATGGCCATGGACAGCTCCATGGAGGACAGCGCCGCCTCGAGCTCCGCCTTCTCGTCGGCCAGCTGGTCCAGCTTCGCGGCCACGGCGTCCACCGCGCCCGTCTTCGCGGCCAGGTCCACCACGCGGGACTGCTCGCGCGCGTTCTGCTCAAGCCGCCTGCGCGTCGCGTCCGCCGCCTTCAGCTCGTCGGCCATCTCGTCGGCCTGCGCGTCCATCACCATGGCCACGATGGCCGCCACCGCGTCGTCGTCGGCCGCGATCACGTCCGCGGCGGCCTTCGCCACCGCGTCCTCCAGCACGTGCTGCGGCACCTGGTGGCCCGTCGCGGGGCAGCGGTAGTACGTGTACTTGCGCCCCGACTTCCCGTGGCCGCTGCTGGACTGGTAGCGGTGGCCCTCCTCGTCGAACAGCATCCCCGACAGCAGGTAGTCCGCCACGCTGCGCCTCCTCCTGGTCCTGGCCGCCAGCATCGCCTGCACGGAATCGAACAGCGCGGGGTCCACGATGGCGGGCATGCCTCCCTCCACGATCGTCTGGCCGTACCTGTACGTCCCCCTGTACTTCTCCAGGCGCAGGCACTTCGACACGAACCCCGTGGTGATGGGCCTGCCCATCTTCGTGCGCGCCTCGGGCATGGCGGCGCATATCTCGGGCATGCTCGCGCCCTCCAGGTACATGCGGAACATGCGCCGCACGCACGCAGCCTCCGCCTCGTTCACGTGGTAGTACCCGTCCGCGCCCAGGTCGTAGCCGTAGGTGCGCACGCCGTTGTGCTTGCACTTCATCGCGTTGCCGAGCTGCCCGCGCTTGACGTTCTCCGCCAGGGCCACGCTGTAGTACTCCGCCAGGCCCTCCAGCATCGACTCCAGCAGGATAGACTCGGGGCCGTCGCCCACGGCCTCCGTGGCGCTTCGCAGCTCCACCCCGAACTTGCGCAGCTTCGCCTTGTACACCGCCGAGTCGTAGCGGTTTCGCGCGAAGCGGTCCAGCTTGTACACGTACACCGCCTGGAACGCGCCGCGCCTGGCGTCGGCCACCATGCGCAGGAAGGCCGCACGCCCGTCTGCGGTGCGCCCCGTGGTGGCGTCGTCGTGGTACACGCGCACGACCTCCGCGCCGTCGCGCAGGGCCGCCTGGCGGCACACGCGCACCTGGTCCTCGATGGACTCCTCGCGCTGGCCCGCCGAGCTGTAACGGGCGTATATGACCGCGTTGCACGCCATGGGCTACTCGTCCCCCGCCGCGTTCGCGGGGTCCTTCGCCAGCGACGTGGCCACGCTGTGCAGGATGTGCCGCCCGTTCTCGTTCATGGAGTCGTAGGCGTCCTCGATATTTTGTAACCGTTTATCAATTACTCGCACCGGTTGCGGCGTGGGTTCATCTGCTATGCCCATAGCTGCAGCGATAGCGCCAGGCTCCGCGAGGTCATCACCGAACAGATCGGTGACTGTAACTCCGAAAAAATCAGCGACACGCTTCAGTTCTCCGGCAGTCCTGGGTGCGTTCTTGCACTGTTCCCAATTTCTATATGTGCTGAGCGGCACATGGAGCTGCGCCGCCGCCTCGTCCTGCTTTAGCTTCGCACGTTTTCGGATGCTTTTCAGCTCGTACAGCATGCGCAACACCTCCATTAATTTAACCGCTAACCAATTCGTAATTATAATTTCCTAATTTCTTCTTGACTAGTATCCGATGGTCAGTTACTTTTAGTGCATCGTAAATCGGTTAGTAGTAACCGATGCGTAGTTACCGACCGAAAGGAGAAGGCAATGGCAAGCAACGACAAGGCGTTCTGGGACGAGCTGGTGGAGGCGTTCGGCGTCGGCAAGAAGCCGCGCGCCCGCTTCGCGTTCGAGGAGGCCGAGAACGGCTGCATGGAGGAGACGAAGGAGTCCATGAAGCTGCGCATCGCGGCCAAGTGGGGCTTCGACCCGGCGCGCATCGTGCCGATGGAGGCCGACATGAAGGCCATGTTCGAGCTGGGGCGCGCGCAGTTCAACGTGTACAGCGCCGTGCGCTTCCAGGTGAACGGCAAAGGCTGGGCCACCGACTTCGAGGACCTGGTGGCGAGCCCCGCGTACGACGACGAGAAGAAGGAGGACTAGGAAGTGAACGGGAAGCTGATGAAGAAGCGCCGCAAGGCCCTGGGCATGACCCAGATGCAGCTGGCGGTGGCCGTGGGCGCGTCCAGCGTGGCGCTCGTGAGCAGCTGGGAGCGCGGGCTGACCGTGGCCAGCGTGCCGAAGCTCAAGAAGCTGGCCGAGGTGCTGGGCGTGACCATGGAGCAGCTGCTGGAGGACGAGGAAGGCGAGAAGTGATGGCGGTGATCATCGGACATGGGCGAGCAAGCCACGCAGAGGGCCGCGCGCAAGCTGCGGCGGGAGGCGCTGATGGACTCCGTGCGCGCCGCGCTGGCGCAGCCGGGGGCCATGGAGGAGTACGAGAGGTGGAAGGCCGCGCGGGAAAAGCCTGCAAGCACGCCCGCGCAGCCGGGAGCCATGCCCACGGGGGCGTGACCCGCAAAGCCTACGCCAAGGCCGCGGAGAACGCAAACGCGCTGCTGCTGCTGGCGGTCGGGCTGGTGCTGGCCATGGGGCTGATGTGGGGCCAGGCGTGCCAGCGCGCCTACCTGGACGGCCAGGCCCACGCCGTCGCGACCGCGAAGGCGGAGGCCGACGCGCAGGCCTACGACCGCGGCTACGCGGCGGCGGTCTACGAGTACCAGGAAGGCAGCCCCGAATGGGCGCGCTAGGGGCCATCGTGGCCGTGGACCCGGGCTGCATGCACACGGGCATCGTGTACATGGACGAGCGCCGCGTGATCGACTCGCGCACCATCGGGTACCCCAAGGGCGTGAAGGGCAACAACGCGCTGCTGGACAAGCGCTGCGAGTCCATCTGGCGCCAGCTCGAGCGCTTCCTGGCCGAGCACCCGCACGACCTGGTGGTCATCGAGGGCTACCAGCAGCAGGGCGGGCGCGGTCACATGAGCATGAGCCACCAGACGCCGTGGCTTGTGGGCAGCCTCACCGCGCACCTGCACCAGGCGGGAGAGCCGTTCAGCATCCAGCTGAGCGCGCTGGTGCTCAACCCCAGGGCGCGCAACAACGCCGCGTGGGCCGCCGACGCCGTGCAGCAGGGCCGCGAGGTCATGCAGGGCTGCCAGCGCCTGGTCACCAACGAGCACCTGCGCAGCGCGTTCGCCCACGGCCTGTGGTTCTACCAGCGCCATGGCGGGCGATGATGCGGCGCGGCGAGAGCCTGCGCCCGTGGACGTCGGCCGAGGAGCGCAGGCTGCGCGAGCTGGCCGGCAGCGTCCCCCGCCGCGAGGTCGCGTGGCTGCTCAAGAGGTCCAACGAGGCCGTGAGGCAGAAGGCCAAGCGCATGGGCGTGAGCCTGCGGTGCTGGGAGCCGCGATGCGCCCAGACATGCCCCAGGTGCGGGATGGCGCGCCAGGCGATGGGCAAGAGCGGCGCGTGCAGGCCGTGCGAGCTGCGCGACCTGATAGCCAAGGCGGACGCCGACGCGGCCGAGGCCATGGCCAGGCTGCCGCAGGACGCGAGGGCCACCTACCAGCGCACCGAGGCGCGCACGCAGTCGGCGGTCCCGCCGAAGCCGCCCGAGCCCGACACCGAGGGCATGACGGCGTACCGCGCGGCGAAGGCCCGCGACGAGTGGGCGCAGGCGATGGAGGCGTGGGACGTGAGGCGGCTCACCCGCGTGCTGAAGGCCAAGCGCAGGCGCGTGGAGCGCATGCGGAAAAAAATCCCGAATCAATGACACTTTTACGTTTTGCCTGATAGGAGACACGAGAACATGCAACTGAAACGAGTCAAGACGGCCGACGTGTACCCGAGCGAGGGCAACCCCCGCGAGGACATGGGCGACCTGGAGGCGCTGGCGGCCAGCTTCGAGCTGAACCCCGCGCACCCCGGCGAGCCGCTGAACCCGCCGCTGCTGGTGCAGGACGGCGGGGTGTACCGCATCGTGGACGGCGAGCGCCGCTGGCGCGCCATGGGCATCGCCGGGACCGAGGAGTTCGACGCCGTGGTGTGCGAGGACTGGGCCGACGCCGACGCCGCCCTGGCCATGCTGGCCACTGACGACAAGAAGCCGCTGGACGAGGTGGAGCGCAGCCGAGGCGTGCAGCGCGCCCTGCTGTTGGGCGTGGAGCCGCAGAAGGTGGAGAAGGCCGCGCGCCGCAAGGGCCTGCGCAAGGTCAAGAAGGCCGCCGAGCGCCTGGGCGGCGAGGCCGAGCTGATGAGCCTGGACCACCTGCTGGCCGTGGCCGAGCTGGCCGACGAGAACCCGAGGCTGTCCGACGAGGTGGCCAACGCCGACGAGGGGACGTGGGAGCGCGTCTACCGCGACGCCAAGGAGCAGGTCGAGCGCGAGCGCGCGGCGCAGGCCCTGCGCGACAAGGCCGCGGAGCTGCGCCTTGACCTGGAGGAGGGGGCCGAGCGCCCCGAGGGCATGTGCTACGCGCTGACGTGCCGCACGCCGGAGGACCTGGAGGCCGCCGCAGAGGAGTACGCGGGCGGCGCGCTGTACATCCTGTCGGTCAGCGCCTGGGACGGCGCGCGCGTGGTGGTCTACACCGCCCCGCCCGACGAGGAGGCCGACCCGGAGCGCGAGGCCGCCAAGGAGCGCCTGGACGCCATGGCCGAGCGCGTGGGGGACATGCTGCACAGCGTGCGCGCGTTCCTCGTGCCGCGCCTGATGCGCCCCACCGCGTGCAGCGAGCTGCGCGAGTGCATGGACGAGGCCGTGAAGGCGTGGCTGGGCGACCGCGAGGCCCAGTGGACGTGGGGCGGCAAGGCGTCGCGCTGGCTGGACGAGGCCGAGTGGGAGGGCGAGCGCCCGCGCGGCGGGGCCGACGGCATGGTGCTCGCGGCGATCATGCGCGAGTGGCTGCAGAGCGCCGAGCCGAGCGCGGCGGTGCTGGGCATGGCGTGCGGCCTGGACGCCATGCAGGGCTACGGCAGGGACCAGCTGAAGGCGTTCCTGGACGCCATGGGCGCGGCGGTCGGCGACGGCTGGCAGGCGAGCCGCGAGGACATGGCGCTGATGGCCGAGCTGTCGGCGGCGTGCAAGGAAGACGACAACGACGAGGAGGAATAGCGAGATGGTCAAGATCGCATCGGTGGAGGCCGAGAACGTCAAGCGCGTGAAGGCCGTGTACCTGGAGCCCAAGCCCGACGGGCTGACCGTGATAGGCGGCCGCAACGGCCAGGGCAAGACGAGCGTGCTGGACGCCATCGCCTGGGCGCTGGGCGGCAACAAGATGCGCCCGAGCAACGCCAAGCGCGAGGACGCGGCGGGCGACCCGCAGCTGCGCGTTGTGCTGGACAACGGCATCGTGGTGGAGCGCAAGGGCAAGAACTCCAGCCTGAAGGTCATCGACCCGAGCGGCAACAAGGGCGGCCAGCTGCTGCTGGACTCGTTCACCGAGCAGTTGGCCCTGGACCTGCCGAGGTTCATGGAGGCCAGCGACAAGGAGAAGGCCGAGAGCCTGCTGGCCATCATGGGCGTGGGCGAGCAGCTGGCGGCCCTGGACGCTCAGAAGCAGCAGGCGTACAACCAGCGCCTGGCCGTGGGGCAGATGGAGCGCCAGAAGCGCGGCGCGGCCAACGACATGCAGCACTGGCCCGACGCCCCGGCCCAGGAGGTGAGCGCGTCCGAGCTGATCGCCGAGCAGTCCGCCATCCTGGCGCGCAACGGCGAGAACCAGCGCAAGCGCATGGAGGCCCAGCAGGTGAAGGGGCGCCTGGACGCCGCCATGGCCGAGCTGGCGCGCATGAACGAGCAGAGCGCCGAGCTGGCGCGCCGCATGGCCGAGAAGTCGGCCGAGGTGGAGCGCCTGAGCGCCGACGCCGCCAACGCCGCCAAGACCGCCGAGCAGCTGCGCGACGAGTCCACCGCCGAGCTGGAGGAGCAGCTGCAGCAGGTCGAGGCCGTCAACGACAAGGTGCGCACCAACATGCGCCGCGCCGCCGCCATGGCCGAGGCCGACGAGCTGAAGGCCCAGTACGACGAGCTGGACGCCCGCGTGCAGTCGCTGGCCAAGGCGCGCACCGACCTGCTGCGCGGCGCGAAGCTTCCGCTGGAGGGCCTGTGCGTGGAGTTCGACGAGAAGGGCGCGCCGCGCCTGGAGTACCAGGGGCAGCCGTGGGACTGCATGAGCGGCAGCGAGCAGCTGAAGGTGGCCACGGCCATCGTGCGCGAGCTGAAGCCCGAGTGCGGCTTCGTGCTCGTGGACAAGCTGGAGCAGATGGACCCGCAGACGCTGGCCGAGTTCGGGCAGTGGGCCGAGGGCGAGGGCCTGCAGGTCATCGGCACCCGCGTGGGCACCGGCGGCGAGTGCAGCGTGGTCATCGAGGACGGCCGCGGGCAGCTGGGCGACCCGGACGGCGAAGAGGGGCGCATGGTGGACGCGAGCCTGCGCGGCTGCGCCGATGAAAGCGGCTGCCCCGAGTGCTCCATCCCGCACGACGGGCACTGCGCACCCGCGCAGGCGAAGGGCTGGGTGATCCAGTAATGGCCATCCAGATAACGCGCGGGGCCGTGCAGAAGCCCCAGAAGGTGACCATCTACGGCCCTGAGGGCATCGGCAAGACGACGCTGGCCGCGCAGTTCCCCAACCCCCTGTTCATCGACACCGAGGGCGGCACCGAGGGCTACGACGTGGCCCGCACGCAGGCCCCGCAGAGCTGGACCGCGCTCAAGGGCCTGCTGCGCGACGTGGCCGCCGAGCGCCCGTGCGGCACGCTGGTGCTGGACACCGCCGACTGGGCCGAGCGCCTGCTGTGCACCGAGCTGTGCGCCAAGAACAAGTGGGACTCCATGGAGGCGCTGGGCTACGGCAAGTGCTGGCAGTCCGCCCTGGAGGAGTTCGGCCGCATGCTGGACCTGCTCACCGACGTGCGCGACGCGGGCATGAACGTGGTGGTCACGGCCCACGCCATGGTGAGCAAGTTCGAGCGCCCGGACGAAGCGGCGAGCTACGACCGCTGGACCATGAAGATGTACAAGAAGGACGCCGCGCTGCTCAAGGAGTGGGCCGACGCGCTGCTGTTCGTCAACTACAAGACGGTGGTGGAGATGGTCGGCGAGGGCTTCACGGCCAAGGGCAAGGCCCGAGGCGCGAAGCGCACGGTGTTCTGCACGCACCAGGCCACCTGGGACGCGAAGAACCGCTGGGGCCTGCCCGACGAGGTGCCGCTTAGCTACGAGGCCATAGCGCCGCACGTGCCCTGCCTGGGGCCCGACCCGAGGGTTCCCGAGCCGCAGGCACGGCCCATGCCGCCGCAGCAGCCCGCCCCGCAGGCGCAGGGCGACGCGCCTGGGACCATCGCCGCGAAGGAGGGGCTGCCCGCGTTCTGGGCACCCGCGTGCGAGCTGATGGAGCGCGACGGCGTGAGCCTGGCCGAGGTGCTGAACTTCGCGGTGCTGCAGGGCCACTTCACGCCCGACACGCCGCCCGAGGCGTACCCGCCCGACTACATCGCCGGGCTGATCGTGCCGCAGTGGGAGACGGTGAAGGCCAAGGTGGCCGAGTACCGCAGCGGCGAGGACATCCCCTTCTAGAACGAAACCGACCGAAAGGACAAGAGAATGGCGGAACTTGAGAAAGTCTACGACTGGGACATGACCGAGGTGGACCCGGACGACGGCAGCCACGGCGGCTGGACCGTGCTGGACGATGGCTTCTACCCCTTCACCGTGCAGAAGTTCGAGCGCGGTCGCTTCGAGGGCAGCGCGAAGATGCAGGCGTGCCCCATGGCGATCGTGACGCTCAAGGTGCAGGGCGCGAAGGGCGAGGAGGCGCTGGTGACCCAGCGGCTGTACCTGCTGGAGCGCATGCTGTGGAAGGTGTCGCAGTTCATGGCCGCCATCGGCAACGGCCGCAACGAGCACGGCAAGGTCATGGTGAATTGGGGCGACGTGGAGGGCCGCGGCGGGTGGCTCAAACTGAAGAAGCGCACCTACACCAACCGCGACGGCCAGGAGCGCGAGACCAACGACGTGGACACGTTCTGCGGGCCCGACGAGCACGAGAAGGCGTGGCGCGCCTACGCCCAGCAGTGCGGCGAGGACCCCGACGCGGCGCTGAACGGCCAGCAGGCCGCCCAGAACGCCGCCTGCGGGGCGCAGGCCGCCCAGGCGGCGCCGACGCCCATGCAGCAGGCTTACGCGCCGCAGAACGGCGCTGCAGCGCCCCAGGCGGGCATGTACGCCCCGCAGGCGCAGCCGCAGCCGCAGTACCAGCAGCAGGCGATGGCGGGAATGCCCACCCCGCGGCCGCAGGCGGGGGCCTCGCAGCACCCCGGCTGGGGCATCCAGTAGCCCATGGAGCTGAGGCCCTACCAGCAGGAGGCCAGGGCCGCCGTGGAGGCCGAGTGGGAGCAGGGCCGGCGGCTGACGCTGCTGGTCCTGCCCACCGGCTGCGGCAAGACCGTGGTGTTCTGCAACGTGGCCAAGGACGTGGTGGACGCAGGGGGGCGCGTGCTCATCCTGGCCCACCGCGGCGAGCTGCTGCAGCAGGCCGCCGACAAGCTCCAGGCCGCCACGGGCCTGGGGTGCGCGGTCGAGAAGGCGGAGGAGACCAGCCTGGGCAGCTGGTACCGCGTGACCGTCGGCAGCGTGCAGACCATGATGCGGGCGAAGAGGCTGGCGCGCTTCCCGCCCGACTACTTCCGCGCCATCGTCGTGGACGAGGCGCACCACGCGCTGTCGGACAGCTATCGGGCGGTGCTGGACCACTTCCCCTCCGCCAAGGTGCTGGGCGTGACCGCGACCGCCGACCGCGGGGACAAGCGCGACCTGGGGCAGCTGTTCGAGAGCGTGGCCTACGAGTACACGCTGCCCCGCGCCATCCGCGAGGGCTACCTGTGCCCCATCCGCGCGCAGACCGTGCCGCTGAGCATCGACCTGGGCGGCGTGAAGGTGAGCGCGGGCGACTTCGCGGCGGGCGACCTGGGCACGGCGCTGGACCCGTACCTTGAGCGCATCGCCGACGAGATGCTGGCGGCGGGGTGCATGGGGCGCAAGACCGTGGCGTTCCTGCCGCTGGTGGCCACGTCCAAGAAGTTCGCCGAGGCGCTGGCCGCCAAGGGCTTCGACGCCATGGAGGTCAACGGCGAGAGCCCCGACCGCGCCGAGGTGCTGGCGCGCTACGAGCAGGCGGGGCCGGGCGCGGTGCTGTGCAACTCCATGCTGCTCACCGAGGGCTGGGACTGCCCGAGCGTGGACTGCGTGGTGGTGCTGAGGCCCACGAAGGTGCGCAGCCTGTACGTGCAGATGGTCGGGCGCGGCACGCGCCTGAGCCCCGAGACCGGCAAGGCCGAGCTGCTGGTGCTTGACTTCCTGTGGATGACCGAGCGCCACGACCTGTGCAGGCCCGCGCACCTGGTGGCGCAGTCGCCCGAGGTGGCGGCGCGCATGACCGAGCTGGCCGAGGCGTGCCCGGGCGGCGTGGACCTGGAGGCGTGCGAGCGGCAGGCCAGCGCCGACGTGGTGGCCCAGCGCGAGGAGAGCCTGGCGCGCGAGCTGAAGGCGATGAAGGGCCGCAAGCGCAAGCTGGTGGACCCCGTGCAGTTCGAGATGAGCATCCAGGCCGAGGACCTGGCGTGCTGGGAGCCCGCCTTCCCCGCCGACCTGGAGCCGCCCACCGACAAGCAGCTGGCGGCGCTGGAGAAGTTCGGCATCTTCCCCGACGAGGTGGCCTGCAAGGGCAAGGCCAGCCTGCTGCTGGAGCGCCTGCGGAAGCGGCGCGCCGAGGGGCTGACCACGCCCAAGCAGATACGGTGCCTGGAGCGCTACGGGTTCAGCCACGTGGGGACGTGGCCGTTCGAGGCCGCCAGCAACATGATCACCAGGATTGCCGCCCAGGGATGGCGCGGCGTCCCGCGCGGGGTGGACCCCGCGACCTACGACCCGAGGATGGAGGTTTAAGCAATGGACGGAGGCATACTGGCCGAGGACCTGCAGGGCGTGCTGGACGCCGTGCCAGCCTCGTCGCTGGGCTACCAGGACTGGGTGGGCGTCGGCATGGCGCTGAAGGCCGAGGGCTACCCCTGCGAGGTCTGGGACGCGTGGAGCGCGCAGGACGCGGCGCGCTACCACCCCGGCGAGTGCGAGCGCAAGTGGCGCGGCTTCGGCGACGGCGGCGAGGGCCGCGTGAACGGCGGCACCGTCGTGCAGATGGCGCTGGAGCGCGGCTACGAGCCGCCCGGCTGGGACTGCGGCGAGGCCGTGGGCTGGGACCTGGCCGAGGTGGACCCCGTGCCGCCCGGCTGGACCGGCGACGCGCGCGGGTGGCGCACGACCAGGCCGCAGCAGGCCCAGGTGAAGCCCGCCAACGTCGTGGTGGACCCCACGTGGCTGGAGAGCGAGGAGCTGCGCGAGCCCGACGACGAGCACTGGAGCCCCGCCGATCAGCTGACCCGCTACCTGTCGGCGCTGTTCGACCCGGAGGACGTCGTGGGCTACGTCACCGAGGCGTTCGAGCGCGACGGGCGCTGGACGCCGGCGGGCAGGGGCGACTGCACGCGCACGGCCGGCGAGCTGATACAGCAGCTGGCCAAGTACGGCGACGACCTGAGCTACACGCTGGGCCAGCCCAACGCCGAGGCGGGCGCGTGGATACGGTTCAACCCGCTGGACGGCCAGGGCGTGCGCAACGACAACGTGGCCGAGTTCCGCTACGCGCTGGTGGAGTCCGACGAGATGGCGCCGGGCCGCCAGATGGCCGCGATGCGCGCCCTGGAGCTGCCCATCGCGGCGGTGGTCCACAGCGGCAACAAGAGCGTGCACGCCATCGTGCGCGTGGACGCCAAGGACTACGACGAGTACCGCAGGCGCGTGGACTTCCTGTACAGGACGTGCCAGGACAACGGCCTGAAGCTGGACACGCAGAACAAGAACCCCAGCCGCCTGAGCCGCATGCCGGGCGTGGAGCGCGCCGGCCGCAAGCAGTGGCTGGTGGCCGAGTCCATGGGCCAGCCCAGCTGGAAGGCGTGGACCGAGTGGCTGGAGGAGCAGAACGACGACCTGCCCGACCCCGAGACGCTGGACCAGACGTGGGACGACATGCCGGAGCTCGCGCCGGCGCTCATCGAGGGCGTGCTGCGCCAGGGGCACAAGATGCTGCTGGCCGGCCCGTCCAAGGCGGGCAAGTCCTTCGCGCTCATCGCGCTGACCGTGGCCATAGCCGAGGGGCTGGAGTGGTTCGGCTGGCGCTGCGCCCAGGGCCGCGTGATGTACGTGAACCTGGAGCTGGACCGCGCCTCGTGCCTGCACCGCTTCCGCGACGTGTACGCCGCCATGGGGGCGCGCCCGGACAACCTGCGCAACGTGGCCATCTGGAACCTGCGCGGCAAGTCCAAGCCCATGGACCAGCTGGCGCCGGCGCTCATACGCCGCGCGGCCAAGGAGCGCCCCATCGCCGTGATCATCGACCCCATCTACAAGGTCATCACCGGCGACGAGAACAGCGCGGACCAGATGGCGGCGTTCTGCAACCAGTTCGACAAGGTGGCCGACGGCCTGGGCTGCGCCGTGATCTACTGCCACCACCACAGCAAGGGCGGCCAGGGCCAGAAGCGCTCCATGGACCGCGCCAGCGGGTCGGGCGTGTTCGCCCGCGACCCCGACGCGCTGCTGGACATGCTGGAGCTGCACGTGGGCGACGAGCTGCGCGCGCAGCTGGAGGCCAAGGAGGTGGGCCGCTGGTGCGAGGGCTTCATGGACGCCAACGCCGCCGCCCTGGGCGCGGGCTGGCGCTCCCAGGTGCCCGAGGACGACCTGGCGGCCGGGGGCGACAAGCTGATGGCCGCGTGCAGGACCATCGTGCAGGGCGCGCGCCCCGACTGGACCAAGCCGTTCCTGGACGGCGTGGTGGACGCCCGCCGCAGGGCCCGCGCCATGACCGCCTGGCGCGTCGAGGGCACGCTGCGCGAGTTCCCGCGCTTCGAGCCGGTGAACCTGCTGTTCGACTACCCCATGCACGCCGTGGACCGCACCGGCGCGCTGGCCGACGCCAGCCCCGAGGGCGAGGAGCTGGGCCGCATGGACTACCGCGCCCAGGGCCGCGAGCGCAAGGCGAGAAACGACGCCCGCAAGCAGGAGGAGAAGCTGGCCGCGCTTCGCGAGGGCATGGCCGCCTGCGCCGAGGACGGCGTGGAGGCCACGGTGGCCAACGTGGTGGAGCGCATGCCCGAGGTGAACGGCAAGCAAGTGAGCAAGAGCACCGTAAACCAGTGGGTCGCCCCGAGCCGAAACGAGTGGTGCACGATCACGTGCGAGAAGGCGAAGGGCAACCAGCCCGGCGTGCTGCGCGACACCGAGATGGAGGACGCCATGACGGGCTGGTAGGCGGATTTTGTGTTGTGTTGTGTCTCTACCCTAAAGGGATAAGTGTAACAACACAGCAAGGCAGACAGCTGCATGTGTGGCGGGGCCGTGCGTGCGGGCTGAAGCCGCGCCCGCACTCGTGCGCAGGGGCTACGCCCCGCAACACAAAGCAACAGACGAAATACGAACGAACAGACGAAAGGAAACGGACATGGGAATCTTCGGGATCGGAAAGGTCAACGACCCGATGGCCGACGCCATCGACGAGGTGCAGGAGCGCCGGCGAATCGAGCGCGCGGCGAAGCTTGAGCAGAAGTGCGACATGCTGGAGCGGGAGAACGAGCGCCTGCGCCGCGAGAACAAGGGGCTCCGCAGAAGCGTCGACGCGCTGGGGCATGAGCTGACGGAGGCGCGCCGCAGGCTGCGCGCCGAGAAGAGGGCCCTGCTCCCGGCAGACGCGGCCCAGGCCCTGCGCGCGAGCATCGAGGGCGCGTACGGCACGAGCCGCGAGCGCGCCCTGGCGCTGACGAGGCTGGACGAGTGCGAGATGTGGCTGGAGCGCTGCGAGCCGAGGGAGGCGGCCGCCCCGGCAGCAGGAAACGCCGCCCAGGACGCGGCCGCGCCGTGCCTGAAGCCCGCGCTGCGGATGGCGGTGGAGTAGCCATGGAGCAGAGCGAGAGGCCCAAGCGCCGCCCGAGCATCGAGGTGCGCTGCCCCGCGTGCGGCATGCGCGAGATATGGCACCGCCTGCCCAAGGGCGGCGACCGCTGCCGCTGGTGCGGGCACCTGTTCGAGGACTTCACCTACCGCAGGGTGGGGCCCGGCGCGGAGGAGCGGCGATGAGGAACGTCAACTGGGGCTGCCTGCTGTTCCTGGCGTTCGCCGCCGCCGTGGACGTCCTGTCGTTCATGGGGCTCCGCGCGCTGGTGGCGTGGCTCATAGGCGCGTAGGCGACACGCGGCGCAGCATACCGAGGCGCGGGAGGGTCCGGGCAAGCCCCCCCCGCAGCCTCCTATTCGGGTCGGGCCGTCCTTCGGGGCGGCCCTTCCTCGTTTTCCGGGGCGACACGGCGGGCAACATGTGGGGCCATGGGAAGCAACAGGACCGACATACTCACGCCGGCGCAGGAGGCGTACACCAACGAGAGGGCGAAGGGGGCCACGCAGCGCGCGGCCTACCGCGCCGCGTACCCGAAGTCGGCGAAATGGAAGGACAGCGCCGTGGACAGCGCGGCGTGCCGCCTGGAGGCGCTAGGCAAGGTTTCGGCAAGGCTGCGCGAGCTGCAGGCGGCCGCCGCCCGCGCCGCCACCGTCACGCGCGCCGAGATCATCGACGCGCAGGCGCTGCTGCTGCGCAAGGGCCGCGAGGCCGTGGAGCGGCACAGCCTGGCCGACAAGGACATGGCGCCGGCCGTGAAGGCCGTCGAGAGCGCGTCCGACCGCCTGATGGACTGGCTGCCCGAGGAGGCCCCCGCCGACGGCCCGGGCTTCTGCCGCGACTTCGCGCTGCTGCTGTCCCCGCCGTTCCTGGAGCCGCACCGCGCCATCGCGTCGGGGGCGCGCGGGGACTTCTGGTTCAGGGGCGGCCGAGGCTCCACGAAGTCCACGGCGTGCAGCCTGGAGGTCGTGAAGTACATCGAGGAGCACCCCGACCAGCACGGCGTGGTGCTCATGAAGCGCAAGGCCGACCTGCGCGACGCGGCCTACAGCCAGGTGGTGTGGGCCATCAACGCCCTGGGCCTGGCCGACGCCTACGACATGCCCGAGTCCACGCTGCGCATCACCAAGCGCGCCACCGGGCAGACCATCGTGTTCCGCGGCTGCGACAACGCCAACAAGATCAAGTCCATCAAGGTGCGCTTCGGCTACGTCGGCGTCGCATGGTTCGAGGAGGCGGACCAGTTCGCGGGCATGGCCGAGATACGAAAGGTCAACCAGTCCCTGACGCGAGGCGGCGCGGACTGCGTGCGCCTGTACAGCTTCAACCCGCCCCGCTCCGCGCGCTGCTGGGCTAACCAGGAGATGGAGCGGCGCGAGGCGGCGGGGCTGCCCGTGTTCTCCAGCACCTACCTGGACGTGCCGCCCGAGTGGCTGGGCCCGCAGTTCGCCGCCGACGCCGAGGACCTGCGCGCCAGCGACGAGCGCGCCTACCGCCACGAGTACCTGGGCGAGCCGGTGGGCATCGGCACCGAGGTGTTCGACAACGTGGTGTTCAGGCGCGTGACCGACGAGGAGGTGGCGGGCTTCGCGAACATGCGGTGGGGCCAGGACTTCGGCTGGTACCCCGACCCGTGGGCGCTCACCGGCAGCGAGTGGCAGCCCGGCCAGCGCCGCCTGATCACGTTCGCCGAGGACGGCGGCAACAAGCTGCAGCCCGCCGAGCAGGCCGACCGCGTGCGCTCCATGCTCACGTGGGCCGACGGCGACGGGCCGCCGGCCTACCACCACCTGCGCGTGCTGTCCGACGACGCCGACCCCACGGCAATCGCCGCCCAGAGGGACGGCGGCGTGGACGCCAGGGCCGCGGGCAAGGCGCGGCCCGGCCGCATGGCCAGCTACCGCTTCCTGCAGTCCGTCGAGTGGGTCATAGACCCAGAGCGCTGCCCGAGGCTTTCCGAGGAGGTGCGGGCGATGGAATACGAGGCCACGGCCGACGGCGAGGTGCTGAACAGCATCCCCGATGGCAACGACCACTTCATAGACGCCACGCGCTACGCCGTGATGGCCGAGGCGCGCAGCCGCGCGGGATACAGGAGGGAATGAGCATGGCCAAGGGCGAGACCTACGAGCAGTTCGTGGAGAAGTTCAAGCCGAAGAGGACCACCGACGACTGCTACACGCCGCCGCTGGTCTATGAGGCCGTGAAGGGCTGGGCGTGCCGGGAGTACGGCATCGACCCCGCCGACGTCGTGCGGCCGTTCTGGCCGGGCGGCGACTACGAGCGCTTCGGGTACCCCGAGGGCTGCGCGGTCATCGACAACCCGCCGTTCTCCATCCTGTCGGCCATCTGCGCGTTCTACCTGGACCGCGGCATCCCGTTCCTGCTGTTCGCCCCGAGCCTGACGTGCCTGGGCGGCCCCAGCGTGTGCATGCGCATGAACCACCTCATCACCGACTGCGCCGTGGTGTACGAGAACGGCGCGGAGGTGCGCACCTCGTTCGTCACGAACATGGGCGGCGGCGAGTACGTGATGCAGAGCGCGCCGCAGCTCACTCGCGAGGTGAACGCCGCCATAGAGGCCGGGCGCGTGCGCAAGAGCGTGCCGCGCTACGAGTACCCCTACGAGGTGGCCACGGCCGCCATGCTGCAGCGCTACGCCAAGTACGGCGTGGAGTTCGGCGTGAGGCGCGGGGAGTGCGCCCGCATCGCCGCGCTGGACATGCAGCGCGAGCAGGGCAAGGCGATATTCGGCGGCGGGCTGCTGCTGGGCGAGCGAGCCGCAGCAGAGCGAGCCGCAGCAGAGCGAGCCGCAGCAGAGCGAGCCGCAGCAGAGCGATGGTCCTTGAGCGCCAGGGAGCGCGCGGCCGTCGCCGGGCTGCGGGGATAAGGAGACCGCAGAATGGCAACCGACGAGTTCAGCGTGCCGGCGCACGTGACCAAGAAGCTCAAGGAGCTGGGCTACGCCGTGGACACCAGCATGGACGCCTACATACAGGCCTGGTACGACTGGTACGGCGGCAAGGCCGACTGGTACAAGGACGGATACACCGACATGCAGGGCCGCAAGCGGCAGCGCGACCGCCTGACCATCCGCCCCGCCAAGCGCGTGGCGGCCGAGTGGGCCAGCCTGCTGGTGACCGACGACACGCAGGTGAGCGTGGAGGGCGCGGCCGCCAACGAGTGGCTGCAGGGCTGGCTTGAGCGCGCGAACTTCTGGCCCACTGGGCAGATGATCGTGGAGAAGGCCTTCGCGCTGGGCACGGCGGCCTGGGCGCTGTGGTTCGACGTGCGCGACGAGTCGTGCGACGTGAAGGTGCGCCGCTACGACGCCCGCATGGTGCGCCCGCTGTCATGGGACGAGGAGGGCGTGACCGAGTGCGCGTTCGTCACCCGCGCCACCGTGAAGGGCAAGCGCGCCGACCAGCTGCAGGTGCACGCCTGGGACCCCGAGACCGACAGCTACCACATCCGCACGTACCTGTTCGTGGACTCCCGCGAGCAGGACGCCGAGGCGGCGGGCGTGCTGGAGGACTTCGACACGCGGCAGGCCTGCCCCACGTTCGGCATCATCCGCCCGGCGCTGGAGAACACCTGCGTGGACCTGTCCCCCTACGGCCAGAGCGTGTTCGCCGACGCCGTGGACGCCGTGAAGGCGGTGGACCTGGCCTACGACTCCATGTTCCAGGAGGTCGAGCTGACCGCCGCCAAGGTGTTCGTGGACGAGGCGCTGGTGGACGTGCGCAGCAAGGACGGCAAGACCATCCCCGCGCCGAAGGTGGAGGGCCGCCTGTTCCGACGCCTGGCCGGGCAGGACGTGACCAAGGACCTCATAGACATCTACAGCCCGAACATCCGCATCGAGCCGCTGCGCCAGGCGTTCGACGTGGCGCTGGCAGAGCTGGGCGAGCTGTGCGGCTTCGGCCAGCAGTACTTCGCGCTGGACAAGAACGGCGGCATGAAGACGGCAACCGAGGTGACCGCCGACAACTCCGCCCTGATGCGCAACGTCCGCAAGCACGAGAACGTGCTGCGCGGGGCCATCCAGCGCGTGGTCACCAGCCTGCTGAACTGCGCCCGCATCCACTGCGGAGCGGCCATCGAGGAGGACTTCGGCGCGGTGAGCGTGCAGTTCGACGACAGCGTGATAACCGACACGCAGACCGAGAAGAACACCATGATGGCGGAGATCGCGGCGGGGCTTCTGCCCAAGTGGCGCTACGCCGTGGAGTTCTACGGCATGAGCGAGGAGGAGGCCCGCGAGGCCGTGCCCTCCGAGCAGGTCCTGGACGTGGGGTTCTAGCATGCTGAGCCCCGAGTACCTGGACCAGGCGGGCGAGAAGGTGGCCAGCGTCTACCGCCAGATAGAGGCCGAGATGCTGGAGTACCTGGCGCGCCGCATGCTTGAGGGGAGCATTGCGGACCAGCGGAGCCTGACCGCGCTGGAGCTTCTGGCGCAGTCCGCAGCCGCGCCGCTGATGGAGATAGTCGGCAGGCACGAGGCGGACATATCGGCCGCCGTGAAGCTGGAGGTGTCCGACGCCATCAGGCGCTGCTCCGCCGACGACCTGCGCCGCATCAAGCAAGGCCTGGGGCTGGACATGGCGGCGGCCACGACCCGCCAGACGGCGCTCACCGTCGGGGGCGTGGCCCGCATCCTGGAGCGCGACAACATCGACATGGCCGAGGGCGCGCGCGATGCGTTCCTGCAGCAGAGCATCTGGGCCGTGACGCAGGTGAACACCGGGGCCATGACGACCGAGCGCGCCCTGCACATGGCGGTGCGCCGCCTGGAGAGGTCGGGCATCAGCGTGGTGCAGTACCGCAACGCCGCCACCGGCGCGCAGACCGTGGCGAACAAGGTGGACGTGGCCGTGCGCCGCCACATCCGCACGCAGATACTCCAGGACGGCATGGACATGACCGAGCGCATCCTGGACCAGGCCGGCGTGGAGCTGGTGGAGGTCTCCAGCCACGGCGGCAGCCGCCCGAGCCACGCCAAGTGGGAGGGCCGCGTGTACAGCCGCCACGGCGAGCAGGTCATCGACGGCGTGCGCTACCGCGACTTCAAGACGGCGTGCAACTGGGGCGACGTGGCCGACGGCATAGGCGGCGCCAACTGCCGCCACAGCTACAGCGCGTACTTCCCTGGCATGGCCCGCGCCTACGAGCCGAACCCGCCGCACCCCAGCGGCATGGGAAACGACGAGGTGTACGAGCTGACCCAGAAGCAGCGCGCGGGAGAGCGCGAGATACGCGCCACCAAGCGAGAGCTGGCGGGCGCGGAGATGCTGTACGAGAAGAGCAAGAGCATCGGCGACCTGGGGGAGGTGGCCCGCCTGAAGATGCGCCTGCAGGCCCAGCAGAAGCGCATGCGCGACCTGGTGGCCGAGAACCCGAAGGTGCTGCAGCGAAGCCCGCGCCGCGAGTGGGCCGGCGACATGCCCAAGGTGGACGTGCCCAAGCCCTGCGGCCGAAAGGTGGACGAGCTGCTGGAGGGCAAGGCGGCGAAGGCGGCCATGGCCAAGGCGGGCATGAGCAAGTCAGAGACGAAGAGGGCGCTGGCCGCGCAGCTGAAGCTACAGGGCGCGACGCTGAAAGACCTGCCAGCCTTTACGGCAAGGCGGCAACGCGACGAGCTCAACAACGCGATACTGGACCGCAAGAAGCTGCTGCCCGTCGAGGAGCGCCGCAAGCGGTTCAAGCCGGCGAACCCCGCGTTTCTGGCAGCGCGCAAGAAAGAGGTCGAGCGCAACGGCGGCGCCATATCGACCGGCGAGGACGTCACGCGGTACCTGAACAGCCGCGGCGCGGATGCTGCGAACTTCGGCGAGGTCATAATGCTGCGGGAAGACGCCACGCTGTCCGAGATATTGGAGGAAGAGTTCCATTTCAACCAGCACCGCCGCGGCGACTATGCCGAGCACGGCCAGGAGGAAATGAGGATACGGCGCGAAATCGACGCGCAAAAGTACCTGCTAGACGTCGCGAAACGGTATAAAATACCGCGTATAGAGACAGAGCAGACGAAGGCCGCGCTGGCCATGTACGAGGAAGAGCTGAGGAGGCTGGGCGAATGAGAATCACAGACTGCACGACCATGGGACCGTACACCGTTCTAGTGTTCAACGCCCCACTGCCCCGTACCAGCTGGCGAGCAATCGTGGTGGACGGTGTGCGCTACGATACCCTGCCAGTCATGGACGCAGGCAACGACTGCCTGGCCATCGCCGGGTCGCACGACCTGACTGGCAAGGACGCGACCTTCACCGAGTAGCCCAAGCCCAACAACCGCATAGAACCGACGCAGAGCCGCCCTACGGGGCGGCTTTTCATATGCCCAGGCGACACACGTCCGACCATTCAATCCATCGCGAGGGGCGGCGGCAACGGCCCCGTGCGCGGCAGCGGCGGCAACAGCTGCAAACGACCGAGCGCGCAGTGAAGCGCGGCAACCAAACACCGGGAAGGACGGTACGGACATGGGCGCACAAGACCCCGAGAACAAGCCAACCGAGGGAACCGAGGGCCAGGAAGGCGCGGAGGGCACCGAGCCAAACGCCGACGGCGAGACCACCGAGGGAACCGAGGGCCAGGAAGGCAACGGCGAGGGCGGAAACGGCGGAGAGGGCGAGGGCGGCAAGCCCGGCGCGACCGTCAACCGCCACAAGTACGAGCGCGACCTGGCGGCCAAGGACAAGCGCATCGCCGAGCTGCAGGCGCAGATCGACGAGGCGGCCAAGACCAAGCAGGGGCGCGACGACCTCCAGAAGAAGCTGGACGACATGAAGGCGGAGCTGGACGGCGAGAAGGTGGCCCACAAGCTGGAGGTGGCCGGGTGCCGCAACGTCAAGGCGGCGCGCGCGCTGCTGGACGACTACGACGGCGACGTGGCCAAGCTCAAGGCCGAGTGCCCGTACCTGTTCGGCAAGGACAAGCAGACCGGGGCCACGGGGCTGAAGCCCGAGGGACCGGCGGCCGACGACGACGCGGACCTGGACCGCGCGTTCGGCCTGAAGAAGAAGGAATAGAAAGGGGCAGAGAATGTCCGAGAACAACCTGAGCAACTTCATCACGAAGTTCACCACCCGACTGGACCAGGTTATCACGCAGGAGACCGTCACCGGCGACCTGAACATGAACCAGGACCTGCTGGGCGAGATGAGCGGCAACGGCACCATCAAGATCGCCAAGATGGACATGGACGGCCTGGCCACCCACAAGCGCGGCCAGGGCTTCACCAAGGGCGGCATCACGCTGGAGTGGGAGGACTACAAGCTGGAGTACGAGCGCGACCGCGAGTTCTCCATCGACATCCTGGACGACGAGGAGCGCGCCAAGCTGGTCAGCGCCCGCGCCATGGGAGAGTTCGCCCGCACCAAGGTCGTGCCCGAGGTGGACGCCGTGCGCTTCGCCAAGCTGACCAAGAACGCCGGCACCGTGGTGTCCTCCGATCTCACCGAGGCCGACGCGACCATGAAGGCCGTGCTGGACGCCGAGACGTGCATGGAGGACTACGGCGCGAAGCTGAGCGAGTGCCTGTTCTACCACTCCTCCAACGTCAAGAAGCTGCTGCGCCTGTCCAGCGCGTACCGCCTGTCCGCGGGCCAGGCACCGAACACCAACTTCGCCACGTGGGACGAGATGAAGATGGTGAACGTGGCGGGCGACCGCTTCTACTCCGCCATCAAGCTGCTGGACGGCACCACCGGCGGCGAGGAGAAGGGCGGCTACGAGAAGGCGGCCGACGGCAAGAAGCTGAACTTCGTCGTGATGCACCCGTCCGCGGCGGCGGCCATCTCCAAGCACGAGAAGCTGCGCTACTTCTCGCCGGACGTCAACCAGGCCGACGAGGCCCATAAATGGCAGTATCGCCTGTTCCACGACCTGCTGGTGTACCTCCAGAAGAAGGGCCTCATCTACGTCCACACCGGCAAGACGGAGTAGGCCGTGGGCACCATCGTGGGGCTGACCTTCCCCGAGGAGCAGGCCGCCGAGCCTGCGAAGGTCGAGCCGCAGGAAACCGAGCCGAAGCAGGACGAGGCGCCCGCCGAGGCCGAGGAGCAGGCCGCCGAGCCTGCGAAGAAGAAGCCCGCCCGCAAGAAGGCGGCCGCCCCAGAGGAGGGGTAGGCATGCTGCCCGAGGTCGCGAGCGCCGACTACCACGGCGCATACCAGTGGGACCAGGTGGCGGCACACCTGCCGCGCGCCGTGGCCGCTGTGCGCGAGCTGATGGGCTTCAACTCCCCCGAGGACGAGGGCCAGACGGCGGCTTACAAGGCCGCCGTCTGCGCGGCCCTGGACGTGGACGCAGCCTACGGCTTCAGCGGCGGCGTGGCCGAGGGCCTGCAGTCCGTGACGCTGGGCAGCGTGAGCCTGGGCATGGGCCAGGCGAACGGCCAGCAGAGCGCCTACGACCGCGACATGCGCCGGGCCATCGCCCGCGAGCTGCGCGGCACGGGGCTGCTGTACGCGGGGCTGGGGTGATCGCGATGATGCAGATACCAAAGCACCTGCTGACCGACGTCATGACCGTGCGCGAGCCCGACCCCGCCGCCGACTACGCGGGCAAGTACCTGGAGCCGCGCACCATCGGCGGGGTGTGCTTCCAGCGCCGCGAGCAGCTGGGCCGCACCGCGTGGTCCCTGGCGGACGGCGCGACCGGGCGCGTGTTCGTGGACGCCGTGAACAGCGTCTGCGCGTTCGAGGTGCCCGTTGGCTCCCGCGTGGAGATCAACGGGCGCGCGATGGAGTGCAAGGCGTGCCAGGCGTACGGCGCCTTCGGGTTCGTGCACCACTGGGAGGTGGACGTGGGATGAGCAAGCCGCGCATAACCGTGGACCTGTCCGGCATCGAGAAGAAGTTCAGCGGCGAGCAGCTGCGCGCCAAGCAGGCCGCGTTCGCGCACCGCGTGGGCTTCGACATGAACAGGCGCTGCCCCGTTGACGAGGGCACCCTGCGCGACTCCATGCCCGCGAACAGCGACTTCGAGAACGGCCAGATAGTCTGGAACACGCCCTACGCCAAGCACGTGCTGAACGCCGACGGCGTGCGCACCGTGAAGAACCCCAACGCCTGCCCCCAGTGGCCCGAGGCCGTCAAGGCCGAGAAGCTGGGCGACTGGGAGGAAATGGCGGCAAAGCTGCTCGCTGGGGGCTCCGCGAGCGTGGATACGGGGGTGTAGCAGATGGAGGCAAAGCGCATAGACTTCGCCGACGTGCTGGCCCTGCGCCTGCGCGAGGCGGGCCTGGCCGACTCAAGGGTGGCGCGCCTGGCGGACGTGAGCGAGGGCGGCGTGGCAGTGCGGCGCATGCCGTCCACCACGACCGCCGAGGGCTTTGACGGGACCCGCTGCATCGACCTGGTGTGCCAGGTGGTGGTGGCGCGCGAGAGCGAGCTGCAGGCCATCGAGGAGTGCCAGGCCGTGGCCGACATGGCGCGCAGCCTGGACCTGCGCAGCCTGAACGGCTCCTACCGCCTGACCTCCGCGCAGGTCTACACCGAGCCGCAGGAGCTGTCCCAGGGGTCCGTGACCGCCTGGGAGTGCCGCATCAAGGCGGCCGTTACCGCAAGCAACTAACAGGAAGGAACGAACATGGCAGACGAGACCCTGGACTTCGCGCCGAACTACGCGCACACGTTCGAGATCAACATCACGCCCGGCACCGACAAAAAGACGTGGGCCAGCGCCCTGGTGGGCATCACCGAGTGCGCGCCCGCTTCCGACGAGACGGTGAGCGAGGACGCCTACTACAACGACCTCGGCGACACGGACAGCTCCGTGGACGCCGTGAAGGTGTCCATCGCCTTCACCGGCCACCGCAAGTATGGCGACCCCGCCCAGGACTTCATCCAGTCCTGCGCGCTGCTCACCAAGAAGAAGCGCAAGACGGACTACCGCTGGGTCCACCCCGACGGCACGACCTACGAGGGCGTGCTGACCATGGCCGACCTGGTGCCGGGCTCCGGCATGGGCGAGGCCACCGCCAAGGGCGACTTCTCCTGGACGGCCAAGCTGAACACCATCACCGAGACCCCAGCGACTAACGAGGCCATGCCCACCGGCGTGACGTGCGGCGCGGTGAGCGTGACCATCAAGACGCCCAAGGCCGTCAACGCGCAGGTGCAGCCGCAGGGCTGCAACCAGAAGTGCCACTACGCCGTGGCCGACGACACCGTGGCGACCGTCACGCCCGACGGCACCGTGACCGGCCTCAAGGAGGGCACCACCGAGCTGACCGTGAAGGCGGCGGCCATGCCGTCGGTCAGCACCACCGTGGAGGTGACCGTGACCGCGGGCTAGCGCAAGGCGACACCGGCGGGAGCATACCCCATGCGGGGCGAGGGACAACGTGAGCCGTCCCCCGCCCCTTTTCTTTTGCCATGGCTCACGACTTAGAGGAAGGCTCACGCATGGCAACGCAGACCATCAAGATCAACCGCGCGGTGGAGCGCATCACGGTGCGCGACGAGGAGGGCGAGCCGCTGTACACCTGGAAGGTGCGCACCGACGACGCCAGCATGGAGCGCATGACCCACATGGTGGGCGACGCGATGGAGCGCTTCCACGCGCTGTCCGGCGAGCTGGACGCCGGGGGCACCGAGGAGGAGCGCAAGCAGGCGGCCGACGCCATGGTGCGCCTGTTCAAGCGCAACACCTGCGCCATCATCGGCGAGCAGGGCTGGGCGGACGTGCTGGAGTACATCGGCGACGGCGAGGAGATAGACCCCGCGGACTACATCAGCGACCTGGGCGAGGTGTTCGCCGCGCTGTGCAGCTGGCTGTGGGAGCACTGCAGCAACAAGCAGCTGCGCGAGGCGGGCGTGTTCTTCCAGGGCCAGAAGAAGTTCGTGCCGAACAACCGCAAGGCGCGCCGCTCCAATAAGAAGGGCAAGTAGTGGACGCCGCCAGCCTGACCGCGCCGCGCGTGCGGCTCAAGGGCGGCGGCACCGCGCTGCGTTACCCGTGGAACGGCGAAGACGTGCTGGTGCGCGACGACAGCCTGACCGCCCTGGAGGTGGCTGGCGTCTTCGCCGACGCGGACATGCCGGAAGACGAGAAGCCCGGCAAGGTCATCCCCCTGCTTTTCGCCGACCCCGACGAGGCGTTCCTGGCGTGCGACTACAGCGTTCCCGAGTTCGGGCGGCTGATAAGCGCGGCCGTTCGGCAGGTGTACGGCATCGACAACTCGGGGGAGCCGCAGCGCGCGCCGCTGTGGGACCCCGAGGAGGACGCAGCCGTGATACGCACCAGCCTGCGCATGGCCTACGGCATCGACTGGGACGCCGACGCGCCGAGCCTGCCGTGGGCCGAGTTCGTGGCCCTGGTGTGGTCCCTGCCGCGCGAGACGCCGATGGGCGCGCGCATCTACTACCGAAACGCCGACAACAGGCCAAAGCGCATGAAGCACAACGCCAACAAGGCCGAGATAGAGGAGTTCGACCGCCTGCACAAGGCGCTCGCGCTCAAGCAGAAGAAGGGCTCACACAACACTGCGGAATCGTCCAACGCCGCCATGAACGACCTGGCGCTGGCGGTCCGCGCGAAGATGGGGTGAGCTACCTATGGCCGACGGCCGCGTGATCATCGAGGCGATTCTGGATACGGTGAACGTGTCCAAGAACGTCAAGAACCTGGGCAAGCAGCTTGACGGCATCAGCTGGAAGAACATCGCCGAGGGCGACAAGAAGGCCCAGGCGCTGGCCGGCGCGTTCAAGTCCACCGGCGTGGCGTGCACAGCGAGCCTCACCACGCCCATCGTGGCCGCCGGCAAGGCGGCCTTTTCCGTGGCCACCGACTACGAGAGCGCCACCAGCCGCATCCAGGCCGCCTTCGGCGTCACGCGCGCCGAGGCCGAGCGCTTCAGCGGAATAGGCAAGTCGATATACGAGAACGGCTGGGGCAACAGCCTGGACGAGGTGAACGACGCCCTCATCCAGTGCAAGTCCACCCTGCGCGACGTGTCCGACGAGGACCTGAGCACGGTCACGACCAACGCGCTCATGCTGTCCCAGACGTTCGGCGCGGACGTGAACGAGTCCATCCGCGGCGTGAACGCCCTCATGGAGGGGTTCGGCCTGAGCGCCGACGAGGCCACCGACCTCATGACCGCCGGCATGCAGCGCGGCCTGAACTACACCGACGAGCTGGGCGACAACCTGAGCGAGTACAGCGTGCGCTGGGGCGAGGCGGGCATGAGCGCCAGCCAGTACTTCAGCCTGCTGGAAGCCGGCACGTCCAACGGCGCGTACAACCTCGACAAGGTGGGCGACTACCTCAACGAGTTCCTGACCGCCCTGTCAGACGGCCGCATGGAGGACTCCATCGGCCAGTTCTCCGAGGGCACCCAGCAGGTGTTCGAGAACTTCAAGAGCGGCGGCGCGACCGCAGAGGACGTGCTGAACGCGGTTCTGGGAGACATCACCCAGATGCCCAACGAGTACGACAAGGCCGCGCTGGCCTCCACGCTGTGGTCCTCCCTGGGCGAGGACAACGCCATGGGCATGATCGAGTCCCTGGCGGGCGTGCAGGACAGCTTCGGCGACGTCGGCGGGGCCGCGCAGCAGGCGGCCGAGGACGCCAGCGACAACTTCAACACCAAGGCAATGACCGCCGTGCGCGACCTGCAGGGCGCCATCGAGCCGCTGGGCGGCGTGCTGCTCAACCTCATGGGGCCCGTGACCGAGGTGGCGGGCGCCTTCGCGTCGTGGCTGGGAGGCATGAGCCCGCAGGCGCAGACCGCCGTAGTGGCCATCCTGGGCATCGTCGCGGCCATCGGCCCGGCCATGATAGGCATCGGAAACCTGGTGGGCAGCGTCAAACAGATAGGCGACGCGTTCCAGGCGGCTGGTAAGGTCGGCAGCTCCGCGCTCGACCTCATAACCAAGCACCCCGTGGTGGCGGCAATCGCGCTGATAGTCGCCGCGGTCATCACCCTGTGGAACACGAACGAGGACTTCCGCAACGCCGTGATGGCCATATGGGACGCCATCGGCTCCGCCTTCCAGACCGCCGTATCCGTCGCGGGCGAGGTGGCCGCGAGCATCGCCGGGTTCTTCGGCGGCCTGGCCGAGACGCTGGGCGGCGTGTGGGACGGCATCGTGTCCGCCGTCGGCTCCGCCATCGACGGCATAGCGGCGTTCTTCCAGGGGCTGGCGGACACCGCCGCGAACGTGTGGGACGGCATCTGCAGCGCCGTGCAGGTGGCCGTCATGCTGCTGGCCTCCATCCTGAACCTGGCCGTGCAGGTGCTGCTCATCCCCTGGAACTTCATCTGGCAGAACTTCGGCGAGACCCTGACCGCCGCATGGGACGGCATCTGCTCCACCGTGCAGGCCGCGCTGGACGCCGTGAACCTCGTCATCACGACGGTGCTCACGGCCGTGAGCGAGTGGTGGTCGTCGGTCTGGGCGGCGGTCTCCGCAGTCGCCGAGGCCGTGTGGTCGGCCATCGTGGCCGCCGTGACCCTGTACATCACCAACGTGCAGACGGCCATATCCACCATCCTGGCCGTCATCCAGGCCGTGTGGTCCACGGTGTGGGGCGCGATAAGCTCCACCGCTTCGGCCATCTGGTCCGCGATAAGCGGCGCGGCGTCGGCGTTCATCTCGTCGGTGCTGTCCGTGATCAGCTCCGTGCTGTCGGCCATCCAGTCCGTATGGAGCAGCGTCTGGTCGGCGGTCAGCTCCACGGCGTCGGGCATCTGGAACGGCATCAGGTCGGCCATCGGCTCCGCCGTGAACGCCATCAGCTCCACCATCAGCTCCGTGTTCAACGCCGTGCGCTCCACCACCGAGGGCGTGTGGAACGGCATCAAGTCCACCATCACCGGCGCCATCGACGGCGCCAAGAACGTGGTGCGCAGCGGCCTGGACGCCATCAGCGGGTTCTTCTCGGGGCTGCACCTGTCCTTCCCGTCCATCAAGCTGCCGCACTTCAGCATCAGCGGCTCCTTCAGCCTTGACCCGCCCAGCGTGCCGAGCTTCGGCATCCAGTGGTACGCGAACGGCGGCGTGTTCAACGGCGCGACCATCGCGGGCATCGGCGAGGCGGGCCCCGAGATGGCCCTGCCGCTCAACCAGCGCAGCATCGCGCCGTTCGCCAAGGCCATCGCGGGGGCCATGCCGGGCGGCCAGGGCACGGTCGTGTACCAGTTCGGCGACATAAACGTGAACATGAGCGAGCTGCGCGACCTGGCCACGCTGGAGGACTTCGTGAACCTGGTGCTCCAGGCCAAGCGCGCGAATCCGACGAGAACCAGGGGGTAGAGACATGGCAAAAGGATACTGGGGCAACGCCTCCGGCCCCGGCGCGAAGATGTACGCCTACGTGGAGTTCCGCACCTCCGCGCAGGAGGAAGGCCGCGCGTGGGTGCAGTACAAGCGCAGCTGCTACGTGGACAGCGGCAGCTTCGGCGGCACGATAGCAAACCGCTCGTGGGGCGGCCAGATACAGCTGTACGGCAACGGGTGGTACGGCGACAGCGGCTGGTGCGACTACGGCTGGGTGTCCTACGGCGGCAGCGCACACATCAGCGCGTCCGTGTGGTACACGGGCTGGTCGGGCACCTACTACAACAGCTCCTGCGACGCGTGGTACAGCCCGGACGTGCCGACGTGGCAGCCGAACAACGTTAGCGGCGCAAGCGCCTCGCTGCAGTCCGACGGCACCATCAGGGTGAGCTGGAGCCGCAACGCCACGACAGCTCGCCCGTACTCGGGCATCTACGTGGACGTGTCGGTGGACGGCGGCGGCTACTCGCTGGCCCACGACTGCGGCGGCGGGGACACGTCATACGCCTACAAGGCGGAGAAGAACCGCCTGTACAAGTTCCGCGTGCTGCCGCACAACGCCGCGGGCAACGCCCCGGCCCACCAGTACTCCGGAGCGGTGGCCACGCTGCCGTCGGCCCCGAAGTCCGCGAGCGTGGCGCGCGACTCCGACACGCAGAACACCGTCACGATCGCGCCGGGCAGCTCGTGCAGCGGGCTGTACCTCGCGCACGACGTGCAGCGCCAAATGGACGGCGGCGCGTGGTCCGACTTCGGCGCGATAGAGGCGGCGGGCAGCAAGAAGGTGGACCGCTCCACCAGCGCGAACCACTCGTGGCGCTACCGCGTGCGCAGCCGCAACGCGGCGGGCGCGTCGGCGTGGGTGGAGACCGGCACCGTGTACAACACGCCGTGCGCGCCCGGCAAGCCGAAGATGGCCCGTGTGTCCGACACCAAGGTGAAGGGCATCTTCGACAACGACGCCAACACGGCCACGGGCACCGAGATAGCCCGCAGCCAGGACCTGAAGACGTGGACCGTCGTGCGAACGACGCAGGGCAAGGCCACCGACTTCGAGGACGACCCGGGCGGCGGCACGTTCTACTACCGCGTGCGAAACGTGCGCGGCGACCTCAAGAGCGAGTGGGCCGTGTCCGATGGCATCGTGACCATCTGCGCGCCGGCAGCGCCCACGATCACGTCCCCCAGCAGCTCCCAGGTCATCCCGAAGACGCAGGCGTCCATAACCGTGGCGTGGCGCCACAACCCCATCGACGGCTCCGCCCAGACCGCCGCCCAGTGGCGCTACAGCACCGACGGCGGCAAGACCTGGACCACGGCGGACGTGAGCGGCGCGGCGTCCAGCGCCACGCTGGCCAACTCGTTCGCCGTGAACGCGATGCTCACGGTGCAGGCGCGCACCAAGGGCGCGCACGCCGACTTCGGCCCGTGGTCTGCCGCAGTGTCCACGTACGTGCGCCAGGTGCCCACGGTGACCATCGAGCAGCCCGCCGACGGCTTCACCGTCGAGAACACGCCCGTGCACGTGCTCGTGCGCTACAGCGACCCGAGCGGCCAGCTGGCCGCCGGCACGCTCACGGTGCGCGACGCTGGCGGCTCGGCCGTGTTCTCGCGCGACCTCATGGACGGCCTGGAGTTCGACATACGCAGCGGCGAGTGGCTGCCGAGCGACGGCGCGTCCTACACGCTGGAGGCCAGCGTACGCTCAAGCTCCACGCTGCAGGCGGGCGCGTCCCGCCGCGTGTCGGTGTCCTACGTGCTGCCATCCACCGCCATCGCCGACGCCGTGCCCGACCCGTCCACCGGCTACGTGACCGTGACGCTGCGGGAGGGGCGCACCGACGCGGCCGTGGCCATGGAGTCGGCGAGCCTGTGGCGCAACGTCGGCGGCGAGCGCACGCTGCTGGGCGAGGACCTGCACGACGGGTCGGCCGTGGTGGACATGTACGCCCCGCTGAACACCGACTACAGCTACGAGACCGCCAGCTTCGCGGACTCGGGCGCGGCGAACGAGGCCAGCTTCCCGGGCCGCCTGGAGTCGGCGCTGCTGTTCGTCTACTGGTCGGGAGGCATCGCCAGCGGCAAGTACGAGCCCGGCGACGAGTTCAGCGTGGAGCCCGACTTCGACACGTTCAAGGTGGCTGGCAAGCGCTACCCCGTGGCCGTGGTGGGCGAGTACGTGGGCGAGCCGCACGACATGAGCGTGAAGCTGCGCAGCCGCGATGAGGCCATGCGCTTCTACGAGGCCGTGCGCAGCTGCGAGCCGATGGTGTTCAAGACGCTGTACGGCTTCGTGTTCCACGGCGTGGCCACCGCCAAGCTCACGCCGAGCCTGGCCGACGGCGAGGGCAGCTGGGAGGTCAGCATGAACGTGACGAGGGTGGACGGTGAGGCGCTGTGAGGTGGGACGGGAACCGATACCGCGAGCGCTGGACGTTCCGCCGCGTGAAGTGGCCGAGCATGGAGGAAGCCGAGGACTACTGGCAGATAACGGGCGGCAAGTCGTCCGAGAGCCAGTTCAAGGAGCTGAAGGCCACGGGCTCCATCGACTTCGAGGGCGCGCAGGTGCCCGACGAGTCCGACGCCGTGCGCGTGTACTACGGATTCACCAACCAGTGGGGCGAGCGATGGGAGGGTCCCGTGATAACGGGCTTCCTGGAGGTCGGCGAGACCGAGCTGGAGGGCGCGCTGGCCAAGGGCAGCGCCGACCTGGCGGGCATGCTCACCGTGGCCACGACGGGGCCCGGTTACCCGCTGACGCTGCCCGAAGGCGCCAAGGCGGTGGAGACGGCGGCGGGCTACCTGCGCGCCCTGGGGCTGGCCGTGAACGCCGCGCCGTCCGGCTACGCGCTGGCGAGCGCCCACACGTTCGACCGCGACGACAGCTGGCTGGCCATCGCCAACTGGCTGCTGACGGCCGCGGGCTTCGGCAGCGCGACCACCGACCCGTGGGGCACCGTGCAGATGCAGCCGTACGTCGAGCCGACCGAGCGCGAGCCGTCCTGGACGTTCGCCGACGACGGCACGGGCTGCTGCTTCCCCGCCATCAAGGCGCGCGACAACCGCGCGGACACGCCCAACGTGGTGCGCCTGTGGTACGAGGACGACGCCGTGGGGCTGTTCGCCGAGGCGCGCAACGACGACCCGCGCAGCGAGGCGGGGACCGTGGCGCGCAAGCGCGAGGTGCTGCTGACCGACGAGGTGACCGAGCTGGCCGGCGACACGCCCGAGAAGATGCTGCAGGCGCTGGAGGCGCTGGCCGAGAAGCGGCTGATGGACAACTCCACGCGCATCGAGTACGTGGACGTGCCCGGGCTTTTCACGCCCGCGCAGGTGGGCGAGTGCGCGAGGGTT
>ERZ808240.1345-NODE-1345-length-30907-cov-4.880948_pt1 | contig 30907 bp, 24 predicted proteins | sample MGYA00521084_ERZ808240 | MGnify/ENA primary metagenome ERZ808240 (study PRJEB31516, sample SAMN03275571) | gut metagenome | biome: mammalia-associated habitat; material: feces | host: Papio cynocephalus | place: Kenya | collected 2012-08-06 ... | reverse complement strand
CATATGTAATAAATGCTGTCATTGAACCAACCTGCATAACACCACTGTCAATTCTATGAGCAGCAACCCATACTATTCCAACAGAAAGGCAGTTCATGATAAGCATCATAACCGGCATCATAAATGTCATGACCCTGTTAGTAAACAGCATTGTTTTAGTAAGCTCTTTATTAGCCTTATCAAATCTTTCTTCTTCCTTCTTCTCTCTTCCAAATGCTCTTATAACTGATAAACCTGTAAGTATTTCTCTTGATACAAGGTTTACATTATCAACGAGCTTCTGCATCTGCTTAAACTTAGGCATGGCAACTGACATAAGAAGAAGTACAAAACCAATTATGACAATAACCGCAAGTGCTATTACCCATTCCATGCCGGCACCTGTAGACATCACCTTTATGATTCCACCGATACCAAGTATAGGTGCATAAAGCACCATTCTTAATGTAAGTACACATACCATCTGTATCTGCTGTACATCATTAGTTGTACGTGTGATAAGTGAAGCTGTAGAGAACTTATCAAGCTCTGCGTTAGAGAAGCCCATAACATTCTTATATACCTGACCTCTTAAATCACGGCCTACACCTGCACCAACACGTGATGCAAAGAATGCAACCAATACTGTACACAAAGCTATAAGAAGTGCCATTCCCACCATCTTGGCTCCTGAAATCCAGAGATAACGTGTCTGGATAGCCTTCATATCCATACCAGCTTTAGCATCCATAGACTTGGCATATGCTCTGCCCATAGATGATACAAGTGATGAACCCATAGTATCAAATGTTGATTTAAAGCTATCTCTCATAGATACAAGCGAATCTTTAGACATCTTTCCACTATCATACATGGCTTTGAATACCTGTCTCATATCAACGCATTCTGTTGGCACCATATTACCATCAGCATCTTCGATATCCTTGTAGAATGGCTCCAGTTCAACACCCATCTTCTTTCCAAGCTCTGAAACTGGCACATTGGCAAGTGTCTCAACATCAACTCCCATCTGTGCAGCCATCTGCTCTTTAAACTGTTCTGACGTTACAGAAGACATCTGATTATTAATGATAAGTGCCATAGCTAATGTATCGTCATATTCATCCAGCTTCTTGTCACTTTTCTCAGAAAGAATATATAAATCACCATCCTGCTCATAACAGCTTTCCCATATACTGATTTCATCATCTGTCATAAACATTTTGGCAATCTCGTATTCATCCTTAGTTATCTTTTCTGGAATACTATGTCCTATACCGCCATTCTGGATACCAATATCAATAATATTCGATGTATACTGTGGTAATGCAAGATCTCCATTAGCCTGTAGTATAAGCAACACCAGTATTATAATAACTGACTTCCAGTATGGAGCAATACTTTTTAATATTCTGCTCATAACCGTTCCTTTCTTTCCTTAAGCTCTCTTTTAAATTTTCTTTTCATAAACCATGTTTATCAAACTCTGTTTACTAAAGCTTACACTTTAAACTCCGTTAGTTAAATCATGTTTACCATCAATAATATACGAGTAAAAAGTCAGAATATATCTCTACTAAGGGATGTGTATTCTGACTTACTTTATATATAACCCGTATCTGATATTTTAAAATGATATCATTATTGAGAAAATATGTAAATTAAGGAAATAAAAATCATTTATTAAGTCTTTATAAAATTGTATACAATTTAAAGCAATATATAACTTGTATACGATATTCCGATATGTTATTATACGAAACGAGCGTTATTCATATGAAAATGCATCAGAATTAAGTTTATTAGTTTATTATTACCATTTATAATTTTGATACCTTATATTTATTATAAGACTTAATGATGCGCGACCTGCACTGGCGTGTAAACATTGTATATATTGAATCCGGGTATCTATATAATATTTATGATTTGATTTTAATTATCCTGTGAATTTAGAATTTTCTGATTATTACTCAATTCATAATATATTCTTACATTCTGTTTGTTCTAAACATTTTTATGCATTTCCATGATATAAACGCTACTAATAATAATGTCTGAAAGACAGGCGGTTTGCCATTTTATCAGACGAAAAGGAGAATATTATGAGTAACATTGAAACAAACAACACAGCAGTGGCTAAGAAAACATTTACAACTAAGTATATGGTAGAACTTGCCGCTATGATAGCTATTATTATTATTATGGCTTTCACACCACTTGGTTATATCAAGCTTCCAGGTCTTACTATTACTTTCCTTACTATTCCGGTAGCTGTTGGTGCTATAATACTTGGACCAGTTGGCGGTCTTATATGTGGTCTTACTTTTGGTCTTACAAGTCTTTATCAGGCTGTAACTGGTGGTTCAGTATTTACATTTGCTTTATTTAACATTAACCCTGTGTTTACTATAATACTTACAGTTATACCAAGAACTCTTGAGGGTCTGCTCACAGGTCTTATCTTTAAGGCTCTGCACAACATTAAAAGTGTCCAGAAGATTTCTTATTATATAGCAAGTCTTTGCTGCCCTCTTCTTAACACATTACTCTTCATGAGTACACTTGTAGCACTTTTCTACAGAACTGACTTTATCCAGACTTATGTAACTAAGTTTGGTGTTGGCAACCCATTTACATTCGTTGTTGCTTTCGTTGGAACACAGGGTGCTATTGAAGCTGTTGTATGCTTCGTTGTAGCCAGTATACTTGCAAGAACATTATATGCAGTGCTTGTTAAGAATTCTTAACTACAAACACATGTCGTTTTATTATATAAAATGATGTGAGTGTCAAAAGTAAATTTTGCCACTCACTGATGTATCAGGATTGCTACATTGCTATGCAATTCACTAATAAACTAATAACAAGAAGAACAGCTTCTGATATATCTGAAGCTGTTCTTTATATAATATATGCAAACTTTTCAAGTTATCTATTTTTGTAGATTATCATAATTGATGTTTTTATCAGCTGGCCATGATTTACTAAGTGCTATATATGAAATCATAAAATTGGCAAACCAACCCACTGGTACAGCAAGCCATACAAATGTAATACCAAAACGAGGGGCACATATCAAAGCAACTGATAAACGTATAGCAAGATTTACCATATTAGCAATTAAAAACGGCCGCATAATCCCAAGTCCACGTAAAACTCCATCTGTCGCCATCTTAATACCCATAAAGATAAAAAAATAACCTAGCCATTTCATATAATCACCAGACACCTGATAGGCTATTGCAGTTCCATCTTTACCTAAAAATAACGATGAAATCTGTGTGTGCAGTGTTTCAATGACTATGAAAGCCAGAGCAGCAAAACATGCATCTAATATCAGTGCAGCATGATATCCCTTTCTTATCCGCCATGTTTTCTTCGCACCAAGATTCTGTGAAACATATGGTGAAACTGCATTACCAATAGATACAAATATTAGTGAAAATACATTCTCTACCCTCATTGTTGCCGCATAACCTGCTAGTGCCTGTGTACCAAAAGGATTTACAACTGCCTGTACTATCATCATACCGACTGACACTGTAGATTGCTGTAGAACCGAAGGAACTGCAAGCTGAAGCATAGAATGTAACTCATGACTGTCAAACCAGCTGAAACAACTCTTGTAACTTTTTGTTCATTTCTCACTATACCTGCCTGCTATATGTCTTTTCTTTGCGTTGATTATACCATAATTAACCAAGAATCCCAATTGGAATTCACTTCTCAAGCTCACGAGAAAGATTAACCATCTCAATAGCACCCTCTGCACACTCAAATCCCTTATTTCCAGCCTTAGTACCAGCACGTTCTATAGCCTGCTCTATGGTGTCTGTTGTAAGAACACCGAACATAACCGGAATATCTGAATTAAGTGATACACTTGCTATGCCCTTTGATACTTCTGCACACACATAATCATAATGGCTTGTTGCACCTCTTATAACTGCTCCAAGACATATAACAGCATCATACTTTCCACTCCTTGCCATCTTTGAAGCTATAAGTGGAATTTCAAATGCGCCTGGAACCCATGCAAGGTCGATATTATCTTCACTGACTCCATGTCTTACAAGACCATCGTGCGCACCGCCTATAAGCTTTGATACGATAAATTCATTAAACCTTGCTGCTACTATTCCTACTCTTGTTCCATTGTCTACTAATTTTCCTTCTAATACTCTCATTATTTTATTCTCCTTTTTGAATTTATATGTGTCTTATTTTTTCAATACATACACAATCTTCGGTGTTAGAGGATTGTGCGAATTGCGAAGCAATATGGCAATCCGAATACATCAATCAGATGATTCACAGCATATGACCCATCCTTATTTTCTTTGTCTTAAGATAGAAGCCATCATAAGGTGTTGTCTCCATCTTAATCGGAACTCTTTCACTTATCTGCATGCCAAAGTCTGAAAGCTGATACACTTTATCAGGATTATTGGTAAGAAGTCTTAATGTTTTAGCACCAAGGTCTTTTAGTATCTGTGCACCTATGTAATACTCTCTCATATCACCCGGAAATCCCAGTGCTATATTGGCATCAAGTGTATCCATACCTTCATCCTGGAGTGCATACGCCCTTAACTTATTTACAAGGCCTATGCCTCTTCCTTCCTGTCTCATATATAACAGCACCCCCCTGCCTTCTTTATTAATCTGTGTCATGGCAGAAGCAAGCTGCTGTCCGCAGTCACATTTGAGCGAACCAAATGCATCACCTGTAAGACACTCGGAATGCACACGACATAAAAGATTATCTCCATCACCTATATCACCTTTAACAAGTGCTACATGATGTTCACCATTCAGCTTATTGATATAACAGTGTGCCACAAATTCACCATACTTAGTTGGCATTTTTGTCACAGCCACACACTCAACAAGCTTTTCATTCTTTTTTCTGTACTCCTGAATAGCCTTTATTGTGATGAACTTAAGATTCCATTTTTTAGAAAGCTCTATAAGATCATCCTTTCTCATCATTGTTCCATCATCTTTCATGATTTCACAACATAATCCACACTCCTTTAAGCCTGCTATACGCATAAGGTCAACTGTTGCCTCTGTATGTCCGTTTCTTTCAAGAACTCCGTTTTTCTTTGCAACAAGCGGGAAGTTATGTCCCGGTCTTCTAAAGTCCTGTGGTCTTGCAGTATCACTAACAACACTTCTTGTTGTATACCCTCTCTCCTGTGCAGATATTCCGGTAGTTGTATCCACATGGTCTATTGACACTGTAAATGCCGTCTCATGATTATCTGTGTTTTCTGATACCATCTGTGGAAAGCACAGCTTTCTGCTTATTTCCTCGCTCATAGGCATACATATAAGACCTCTTCCGTATGTCGCCATAAAGTTGACATTTTCTGTTGTGGCATATTCTGCCGCACATATCAAATCGCCCTCATTCTCTCTGTCATCATCATCTGTAACTATGATAAGCTTTCCGTCTTTTAAGTCTTTAACTGCTTCTTCTACTGTATTAAATTCAAACATAAACTACTCCCTTCCAGGTGTTATACTTCCATGTTATTTCCAAGTTATCCAAAAATTTTAAATATTAATATACCAGTTTATATATGCTACCTCATATCCAGAATATAGAGAGTAGAAACGTATCAACATTGTATTAATTGACATTAAAACCCATTTTTCAATAGGAACTCCTTAGTTATTCCCATATCATTACAACTCCTACCAAATGACTGGTTATAAGTGCCGCTGCTGTTATTTGATGCAGCCTCGCTGCCGCCATACGGACATAACAGCTTCTCAACATATTTGGCAATTATATCTGTTTCAATATTAACAACGTCCGACAGTCTTTTATCACCAAGTATTGTCACCTCTCTTGTATGCGGTATTACCGACACCTCAAAGTACTTATCTGTCACAGTGGCAACCGTAAGGCTTATTCCATCTATCGTTATTGAACCTTTTTCCACAACATATCTTAATATACTGTCATCTGCATTTATTCTGTACCACACGGCATTATCATCTTTTCTTATATCTGTGACTGTTCCTGTGCCATCTATATGCCCTGATACCATGTGTCCGCCAAACCTTCCATCTGCACTCATTGCACGTTCAAGATTAACCCGCGAACCTGCTCGTATATTTTTCAGGGATGTTCTCCTTACCGTTTCGTGCATTACATCTGCACTGAACTGTCCTTTTCCTATCGCTGTCACCGTAAGACATATCCCATTCACGGCTATGCTGTCACCTATATCAGTCCCCTCTAATACCTTCGAGGCTTCTATGACAATCACCTGTGAAAATATCTGTTTTTTCACAGCTTTTATATGTCCGATTTCTTCAATAATTCCTGTAAACATTTTCTATTTCACCTTCTATCAGAATGTCATCTCCAAGCCTTATTACTGTATAATCTTTAAGTTTCACCGCATCATCAGGTGTATCCACTCCCATACCTGCAACTGGTGAAGGGGCATTCCTGCCGCCAAATATCTTAGGCGCTATATATGCCTGTATTCTTTTTGCCATACCACTATTTATTACACTCCAGTTAAGAGAGGCACCACCTTCACATATACAGCTGTCTATTCCTCTTGCACCAAGTATTCTCATAAGCTGTTCTATATCTATCTTTCCTCCTTCCAGCTCTATAATATTACAGCCTGCTTTTTCATATCTGCTTATGCGCTCTTTATCGTGACAACACGTTGCTATCCATACAGGTATCTGTTTTGCTGTCTTAACAAGATTGCTGTCATATGGCATCCTAAGCTTCGTATCACATACTATTCTTATCGGCTGATGCGGATTATCTATTGTTTTGCTCCGGCAGTTAAGCATTGGATTATCCATAAGAACTGTATTTATTCCAACCATAATGGCGGCATATCTATGCCTGTCCTTATGAACATTTTCCCTCGCGATATCACCAGTTATCCACTTTGACAGTCCCGTGTGTGTTGCTATCTTTCCATCTAGTGTCTGCGCATACTTAACTATGACATAGGGCATTTTTCCTTTAATATAGCTAAAGAATACATAATTCATATCAATACATTCTTTATTACACACAAGTTCATCATCAACCTGTATATTATGTTTTCTTAATATCTTTATTCCTTTTCCACTCACTAGTGGATTAGGGTCAAGGGAACCTATTACAACACGGCTTATTCCAGCCTTTATTATTGCCTCTGTACATGGCGGCTGCTTTCCATGATGACAACATGGTTCAAGTGTTACATATATCGTTGCTCCCTCTGCGCTTTCTGTACAGTTTTTTAAAGCTGTCGTTTCTGCGTGAAGTTCGCCATATTTCTTATGATAACCTTCGCCTATTACTTTCCCATCCTTTACGATAACTGCTCCAACCATCGGGTTAGGATTAGTCCAGCCAATTCCCTTTTTTGCAAGCTCTATGGCACGCCTCATATATTTTTCATCATCCGTTTTCCTGTATTCACACATATATATCACCTGCTTTCTTAATACACACTATGTTAAAAGTTAAAATGTATATACTGATAAAAATAATCCAATCCTTTCAAATAAAAATTGCACCAGAATATTCAATCAAACAGGAAATGTCCTGATAAAAGAATACTCTGATGCAATCTTTTACTAACTTATACTATTGAAAAAAAAATCCTGAGAACTTATCATTCCCAGGACATAAATCATAATCAATATTATAGCCAGCCGATAATTATGTATTAACCAGATATTAATTGTTACTTAACAGATAAACAACATCTCATTATATGCCACAATAATATATAGTAATAATATAAAACTATCATCATACTAATATTACTAATATAATATGCAGCAATAATTAACCATTAATAATTAATATATAATATCAAACTGTATCATATAACTTCTTTCATCCAGACTATACTGTCGGCACCGGAATCTCACCAGTTCATGCATAACGCTCGCGGGCTGTACCGCCGGTAGGGAATCAAACCCTGCCCTGAAGTTAATATTCTGTTGTTATGCCAGCCTTCAGCCAGTTTAGTTATAACTAACTTCTGCTGACAGAATCTACTATACACCTATATAATCATATAATCAAGTATATATTTTTAATATTTCATAATTTAGCTTCAAAATTTTACAATATGATATCGGGATCAAACGCCCTCAACCATGATGTCTGCTGATTGTTTCATGCTACGCATTACCACAATCCCACACACTATTTATTGTTTTTCTCAAAATCCCTGCTGTCCAGCACTATTGTAAAAGGACCATCATTCTCAAGTGCCACCTTCATATGAGCACCGAATTCTCCAGTCTCAACCTTTGACACTCTTTGTCTGCACAGTTCTACAAATTCTTCATATAACTCATTTGCAAGAACTGGTTCACAGGCATGTACAAAGCTTGGACGGTTACCTTTTCTGCAATCTGCATATAGAGTAAACTGGCTTACCACAAGTATTTCACCATTCACATCATTAATTGACAGATTAGTCTTTTCGTTCTCATCTGCAAATATTCTCATTTTTGCTATCTTATCTGCAAATGGTACAAGCATTTCTTTAGTGTCACCCTCACCAGCACCAAAAAGTATAAGATAACCTTTTCCGATACTTCCTATAACCTTATCATCTACACTAACACTCGCTGAATTAACTCTTTGTATAACAAATCTCATCTTTCTCTCCATATACAATCAACCAGAAAAGCTGTCAAATATAGCTTTCCAGTTATAAACATTCTGCAACTTATTTATTCTTAAGTATCACTAAGCCATCCTGTAATTCACATAGTTATCAATCAAGCAGCTTAAAACTATCAACATCAACAACCCCAAGTGTTGTAAGTCTTAATTTCGGTATAACTGGAAGACTTACAAAAGATAATGTCATAAAAGGGTCTATATTATCGTATACTCCCATATCATGTGCTATCTTTTTGGCCTGATCCATTTTTTCCTGTGCAGTTATCCCATCAAGATTACACATAAGTCCCGCTATTGGAAGTGGAAGTTCTGCTAATATCTGGCCATCACATACAACAACCATTCCACCACCTATAGTATGTATTCTCTTTATTGCACATAATATATCCTCATCATTAGTTCCGACGACAATAACATTATGCGAATCATGGGCAATACTTGTTGCAACTGCACCTTTTTTAAGTCCATATCCCTTAACATATGCCACGCCTGTATTACCCGTTGATTTGTGTCTTTCCACAACACACATTTTCAATATATCATTATCAATATCTATGCCGTTGGCATATCCCTCATCCGTTGTTATAATCTCACCGGGTACAAGTCCTATAACCTTTTGGGCTTCTTTTTTTATAATAATGTCTTCAGCCTTAATATTACCTGTATTTACCGTATCACATATGTAAGACTTATACTTCTCATACACCATACCAGAATAATCATGCATTTTTTCCGCATAATTTCCACCAATTAATCCATTATGTACAATCTGTATGCCACTCTTATATACTGAATCTATACTTACGCTGTTTACATCATCAAGAACAACCATATCAGCTATATATCCCGGTGCTATTGCACCCTTACCACGAAGATTAAAATACATGGCTGCATTATATGATGCAACTTTATATGCCAGCTCTGGACTTGCACCTGATGCTATGGCTTTTCTTATTATATGGTCTATCTGACCTTCTTTAGAAAGATCACCAGGATGCTTATCGTCTGTTACAAACATACATCTGTCACTGTACGGATACTTTATAAGTCCACAAAGATTCTTAAGATTCTTACATGCAGTTCCTTCTCTTATCATTATCCACTGTCCATGTGACAGCTTTGCCAACGCTTCACCATAAGAGGTACATTCATGGTCTGAGCTTACACCTGATGCTATGTAGGCATCAAGACTCTTTCCAGATAAGCCTGGTGCATGACCATCTACTATCTTTCCTGCACTGAGTGTTGTCTGGATCTTTTTAATAACATCACTATCTCCATTAATAACTCCAGGGTAATTCATCATCTCTGCTAAACCAAGAACTCTTCTGTTGTCCATATATTTTTCTATATCCTGGGCATTTAATACTGCTCCGGATTCATCAAACATACTCGCAGGAACACATGATGACATCATTATATATACGTCAAGCAGCAATCCATCCGTAACATCAAGTATATAATCTATTCCCTTTTTACCTAATACATTGGCTATCTCATGTGGATCTGCCACAACAGATGTTGTTCCATGTGGTAATACGATTTCTGCATACTTGTCAGGTGTAACTATAGAACTTTCAAGATGCATATGACCATCTATAAAACCTGGCACAATGTACTTTCCCTCAAGATCCGTCTCTTTCTCTCCATAATATGTGCTTACATCATCTGATATATCTTTTTTTTCGGCAATACCTGCAATAACGCCATTAGCTATAGCTATATCCGCCATCTGGAATGTATTAGTAAAAACATTAAGATAATTGGCATTTTTTAATACAATATCTGCCTTTGCCCTTCCCATTGATACATCTATAAGATGACAACGCTTACTCTCACTATCTATAATATCTGAAATTATATTCATAAGTCCTCCATTTCATTTTAATACATTATTGCTGCGACCATAAAGCACGTTTGTAAAATCCTTTTTCACATTAGTAAACCAAAAGATTACTTATTAGTTATTGTATAAATAAACGGAGCATATAGCAAGTATTATTAACAAACTATATACCCCATTATATATTACAATTACTATTTATAATTCATCTGTTTCTTTGATTTTCTATATCTTCTTTTATCTTCAAACATTTCCTTAATCACAACTGGATGAAACAGTAAAAGAAGTGGGAACAACTCAAGTCGTCCTGCCAACATATCAAATATCATAACAAGCTTGCTAAGCACATTAAAATGTGCAAAATTCTGTGTAGGACCAACAAGCTCAAGTCCTGGTCCTATATTGTTAAATGTAGCTGCAACCGCTGTAAAATTCGTTGTCAGATCCTTGCCCTCAAACGATACAAGAAATACTGACGCTACAAATATAAGAACATAGGTTATAAGATATACATTAACAGAACGTATAACCTCATGTTCGACCGGCTTTCCCTCAACCTTTATCTTTCTTACGCTCCTTGGATGAATATAAGAATTCAGTTCCTTTACCATAGTTTTTATAAGTATTACGAATCTTGAAACCTTTATACCTCCACCTGTACTTCCGGCACATGCACCTACAAACATAAGAAGAACAAGTATTGTCTTCGATGTCTGCGGCCACATGTTAAAGTCTGTCGTTGAAAATCCTGTTGTTGTTATAATTGAACCAACCTGGAAAGCGGACTTGCTGACAGCATCCCATATACCAGAACACATTGAGTATATATTTATAGTTATTATAACTATTGATGTTAATATAATACCGAAATATGCTCTTACCTCCTCCATTGACAATGCCTTTTTTATGCTGCAAAAAAGCATAAGATAATATGCATTAAAGTTAACTCCGAAAAGTATCATGAATATCGTTACTATCCACTGTATGGTTAATGAATATCCACCAATACTTGAGTTCTTAATACCAAATCCGCCTGTACCAGCAGTGCCAAATGTTGTATTCATGGCATCAAACACGGGCATCTTTGCAAGAATAAGTGCAATGAACTCTATAAGTGAAAGTCCAAGATATATAATATATAAGATTCTTGCTGTATGCTTAACCTTTGGAACAAGCTTACCTACTGATGGTCCTGGACTTTCTGCTCTCATAAGATTAATATTCGAGCCGCCACTTAAAGGTACTATTGCTATTATAAATACAAGTACTCCCATGCCACCTATCCAGTGTGAAAAACACCGCCAGGTTGTGCTGCATCGTGATACCACTTCTACATCGCTTAATATACTTGCTCCTGTTGTTGTAAAACCTGATACCATCTCAAACAAAGCATTAATAAAAGAGGGAATTTCTCCTGTTATCATAAAAGGGATAGCTCCTACCACACCCATAAGAATCCAGCTTAACGATGTCGCCACACAGCCTTCCTTAAGATATATAACATAATCCTTTGGCTTTCTCATAGTCATAAGCTGACCGAACAGAATACTTATTAGGGCAACTATTAAGTATGCCCATCCTTCTTTTTCCTGATATATAAGTGCTATGAGGCATGGAAGCGACATAAGTACACCTTCTGTTTTTAATATATAACCTAAAACATATATTACTATTGACCTGTTCATAACGTGCCTCACCTGACTATATCATTAATATCAGTAAATCCTGTGTTCTTAGTTACTATCATAACTGTATCACCATCTTCTATCTCATCATTACCTGTTGGAATAATAATATGTCCATCATGATTGATGAATGATATAAGAACATCCTTTTTAAGCTTAAGATCCTTTATCGGTATACCTGATACCCTTGAATTTTCCTCAACTATGAACTCAATTGCCTCAACTCTTGAGTCAAACATATGATAAAGTGTCTCTATATTACTTCCCATAGAATTCTTCTTTGCACGCACATATGCAATAATTGCCTCAGAAGTTATATATTTAGGATAAACAAGACTTCCAAGATCAAGATTATTAATAACCTGCTTGTAATTAACCCTGTTAATCTTAGTAACAACTTTTGCATTAGAAACCTGCTTTGCATGAAGTGTAAGCATAATATTCTCTTCATCAATACCTGTAAGCGGAATGAATGACTGTACGGACTCAATACCCTCTTCCTTAAGTATATCAGGATCTGTACCATCACCATTTATAACTATGGCTTTAGGAAGCTTAATGCTGAGCTTCTCACAGTTTTCCCTGTCTCTTTCTATTATCTTGACAGATATTCCCATGTTAATAAGCTCTTTGGCAAGGTAGTAAGCTGCCTTGCTGCCACCTATTATCATTGTATCCTTTACCTGGTTAGTTGCCAGACCTATTGTTTTAAGGAAATTCCTTGCTATATGCCTTTCTGATACAAACGATATAACATCACCGGCTTTTATTACAAAGTCGCCATTAGGAATGTATACCTCTCCACCTCTTTCTATTGCACATATAAGTATATCATTAGTTATATTTTTACCAAGATAAGCTATGCTTAGTCCGTTGAGAATGTTATCAGAAGGGACCTTGAACTTAACAAGCTCTGCCTGTCCATGTGCGAAAGAATTCACTTCAAGCGCTGTTGGAAGATAAAGTATACGTGCAACTTCCTTCGCAGCCTCAAGCTCTGGATTAATAATAAGTGCAAGACCAAGCTTTTCTCTAAGATAACCTGTTTCTTCACTGTAATCAGGTGTCCTGACTCTTGCTATAGCTGCACAGTTACCAACTCTCTTAGCTACTGTACAACATAACAGATTAAGCTCGTCCGAATCTGTAACTGCTATTATAAGGTCAGATTCTTCTATTCCTGCCTCCATCTGTGTAGAATAGCTTGCACCATTGCCTACTATTCCCATAACATCATACATATTGGTAATATCCTGAATACGTTCAGACTTCTTATCAATAACTGTTATATCATGTCCCTCTTTACTGAGCTGCTCAACAAGTGTTGTACCTACCTTACCACAACCAACTATTATGATATTAAGACCATTTTCCTTCTTACTTAATTTAAACATACCAATCCTCACTTCTGCACACATCTTTTACGCATAATAATCCTCATTTCTGCGCAGGTTTTGCGCATAACGAGCTTGTGTCAAGTACGCGCAGACACAAATCCCGAATGTGAATTCTTTTTCACACTAAGCTTGTATTAAAGCACAAATCTTATGTAAATATACCTATTATAAAGCTTTCTTTATAGCCTCAAAAAGATCATCATATTCTTCAAAAGCTTCAATCTGTGGATAACCCTTCTTTATCTGTTCTGTACTTCTGAAAAGGAAACCAGCCTTACTTGCCTGTATCATGCCAAGATCATTATGGCTGTCACCACTTGCTATTGTGTCAAAACCAACTGACTGAAGTGCTTTTACTGTTGATAACTTAGACTGTTCACAACGCATCTTAAAGCCTGTTATAGTTCCGTCCTTATCAACCTCAAGTGTATTACAGAATATTGTAGGCCATCCTAACTTCTTCATAAGTGGTGCTGCAAACTGTGTAAATGTATCGCTTATAATAATTACCTGTGTTGTCTCACGTAACTTATCAAGGAATTCCTTAGCACCTGGAAGTGGATCAATCTTTGCAATAGTTTCCTGAATCTCTTTAAGTCCAAGTCCATGTTCCTTTAATATGCCAAGTCTCCAGTTCATAAGCTTATCATAATCAGGTTCATCTCTTGTCGTTCTTTTAAGTTCAGGAATACCACTTTCTTTAGCAAATGCTATCCATATCTCTGGAACTAATACTCCCTCAAGATCTAAACATACAATATTCATACTCATTTTAATCCTCATTTCTGTGCACTTTACCTTGATAACCTGTTATGTCAGATGCACACCGGCATAACACTAACTATTCAGTTCTTTATATCATTATTTGACTGAACTTTCCTGATATATCGTAATTAACGCTATTATATAGCCATGTCAATCGCTAAATTATAGCATACTTTATATAATCTTACAAAGATTTATACTAATATGTTTTATTTATTTTTCTCATGTGCTGCAACTAATTCAAGTTTATCAGGTATCTTAATATGCTGTGGACAGTTCTTTTCACACCTGTGACACTTGATGCAATCCGATGCCCTTCCTCTTCCCATAGTTAACCTTCCGTGATACATATTGGAGAAATTATTATTAATACAATAATTATTGTAAAGTCCAAACAATCCGGGAATATTGATATTCTTAGGACATACCTCCATGCAATAGCCGCATGAAGTACATGGTATAGATATCCTGTTATTAATAATATCAATTATCTTACTTATAAGCTCCTGTTCTTTCTCATTAAGTGGTTCAGGATCATCCATAATATTGATATTATCTTTAACCTGACAAAGATTACTCATGCCACTTAATACCATAAACACTCCTGGAAGACTTGCTGCGAATCTTAGCGCATATGATGCACAAGATGCATTATGATTATATTCTTTAAGCAGATTAACTGCCTCTTCTGGAAGATTAGCAAGCGTTCCTCCTTTAACAGGTTCCATGACAACTATTGGCTTGTTATGTTTTCTTGCTGTTTCATAACAGGCTCCTGACTGGATAATCTTATTGTCCCAGTCAAGATAATTAATCTGAAGCTGTACGAAATCGACCTCTGGATGCTCTGTCAGTATCTTGTCAAGCATATCTGCATCATCATGAAATGAAAAGCCGAAATTCCTGATCTTTCCCTCTTCTTTCATTCTCTTTGCAAAGTCGAATCCACCCCACTTATCAGTGTTAAAATATCTGTCTCTGCCCATATTGTGCATAAGATAATAATCAAAATATGTAACACCTGTTTTTTCAAGCTGTTTATTAAAATACAGAGGATATTCATCTCCTGACTTAACAAGAACTGTTGGCATCTTGTCAGCAAACACATAACTATCCCTGTCATATCTGTCTACAAGTGCCTCTTTTAAGGCATTCTCTGATAATTGTTCATGATAAGGAAATGCTGTATCAAAATATGTGAATCCTGCCGACATAAACGCATCTATCATTTTCTTTAACTCTTCAATATCTATGGAACTTTTATCCTGTTGATCTATTAGTGGCAGACGCATAGCACCAAAACCAAGTTTTTTCATAATAATCCTCATTTCTGCAAATGTTTTAACGCTTAATGGTTTTGTGTCAGATACACATTAATCAATTCTTTTTTCACCCCAGAAAAACAATGCTACTGTACCAGGTCCAGTATGGCTTCCTATTGTTGTTCCTATATTATTAATAAGTACTTTTCCATTGAGTTTTGGAAACTTTTCTTCAACAAGCTTTGCTACTGCCTCTGCATCCTGTCTGCATGCAGACATTGATATGTAACATTTATCAGAGTAATCAAGTCCGTTATCAGCATTCTGTACCATCTTGTTAACGGTTTCTGCTATAACCTTTTTCTTTGTACGTATCTTTTCTCTTGGTATAAGTCTTCCCTTATAATCCACATTAAGAAGAGGGCATATATTAAGAAGATTGCCGACAAATCCTGATACCTTCGATACTCTTCCTCCCTTTATAAAGAAGGTAAGGTCTGTTGTAAAAAACCAGTGATGAACTCTTAATTTATTATCCTCTATCCAGTCCTTTAACTCATCTATTCCCATACCTGCATCTCTTAAATCTGCAACCTTATCCATAAGAAGTCCATATCCTGATGATGCTGCAAGCGAATCTATAATATATATCTTTCTGTCTGGATATTCAGCCTTAAGATTATTCGCTGCAATAAGCGCAGAATTAATAGTTCCTGATATACCGGATGAGAGTGTTACATGAATTAAGTCCTTACCCTGTTTTAGAAATTCTTCAAAATATTTCTCATATTCATCAGCATTTATCTGAGAAGTCCTTGTATCAGCGCCATTAACCATAGCTTTATAGAAATCATCAAGATTCATAGACTTCCCAAGATCATCAAGATATGAAACTCCGTCAAGTTCGTAATGGAAACATATATAATGAATATCTCTTTCAAGAAAATGTTTCTCTGATAAATCAGCTGTCGAACAACATGAAATTATATAATCGCTCATATCTGTAAAACCTCCACATATTATTATAATTACAGAGTCTTCGTGCATGCACGGATCATCTCTTTATTTTTGACATTCATATGATATAATATTTTATTTTATCTGTCTATCGTATATATCATATTCATTTGAACTATTATTCACTTATATAATGTGCATATCCCAGGTAAAATTCTTTTTCTTCCAGCAGAAACCATATTTTATACTTATGCCCTTACATCATTACATTACACTTAAAATATACTTTATACATATCATACAGAATCCGTTATATATATTCTATTTTATTTTTATTATTTTATGCAAATACCATTTCTCTTGACGATATATATTTATAAATACTATAATACACTTTAGTACATCTGACATTATATTTTTTTATGATTTTTATCAGTTATTGTATGTCACATTATAATACACAGGAGATAACTGCTATGCTTACCTATTCATTCAACGACCGCAACGGCCGGAGCTTATACGAATATCTATATACATGTATTAAAGAAGATATCATATCTGGAAAGCTTTTGCCAGATACAAAGCTGCCATCTAAAAGAGACTTTGCAAGGAACCACGGGATAAGCGTAGTCACTGTAGAAAATGCATATGGTCAGCTTCTTGCCGAAGGTTATGTATATTCTCTTCCAAAGAAAGGCTTTTATGTATCTGACATCAACAATAATATCAGCCGGGATATTTATCCTGATACCAGTAAAAAACATACCAGTCCTGATATTAACAATATAAATATTATTCCTGATGCATATTACAAGGAAAGTTCTGATTATATCAACCTTGTGTCAAGCCATACACCACATGACAACTTTCCATTCTCAATATGGGCCAAGCTTATGCGTCATGTTCTTACATACGAGGCCGATGCAACACTAAATGTACCACCTATTGGTGGCGTTATGCAATTAAGACAGGCTATCGCCAATCACCTCTATGAATTCCGTGGCATAACTGTCAATCCTGAGCAGATTATAATAGGTGCAGGTACCGAATATCTATATGGACTTATTGTACAGCTTCTTGGCCGTAATATGACATATGGACTTGAGAATCCAAGTTCTAAAAAGATAGTTAACATCTACCAGTCACTTGGAGTTAATGTCAGTTTTCTTGATATTGATGAAGAAGGTGTAATACCAGACTGCGCCGGTCTTAACAGTTCACAGATTATCCAGATATCACCTTCACATCATTTCCCTACTGGCATTGTTACATCGATAAGCCGCCGATATGGGTTATTGCAATGGGCAAACCAATCGCCAGACAGATATATAATTGAAGATGACTATGACAGTGAATTCAGGTTGCAGGGTAAGCCTATACCATCACTTTTTTCTATAGATGCAACTAACAAAGTTATATATTTTAATACATTTACCAAAAGCCTTGCATCAACAATAAGAATAAGTTATATGGTATTGCCTGTACCTCTGCTTAAACGCTTTACAAACACTCTTGGATTCTATTCATGCACCGTTTCCAACTTTGAACAGTACACTCTTGCACACTTTATAGAAGACGGCTATCTCGACAAACACATAAACCGCATGAGAAATCACTATCGTGATATCCGCAATAAACTTATATCAGAATTAACCGAAAGTGCTATAAAAGATAAAATTCACATATACGAAGAGGATTCGGGTCTGCATTTCCTGTTAAAATACGATACGGATTGTACTGACGAGGAGTTAAAAAAAAGAGCCCGCAGCCGTGGTCTTATGATATCATTCCTCTCAGATTACGTTATCAATAATTCCTACAATAAAGCTGAATATGAACATATAGCTATTGTTAATTATTCAGGTATAACCAATGATTATATATCAAAAACCGCACAGTTACTTGTTGATATTTATACATCATGACACATGCGTCATGAACTTCAGCGTAACAACTATTATAAAAAGCTGCAGGAACATAATCTGGCTGATGTGTTCCTGCAGCTTATATTATACAACATTCCTGTTATGTTCATCACTACATTCCCTGTAGAAACGGTATTGTCCTCTTCCACCTCTTTTTGCTTCATATAAAGCCTTGTCAGCATTCTTATACATGTCATAATAATGAGGATTACCATCACTAGAAAGACTTATACCCATGCTTATGCTTATCTGATATCCTTCATATATACATGATACATTCTTGAATATTCTGTCAACAATATCTATAACATTATCTTCCTTCTTATATTGAACATATACAACAAATTCATCTCCGCCATATCTTATAGCAATGTCATAATCTTCTCTTATGCTGTCTTTTAATCTTGCAGCAACGCACTGAAGAACACAATCTCCAAAATAATGTCCATATGTATCATTGACTGACTTGAATTTGTCTATATCAAATATAATGAATGCTGAGTCAATATATGATTCATTATCTATCTTATTCTTAATAAGTAATTCTCCTGTAACGTGGTTATATAATCCAGTAAGCAAATCCAGTGATGCCTGCTTGGCAAGTGACTGTCTTAAAAACTCCTGCTGATATCTTTCACTTACATTCCTAAGACCGACTATACCAATAATATCGCCTGTAAGATTATCCTTTGCAAGATATATTGTTTTACTTATCCACATTTCTTCATTCTGTGTATCAAGTGTTCTATAATCCTTTGTAAGTAATGTGTTGCCTCTGTTATATTCTTCTATCATATGCGCTGATGTGGCAAGTAATACATAATTGTTTACAGTATCATCTGACACTCTGTTTTTCCATCTTCTACAGTATTCATCGTAAGAGCATGGTACATTTATCCCAACTGCATTAAGTACTTTAAGTACGCTGTTTTTCTTTCTTTGTATAATATCATCTTCTATAACATCCCTTGAAAAATTCACCTGGTATAAAACTATAGACTCTGACATAAGTGCATCCTTATACTGTTCAGCTGTCTGAAGAAGCTTCTTTAATTCAAGATTCTTTTCTTCAATAATACTGTAATACTTATATCTATGTGAAACATCCCTGTATGTTACTGTTATATGACCGCCATCATCGATATAATGCATAAGAGTTATAAGAATCCACTTATATTCTCCATCAACCATGAATCTTATATCTTTACGCAGCTTGTTTTCTTCGCTTTTATTAAATCTTTCAAGTGCCTCATACGATATAAGTTCTATAAGTCCATCTCTATCATCAGGATAACATGCATCAATATTCTTCTGTCTCCATGCATCATATCCCATAATCTTTCTTATATCTACTGTTTTCCCCCCATTATCAAGACACAATACTTTCATATCATTTAAATCAATCTGATATATACCTACATATTGCGTAATCAGATTCCTAAGAATTCTATCTTCCAACTCTAAATATTTATCCATATTACATCACATCCCCAGCATAATATACTGTAATAAGCTTTAATTGACATACAATATATAATATAAACTTACAATATATAGTCTTAAACAAAATATACTTTAATTATACTTATGTCAATTAATATATAATCATCTGCATTATAACCGCGATATTGTAATATTACATAAAATATCACAAAATAATTAACATTAATATATCATATTAAAGTATAAAAGTCACTTAAATTAGTGATATTTTTTTGCAATTTTTTACAAAATCTGACAAAATATAAAAGTCATTTCTGCTTGCCCAAAAAGACTTTTTTTACCTTTGACAGTTACATAATTATATAAATATATAACAAAAGAGGAACAAGTATATACAAATAATATATACTCATCCCTCTAACAAATCCTTATATTAAGCGGATAACAGGCTGTTTAAATCCTGCCATCAATTAGCCAAAGTATCTCTTTAAAAGACCTTCAAAAGCTTTTCCATGTCTTGCCTCATCTCTTGCCATCTCATGAACTGTATCATGGATTGCATCAAGGTTAGCAGCCTTAGCACGCTTTGCAAGATCAACCTTACCAGCTGTAGCACCATTCTCAGCTTCTACTCTCATCTCAAGATTCTTCTTAGTACTGTCTGTTACAACTTCTCCAAGAAGTTCAGCAAACTTAGCTGCATGTTCTGCTTCTTCCCATGCTGCCTTTTCATAGTAAAGACCAACTTCTGGATAACCTTCTCTGTGGGCTACTCTTGCCATAGCAAGGTACATACCAACTTCTGAACATTCACCATTGAAGTTAGCTCTTAAATCTTCAAGAATATCTTCGCTTACGCCCTTAGCAACTCCTACAACATGCTCTGCTGCCCATACTTTTCCGTCGCCCTGTGCTAAAAACTTATCAGCTGTTGCTTTACATACTGGACAGACAAAATCTGCTGGAAGTGATTCTCCTTCATAAACATAACCGCAAACTGTACATACATACTTCATATTCGTAATCTCCTTTTCTTTTAATAATTATTTATAAAATAGTAATCATTACTGTTTTGTGAGTTTAATATAACACTTAATAAATCATATGTCAAGCAAAATAGTAATAATTACTATTATTATTTTTATCATATTGAACTACTAATAGCTTTTAATATTAACTACATATAATAACTATATACAATAAACTTCATATAATAACCGCATCCGTGATATTGATATCCAGATTGGTAATCTATATTAAATATCACTTACACTTTGATAAACATTTAGGACATCTACCATAAAAGAAAGAAACATTACCTTGAATCTCTCCGTCAAATCCTCTGGCTGCTGCCTTATTGAAAGCTTTTTCCACCTCTTTTGAATCAAAGTCAAGATCCAGAACACTTCCACACTCAACACACTGAAAATGATAATGAGGTTCAACATTACCATCGAAATGAACTGAACCATCATCACATGGAACTTTGATTGCCATTCCATTATCTACAAGAAAAGAAAGATTCCTGTATACTGTTCCTAAACTTATATTAGGAAAATCCTTGCTTACATATTCGTAGACAACTTCAGCTGTTGGATGATCCTTCCTTGACATAAGGAACTCTTTAATAGCTTCTCTTTGTCTGCTCCTTTTTACCACTGCCATAATATTCTATCTCCTATAAACATAATAAAACAATAATAGTTACTATTATTAGTATATTACATTTTTATACAATGTCAAGTTATGGAATATTTTATAATATATTTAATTTCACTCCTTATAATATATGCTAAGCTTTCATCATTCCAGACATTATACAGCTTCCAGCCGCCCCGTATTCCATGACCTCTTTTCTTCTTCCATCATCTATATCTATTCCTCCTATCGCATACACCGGAATAGTTACAGCTTCACACACCTCTTTCAGGAAAATCAATCCTCTTGGTTTTAATCCTTTTTTACAATCTGTGGCATATATATGTCCTGCTGTTATATATGTTGCTCCCAGATTTTTAGCTTCAACTGCCTCTTTAACTGAATGTATGGAACATCCTATCTGTATATTTTTATTATTATCTTTTTTATCATTAGAATCCTTATAACAGGAATCAGATAAACTATTCATATATTCCCTCATATTATGCAGCGACATATGAACTGTATTAATCCCAAGTTCTTCTGCTACATTAATATATGTGTGAATTATTAACCGTACATTATAACTATTGGTTATATTATACACCTCCCTTGCAAGTTTTGCATACTCTTTTTCAGGCAAATCCTTTTCACGTAAAATAATTGCTTCAGGCTCTAACCTACACACTCTTTCTATCTGTTCTACAAAAGGTCTTTCACATAATTTTCTGTTTGTAATTGCTATAACGTCATTTAACATATGTTTTTCCTCGATATTTATATATTCTGATATAAATGCAGAAAGTAAATTCTGCCACTTGCTGATTATCAGTCAGGATAATAATTAAGAGGGTCAAAAATAATTTTCAACCCTCATATTTTTATTATTCTTATGTTTTAAGCTGTAAAGTACAACATGTATCTTAGCTTTTTCTGATTAACCAACATATATATAATCACTCATAACAGGCTGAAGTCCTATCTTTACAAGATCATCATATACCTCTTTGACATTTCTTCCATCTGATATTTCAAACTGCTCATCGCCCTTATCGCTATCTTCTATATCATCCGAATGGCTTCCGATTCCAGTGCTGACACCGGCTGATATCTTAGTTGCGGCTATATTCATGAGATTATTCCTTACTCTTGCACACTCTCTGGTGGATACTGTTATGCTTGCAAATGGCATAAACAGTCTATATGCTGTGACAACCTGCAAAAGCTGTGCCTCATGAACATCTTTAGGATTAATCCTGTCATTATTGATTATAGGTCTTAATCTTGGACATGAAAATGCTATCTCTGCCTGTGGATACTTTCTCTGTAAAAGATATGCATGCATGCCTGTTGCAAATGCATCTTTCCTGAAATCATCCAGACCCAGCAATGCTGCAAAACCTACTCCACGCATACCTCCTTTAAGTGCACGCTCCTGTGCATTAAGTCTGTATGGATATATCCTCTTATGTCCTGCAAGATGCAGTGTTTCATATTTATCTGAATTATATGTTTCCTGAAATACTGTAACATAATCAGCACCACATTTGTGAAGATATGCATACTCATCTGAATTCATAGGATATACTTCAAGACCTATTACTTTAAAATATTTCCTTGCAATCTTACATGCTTCACCTATATACTCAACGCTTGACATCTTCTTACTTTCACCTGTAAGTATAAGAATCTCCTGAAGGCCGGTCTTTGCTATAGCCTGCATCTCTTCTTCTATTTCTTCATAGTTAAGCTTTGCCCTCTTTATCTTATTATGGCAGTTAAAACCACAGTATATGCAATAATTTTCACAATAATTAGCTATGTATATAGGTGTGAAGAAACATATTGAATTGCCAAAATGCTTTTCCTTTTCTATCTTTGCTGCCTGCGCCATCTGTTCTAAGTAAGGAAGTGCTGCGGGTGATAAAAGCGCCGCAAAATCTTCTGGTGTGCGATTACTGGCATTAATTGCATTTTCTACATCTTTGGCGGTATATTTATCATAATCATAATTATTCATGGCAGCTATAACCTGCTTATCTATGTCTGAATCAAGTACTTCCATATCAGGCATATATTCCATATGATTAGTTCTGTTCTTTTTCTGATCTTCTCTTATTTCATCGCTTAATATACTTTCGTTTATATGTAAATCTTTTTTCTCTTCGTTATTACTCATTTCATTGTTACTCATAATTAATAATCCTCATTTCTGTGCACATTTTTACACATAACGGATTTGTGCCAGGTATACTAAGGCACTAATACCGCATGTCAAAAATCTATTTTTCCACCAATTATCATTTCTATTCGTGAAGATAACCAGTTAGCGGAGAAGAAGCACTTGCACCATCATTCTTAACTCTTCCAAGACCTGCAAGATATGCTTCTCTTCCTGCACATATTGCATTCTTAAACGCTGCTGCCATACGTGGAATATCCCCTGCTGTTGCTATAGCTGTGTTAGCCATAACTGCTGCTGCACCCATCTCCATAACCTCACATGCCTGTGAAGGACGTCCAATACCTGCATCAACTATAACTGGAAGATCTATCTCATCTATAAGAATCTGAATAAAGTCCTTTGTACATACTCCCCTGTTTGATCCAATAGGTGCTGCAAGAGGCATTATACATGCTGCGCCAGCATTTGCCATATCTCTTGCTGCATTAAGATCAGGGTACATGTAAGGCATGACAACAAATCCTTCTTTGGCAAGTATTTCTGTTGCTTTTGCTGTCTCATAATTATCTGGGAGAAGATATTTAGTATCTCTTATTACTTCTATTTTGACCATATCGCTATGGCAAAGTTCTCTTGAAAGTCTCGCTATTCTTACAGCTTCTTCTGCGTTTCTTGCACCTGAAGTATTAGGAAGAAGATGAACATTCTCTGGTATGTAATCGAGTATATTGGCAAGTCCGCCATTATTAGCCCTTCTTAAGGCAAGTGTTACTATTTGTGCTTCTGCCTGTTTAACTGCAGCATCTATAAGCTCAAGAGAGTATTTGCCAGAACCAAGTATAAAACGTGATGTAAATTCATATTTTCCTAACTTAAATGTATCATTTAACTGTTCTTTGTTTTCTGTGTTTGTTGCATTATTACTCATTGTTTTGTCCTCTTTTTGATATTATTTTTATATTTAAGCTAAATCAGCATGACATAAATACCAGATATTTTCATTATTATCCAGTAATCTACCAGTTCATATATCAGCCTCCACCCATAAAGCTTAATACTTCTAACACGTCATTATCTTTTAATACAATATCCTGATATCTTTCTTTGGGGATTATTTCTTCATTTAACTCTACAACAACATGTTCTGGCTTATAATCATTAGTTGTTATGAATTCAGCAATATTAGTATTGTCCTTTACATCTTTTTTCTTTCCATTAAATATTATATCTGCCATTAAGATATTCACCTCTTTCCATAGCTTTTCCTCTTATACCTAAAACATATACAGATGTTTAGCATGTCACAGCTCCACAAGTCCAACCGCTATAAACGAATGACCTTTCATCCACACATCCTAAATATAAGCAAAAAGAAAGGGTTCACGAAGAAAAGCGCCCTTGGTGGTGCTCCCCTTCGTGAACCCTTACGATTCACTCTATTAATAATGTTTATTAAGCTGTTAATTACTATAACATTTGTTCTTTTATTTTGCAAGTCCTAATTCTTTTTTAAGTTCTTCTTTAACCGCATCGCTTGTAAATGCGGCATCTACTGAATTATTAAGAATAATTTTTTCCTGTTCTCTTGTAAGTCCTGATTCTTTTTGCATATAACGGAATTCACTTTCAAGAGTTATCCCCTCTATAGCCATATCGTCTGTATTAAGTGTTACTCTGATTCCTTCATTCAGGTATTTTACAAGTGGGTAATCATGCATATTTTCTACAGCATGAGTCTGACGGTTACTTGTAGGACACATTTCAAGGCAGATACCCTTATTCTTTACAAGTCTACAGACATCTTCATCTTCATATATTCTTACGCCATGTCCTATTCTTGCTGCACCATATTCTATGGCACATCTTACACTGTCTGCACCAGCTGCTTCACCTGCATGAATAGTAAATGGTATGCCGTATTCCCTGGCCTTAGCAAAAAGCTCTGCATACTTCGATGTAGGATAAAGAGCTTCTGCGCCTGCTAAATCCATGCCAGTTACACCGCCATCTTCTACAAGATACTTTTTCGTAAGCTCTAATGTTTCACAATTCGCTGCTTCATTTCCATCACCACGCATACAGCATAGTATAATATTAGCCTTAAGATTAGTTCTTTTAAGTCCTTCTAGTGCAGCCTGCACTGCTTCTTCCTGTGACATTCCCTTTTCTGTGTGATTCTGTGGCGCAAATCTTATCTCCGCATATATAACTCCCTGTTTTTTTATGTTTTCTGCGACAAGATATACCGCTTCGCTTATTCCCTCCTGTGTCATCATAAGTTCATCTGGAAGAGCAAAGCATTTAAGGAAATCATTCAGGTTAGTACAATCTTCTGGCACTGTGAGAAGCTTTTCAAGCTGCTCATCATTTTCTGCTGGCAGCTTTATATTCTGAAGTATAGCCAGTTTCTTTGCTATATCCGGTGTTATTGCACCATCAAGATGCAGATGAAGATCTATATACTTATCTGGATATATCCACGTATCGCACTTATTAACTGATGTATTAGTTTCCTTATTTTCTATATTATATTTTAAATCCATATGATTTATTCCTTTCTTGGACTGTCGGGCTTTCGCCCTATCCGTCTTAATTCTTTCAATAAGCTTTGGGCTAGCACAGCTTTTTGTTTCCTGCTCTCCTTTTTGCCGCCGTGCATGTCCAAGAAAGCTTCTCTTTCTTGGACTGTCGGGCTTTCGCCCTATCCGCCTTAATTCTTACAATAAGCTTTGTGCTAGCACAGCTTATTGTAAGAATTAAGACGGGCACGGCTCATTGCTTACGCACATTATAGCATAGTTTTTTTTGGGGAGGGGATTTTATTTTTATTATATTATTTTTATACTTGATATATAATCTTTTTTATGTTATAAGTTAGCTATTAGTATGCATATTAGCAATATTAAACTAAGGAAAACAGCAATTCAAATCTAATAAGTCCAATAAATCCGAAATTATACTTCCACGTTGGAACTACAAAATTTAATACCCAGATAGATTTTCCACTATTACAAAGATACCATATTATTAGCCTTGACACATTTAGAAAATACAGATATGCTGATATTATTAAAGGTAACACTAATATAACGGAATACGATTATGATAAAAGTGTATATGATAGTCCACTAGATAACGAAATGTTACGGAACCGGCTCGCATTTCTTTCACTTTTTGTTACAGAAAGCGTAGATGATGCCATAGCAATTCAGAAAGTATTTCCAGAACTAACAGAAATATTCGAAGAAATGAACGTAAAAAATAGATGAACTAGAAGCTCTCTTAAACATGCGGAAATGAGGATTATTATGGAATTATTTGATATTGTTGATGAAAACGGACTACCTACAGGAAAGACAGTTGAAAGAAATATTGCTCATAAAGATGGAATAAGACACCGTTCAGAACACGTATGGATAGCACGTCATACACCTGATGGCGTAGAAGTTCTCATGCAGAAACGTGCCATAATCAAAGATTCTTTCCCCGGTCGTTTTGACACATCAAGCGCAGGACATATACGTGCAGGTGAGAATCCAACTGAATCTGCTGTAAGAGAATTAAATGAAGAGCTTGGCATAGCTGCTGTAACCAGCGACCTTAACTTTATCGACACATTTGTTATAAATTACGAAAAAGAATTTCATGGAAAATTATTCAAAGACAACGAAATAGCATTCGTCTATGCTTATACCAAACCTGTAGATATTAATAAGCTTGTTTACCAGACTGAAGAGGTAGAAACAGCTGAATGGTTTAATCTTGATTATGTAATAGAAGAATGTACTAAACACAATCAGAAATTCTGTGCACCTATGGGTGGACTCCGCCTGATTAGAAGATATATGCAGAATAATTGAATAACTAAACAATAAGCATCCCCTTAATGATACTCTGATGTATGATTGATAATATCATTAAGGGGTTTACTATTTTATATTATTTTATGCTTTTCGCTGCTTTAAACTTATATTTAAGAAATTCTATCTATAACACTATTAGAGTTCCTACAGACTCCAGTCTGCTGCTGTAAGCTGTGCATTAATCATCTGTGCATATACACCATTCTCATTCTTTAATTCAGATGGCTCACCACTCTCAACTACGACACCATCCTTTAAAACAACTATTTTATCAGCATTAGCCACTGTTCTCATTCTGTGCGCTATGATCATTACTGTCTTATTCTTTATAAGTCTTGACAATGACTCCTGAATAAGTGTTTCATTGTCAACATCAAGTGAGGCTGTTGCCTCGTCAAGAAGAATAACAGGCGCATCCTTTAAAAATGCTCTTGCTATGGATATTCTCTGTCTTTCTCCTCCTGACAGCTCTGAACCATTCTCTCCTATCATAGTATTCCAGCCATCAGGCAGCTTCTGCGCGAATTCTTCGCAGTGTGCCAGCTTTGCTGCTGCAATAACCTCATCATCAGTTGCATCCATACGTCCTATCCTTATATTTTCCATAATCGTGTTATTAAATAATGTAACATCCTGGAAAACTATTGAATACAACGACATAAGTGTTTCCGGGTCAATCTTTGATATATCCATTCCACCAACAGTTATCTTACCCTTATTGATATCCCAGAACCTTGATGCAAGTCTTGATACTGTAGTTTTTCCACCTCCTGATGGACCAATAAGAGCTGTGACTTCCCCCTGTTTCGCAACAAATGATACATCCTTTAACACAACTTCTCCTGTATTATAAGAAAAACCAACATGTGAAAACTCAATATCATATCCCTTGTTATCTAGTACAGAAACTCCTTCCTGGGTATCATGTGACAATATTTCATCAAGTCTTTCACTCTGTACCTTAGAAGCTATAATAGCAGCCAGATTCTGTAATGAAACCTGCATAGGATCATATATTCTTGAAACTACCATAAGGAACATAAAAAATGTAACTATATCTATTTCGCCTCTTGCAAGCAGCCAGCCTCCGACTAATGCTACAGTTGCTATTCCAAACTTTAAAATCATCTGTGCACTTCCAACAAATACCGCTGTTCCAAGCTCTGTTACAATAGAATGCTTCTCAACTGACTTAATCTTAGCTTCAAGACCTCCCATATAATCATCCTGTACATTATATGCCTGAAGATCTCTTACACTCTCTATACATTCCTGGATTCCGTCTGCAAGCTTCATATTTAATACCATCTGATTTTCATTAAGCTTTTTCTGAACCTTTCCAGAGCAGCCAACTATTATAAATGATATTGGCAGTACCCACAATGCTGCAAGTGCCATTCTCCAGTCAAAAAAGAACATCCCTGCAGCTACTATTCCAGTAGATATACACGCACCAACAAGCTCTGGTATGAAATGTGATGATGCTGTTTCCATCTGTGCACAATCAGCCATAATCGTACTCGTCAGATCAGATAAATCTTTCTTTCCAAAAAATGATAATGGTATCTTCCTTAGCTTTTCTGCAAGGGTTATTCTTCTTACACCACTTTCAACATACGTTGAAAGAAAAGTTGCATTATACTGTATATACGTTGTAACCGCAATCAGTAAAAGCGTTATTATTATACCTGCTATATAGAATCCACCTTTGGATGAAAGTGTTCCCTCCATATAATCTTTAACAAGCAAATATAAAAGTGCAACAGGCAGCATAAGTACGATATCTGATATTGTTACAGATACAAATGCCTTAATCATGTCCGAAGCTCCCCGTTCAGACAATGCATACTTGTGCATTAACTTCTCTTTAATACTCATATGAACCTCCATTTCCTGATTTTTGATATTGATAAATCGTCAACTTTCAACCATTTCTTCTGATTTTCAGCCATTCATCATTGACTTTTTTATTCTTATCTGTTTCTTACTTAATCATGACAATAAGGTAATTAAACATTTTTATACTTCATCGGGCAATATATTGTCATTGCCAATCTTCCAGCTTACTGACTTGTTATATTCACGCCACATATGTGCATATACCCCATCTTCATGCACTAGCTTGTTGTGGCTGCCACTCTGTACAACCTCTCCGTCCTTAAGAACATATATTTTATCCACATTCTTAATAGATGATAATCTATGAGCAATCATAATAACGGTCTTTCCTCTTGATAACCTTTCAAAAGCCGCCTGTACTTTAACCTCATTATCCGGGTCTGCAAATGCTGTTGCCTCATCAAGTATAAGTATCGGCGCATCCTTTAGCATAGCCCTGGCAATAGCAATTCTTTGCATCTCACCACCTGACAGATATACTCCATTTGAACCAACAATAGTATCTATTCCATCTGGAAGCTTCTCAATGATATCTTCACACTGTGCATTTTTTAAGGCTGCCATAACCTCTTCACGGCTGGCATTCTTTTTACCCATTCTGACATTGTCATATATAGACATTTTTAACATGCTACTGTCCTGAAATACAAATGAAACCATATTCATAAGCTGTGTATTATCTATATTTTTAACATTAACACCTCCTATTAATATACTGCCTTCACTTACATCAAAAAATCTTGCAATAAGGCACGCAAGGGTAGTCTTTCCACCTCCTGATGGTCCGACAAATGCAGCCTGTTCCCCTTCTTTGATATCAAAGCTTACATTGTTTAAGGCATACTTCGCAGTGCCTTCATACATAAATGATACATTCTTAAAGCTGATTGACTTATTCTCTGGCTCACTTGTCTTTTCTGGCTGTTCCAAAGGCTTCATATTAAGAATACTATCTATCCTTGCTAAAGAATCTTCAACAATCATGGTATTCTCACCTGCATACATCATCTTTGTAAGAGTTACCGTAATTATAGGTGTTATGATAATATAGAAAAGAAGATTAAGTAAAAATGTGTTATCAACACTTCCACTTTTTACTCCTCCGAATAGATATGTAGCCGCAATAAGCAATGCAAATACAGCATTTATTGCTGTGGTATAAGCTGTCATAGGAATACGTAAATCCTTCGTATAGGAAATGGTCCACTTCTCATATTTCTTAATAGAATCCCTGAACCTTTTAAAAGAAAAAACAGACTGTCCGAAAGTTTTAACTACAGGTATTCCCCTGATATACTCAACAGCTTCGCTTGACATTTCCTCTAAGGCATTCTGATATTCTGTCATCTTTTTCTTCATATTTTCACCCATCATGGTTCCCAT
>ERZ808240.1344-NODE-1344-length-30913-cov-14.771404_pt1 | contig 30913 bp, 26 predicted proteins | sample MGYA00521084_ERZ808240 | MGnify/ENA primary metagenome ERZ808240 (study PRJEB31516, sample SAMN03275571) | gut metagenome | biome: mammalia-associated habitat; material: feces | host: Papio cynocephalus | place: Kenya | collected 2012-08-06 ... | reverse complement strand
TATGGGCTACAACCAAAAAATTTATCCCCTCACTTTTCATGCCGATTCAACTACATAGGTGACATAATTTTGTCACAATACATATTCACAGCCTGTAATTTGTCCCTCTATTCCTTATTCGGTAAACCACTGATTTTTTGACATAATTTTGACATAATAATTTGGGCGCAAAAAAAGCACCTGCTTTTCAGCAGATGCTAAATGTATTTGTTATGCTGTTTACTTTTTACTCAGTCGGCATACGCCGTCCGAATCGTCCCGAGCTTTCAGCGCCGCCGCAAGCTCGGAAATAAATCTTTTATTGATGTAGTCGGCGCTGCCGCGGTTCATTCCGTGTTCTTCCGCATATTTCCGAATTGACATTCCGTTTATATATCTTTTCTTAAAATATGTGGCATAGCTTTTGAGCACGGTTTTAAGACAGTCATTTAAAAAAGTTATATCTTCTTTCAGTATATTAAAATCCGTTTTGCCCGAAACGCCGATATACCGTTTTTGTGTAACACACAAATTATATTTACGCACATCCGATTTATAGTTTTTGCAGATATCTTTTGCATAATCGGTATATGTTTCGGCGCTGCGGTAAGTGCGGTTTTCATAAAGCAGTTCTTCCTCATCCTTTGATTGCTTTTTACGAACGGGACCGGGAAAGCCTGCTTCTTCCAAATTTGAAATATGCGTATCCGTGATTTTCACCTGCGGCTGACGGGTGAACTTATCTACCCACTCTCCGTTTACCTCTACCTGCTCACAAAAAGATTTTTTCATCATTGTGTAATACTTGCAGCCGCAGGCTTCGGTTCCGTAATGAAAAATAACGATTTTTTCATCGGTGTCAGCGTCGGGGACAACCGCCACAACATAAATATACTTGCCGTCATACCGTCTGTAAAATCCGGCAAATATTCTCCTGTTCCGTTGCCTGCCCATACGCTCACCCCTTAATGATTCTGTGAGAGTATTTTATCATATTTCAACGGATTTTACAACTTTCTTAAAAAACAGATTATTTTTCAACCACCAGCAGGACCCCCTCCGGACCGATTTTTTGTTGAGGCTCTGTTAACAGGTTTTCGGCAATGCACTTTTCAATCAGATCGTTCAAAAGGTTAATGCCTGCAACCAATGCTCTTTTGTCCTTTCTATATTGATTTTGCATGAGAATATAACGGACACCCGTTAATTGTTCTTTATACATTATATATTGAACAATAAATTGAACAGAATTTTTTTGCAAGCACTATTCATATTTTTATGCATATATGAGTACATATTCGAACAAAAAGGTCTATAACTAAACGATTTCGGGCAAGGAATCAAGATTCCTAAATAATTATAATGGTTGACACGAACAACCAAAAAGACTATAATTAATATATAATAATCAACAATAAATGAACGCCCGAAATCAATTATAAGAAAAACGTGAGACCTATTAAAATTATAAAAGAATACGTGAAAAAACGTGTGAGAATTATGAGAAAGATGTGGGAGTTTTTTGACGAGTGAGAGAGTGAATGAGAATGAGATAAAACGTTTCATTCCATTCTATTAACATAAGTTTCTTCGAAACAGAAAGGATTGAGAGATTATGAAGAAGAGAAAAATTGTGATGAGTATTCTCATCGTTACCATGCTTGCATCTTGCATGGCATGTGGTAAAATCCACAACCATAAGGTTGATGACCTTAAGCCACTTGCTGACGCTGGTGTCATCACTGGTGTGAAGGACATCACTGTAGCAGAAGGCACTGACGTGAATCTTAACGACCTTGTCTATGCTGACAAGAGTATCGTAAAGAGTGTCGATATCGACGACAGTGCAGTTGATTACAGCAAAGCTGGCACTTACGAAGTTATCTACACTATCACCTTCGACGGTGACAAGCTTCGTGACTATGTCAAAGACAACAACCTTAACGTAAACTTTGACACAGACGGTGATACTATCGTCGTAAAGACTACAGTCACTGTCACTGTAGCTACGAAAGAAGACGCTGACAAAGCTATCGCAAATGGTGCTACTGACGTCGTTACGACAGAAACCAAAGAGTCTGTTGCAGAGAGCAACAAGGCGAAAGCCAATGACAATGCTGTAGCAAGCAAACCTGCTGAAAAGCCTGCTGGCAACAATGGTAACAGCAATACTGGTAAGAATAACAGCGGTAATACCTCTGCTAACACTGGAAACAGCAACAGTGGCAATAGTAATGCTGGCAATAACAGTTCCACTGAAAAGCCTACTGAAAAGCCACACGTACACAGCTACAACGGTGGTGTCGTAACAACAGAACCTGACTGTACACACACTGGTATTAAAACCTATACCTGCGTAAATGGTGACCATTCATATACCGAAACAATTCCTGCACTTGGACACAACCCTGTTCAGCGTACTGAAACAGTGACTGTCAAAGAAGCTTGGACTGAAGACGTATGGGAATCACGTTACATCTGCAATGGTTGCGGTGCATCGTTCAAGACTGCACTTGAAGTTGGTCGTCACATAATTTCAGCTAATCGTAAAAATCCTGACACACCTTGTGGTAACTACTATTCAGATTCTGTCAAAGTCAACACCATCACCCATCCAGCAGAAACTGAGAATCGTACCTATACGGTCTGCAGTCGCTGTGGTGAACGCTTGAAATAAAGCGTAGCTTAAGCAAGCAATAACAACAGCCCGTCCCGATTAAGGGGCGGGCTTTTTCTTTTTACAGTCACGTAAAAAGAGTGACTATACAAAGAAAAAGCAATTATAAAAACGTGAGAACACGAAATTATAAAACATGAGAAACGTGAAAGAAAAAGGCGGCTCGCAGAGCCGCCGGGTGAACATACGATGAACAAAAACGGACAAAATGGACTATATAAAATCATATTTGAGAAGGATATAAAATATAGTTATCAACATGAGTTTAGATTTTATATTGCTTGTGACAATCAAAATGAATATCTGGAAATAAAAAATATTGATTTGACAGACATATTATACACAAGATTTGAATTAAATCCAAACGGTCTAAAATCTTTAAAAATATAATTTTTTATAAAATCGGACTATCAAATAAAGAATTATATTTTGCATTGATTAAGTTTATTTCTATAATTGCTGTTGCATTTTACGAAGAATTAGGGTATAATATTTACAGCAGAAAGGGCGGTGGCTTTTATGCCGAATATTAAACCTGTATCGGATTTAAGAAATTATAATGATGTCTTGCGTGATATTGCCGTCGGCGAGCCCGTATTTCTTACCAAAAACGGCAGAGGGAAATACGCCATTGTAGATATGGAGGAATACGAGAAAACACAGGCAGTACTAAAGCTTATGGGCGAATTGGCACGGGGCGAACATTCGGGAAAAGATAAGGGCTGGGCAGATATTGCAGAGGTTGAAAGTCTTTTAGGTGCATTAGATGGCTGAAATTAAATTTTCACCCGAAGCCGTAAAGGATTTACAACAAACTAAAGCCTACATTACAGATGAACTTTTAAGCGAGCAGGCAGCAAACAACACGGTAAGCAAAATCCTTAAAAACATTCGTATGTTGGCGGAATTTCCGAATTCCGGCGCTCCGCTTGCGGGAGCGGTGGGCATAGAAACGGATTACCGCTATCTTGTATGCGGCAATTATACCGCATTTTACCGCGTGGAGAATGAAACTGTGTATATTGTTCGCATACTTTACGGCAGGCGTGATTTTATGCGAATTTTATTTGGAACGAAATAAAACTAAATTTGAATTACTTGTAATTCAAATTTCACCGAGGTGGCGTTACCATCAGGTTCTAGTGGTAGCAATACCATGCAGGTTCAATTCCTGTTATCCGCACCAATTGGAATGTTCTTAAAGGATTTGAGTTCTTTAAGAACATTCTTTTTTACGTTTAAAATTGTTTATATAATATTTTTGGTTGCGACAATATTCGTACCGAAAACGCCCTCAATAATAACATCTCCTATTTTCACAGTGGCGCAAACACTTTTTGCCCTTATAAGGCGCATAACCTCAAAAATTTTGTCCTTCGGTACGGGACTTGCGGTTTTAACGCTTACCATTGTGTCCTCGCGGTTTTCAACGCGGACGGATGATGTAACGGTACGCGTGGGGTTGGTACATTCGTCTATGGCGTACTGCTTGCCCTTAGGGCAGCTGTTGCCCATAACGGTTATATTATCGCCGTTAATTTCAACTTTGAGCGCGCACCCGCGCGGGTATTAACGCTCGGCACGCTTTTTTTGGCAAGCTCGGCTACCGTTTTAAGCCCGCCCGCAATAACGGGAATTTCCTGACGGGAGAAAAGCTTTAACGCTTTAGGTATAACCCCCGGCATAATTTCTATTAAATCGGGGCGTGTGTTTTCAATCGTCTCGGCAACCGAGTGCATACCCTTTGAATCAAGCATAAAAAACCGCTGAACCGCAAGCAAGCCGTTATCGTGCGCCGCGCGTATCAGCTGGGTGCGGGTAGAAATAACACCGTCTGCTCCGAGCTTTTTAAGCCACTCTATTCCCGTTCTGTCCTTGCCTATTCCGTCGGCTAAATCAATATGTATAAAAACAAATTTGCCGTTTTGCTTTGCTGCGGCTATATCATCACCGACCGTTATAATATCAGCGCCCAAGTGAAACAGCACCTCCGCCTCGGATAAAACGGCGCCCTGCCACCCCGAACGGTCGGTCGCGGCTATAACAGGCGTTCTTTCAAGCGCATTTATAATCGGGTTTTCCACCTGACATTCCCCCTTAAAACAAAAAAAGACGCAAAGCAACAAGGTACTTTACATCTCTGTTCTCTAATGAATATTATACCGCAAATTAAAAAATTGTCAAGAGAATAATTACGGTAAAGTCTATATTTTATGTGTTTGCCAATCATATCACTGCGCAAAATGCGGCTTTTTCGGGCTGTTTTATCTGCGGGCTCACCGGGCGGTTCAATTCGGTCTATGTAATTTTTTTAATAACACTCTGTACTCCAAGGGAGGTTGGCGTTAACTTAAAGCAGGGTTACAACGGCGATCTTACCGCTAAGCAGGCTGGTTCTATCGGCGGACAGATGGTTAATAACATCTGTCCTGTACGGCATATGAAGTTTACCCGTAATTACCGATGGATCACCGGCCACGAAAAACAGCTTACATACAGCTTCAGGCTGACTGTATAAAGCGTCATTACACAAAAAATACAGCTGACGCCCCTTAATTCATCAGCTGTATTTTTTAAAAGTTCTCTCTTCAAACAATACTTTATTGTCTCTGATATTATACAACATCAGAGAAACTTTCAGCTCTTGCCTAACAGTGTTCCGAAGGTCTCCCTTAAATATGCGGCGGCGGAAACGCCGTCCTTTGAGGGAATATAGAATATGCAGTAGCAAAGCACCGCTAAAATCACAAGCAAAACAATTGCCGTTATAAGTATTGCCGTATTTCCGTAAAATACCGACGGTCTTTTCGTATTATTTCCGGTATCGGCACGATATACGGTTTCATCAAACGATTCCGCCGCATAACGGTGATTGTAATAATTCGTCGCGCCCTTTTTCATTCTTTGCGGTTCGATATACATACCGTCGTCCTCTGAGGTATCGGGCACTGCATACAGTTCGCGTTTTTCATCGGCGTCTTCCTCAAAGACCATACCGCCATAAAGCTCCACGCTGTTATCGGGGCTTGCCGAATATGCGCTTATCGGGATACTGTCCCCGGCTTTTTCGTTTTCGGCAATCGGCGGCGCGGTTTCCTCGGTCTCGGTCTCAGTTTCGGTTTCGGTTTCGGCAACCGTCTCGGCATTTGCATTTTCAACTGTTTCAATGCCCTCAGACGATGAAAGTATATCAACCGTCTCAGTCTCTGCCTCTGTTTCGGGTTCTTCCGCCGAAAGCACCGGTTCTTCGGTAACAGGCGTAACGGGAGCAATCGGCGCCTGAACCGCGGCGTCTGCCTTTGCCTTAAGCTCGGTTGCGCAAAGCTCCTCTATATACGGGTGAATAAGCGTGTTCATAACGGCTTTTCTTACAGCCTTATCGTCTGTAAGCAATATCATAGACTGCGGACCGCTTTCTATAATACAGCCGCCGAATTCACCACTCGGCGTAACGAGCGGCGTGGCGCCGCCTATAACCCTTATCTCATCATCGCCCGAAATTCCGTACTGCGCCTTATCTATTACCGCGGTTTCTTTGCCTATCGCGTGTGAAATAAGCCCTACCGTTCCGTCCTCGCCTAAAAGCTTGCCTGCGATTATTATAACCCTGCTGCGTGAAACGGCGCGCGCAAGGCTGTGCACAAGCGTTTTTTTATCAGGCGCTTTATCGGTAAGCAGCCGCATACGGCAGCAGCCGCAAAGGTTAAATTCAAGCTCAAAATCCGTATATGTTTTAAAGTATATTATATCCACCTTAATATTCTGAAACATAAAACAAGCCTTCCCCTTTCTTTAATTAAACGGATAATCTATTCCCCTGTCGTCGTACCAGCGTTTCGGGTATCTCGGACTTGGGTTTGTAACCGCCGCGGACGTATCCACCGCAGTATCCTCGCCCTCGCGCGTTTTTCTTGCCATAACCACAAAACGCGCGTTATCAAAATCATAGGTACAGGTAACAAGGGTTATTATTTCGTCCCCGAACTGCGCGTCAACCCCCGTATTTATAATACTGCGCGCCATTGCCTCATTTTTCCACAAGTTAAAATCCGTATCGTCCAAAAACCTTTTTCTGAAAATATTGTAAATATAACCGTTATCGTCGTCCTTAGAGGCGTTCAGTACAAATGCGGCGTATATTTTATAAGTATCCTTGCCGTAAAGCGTTGAAAACTCAATAGTCGGATTAGCCTTATAAAAGCTGAGCGTTTTGTATTTTGTAAGACCCGCAAACATAGATCCGTTTTTCATATGGTGACCGTATATTACAAGGTTGCTGTCCTTTTCGGTCTCGGTAAGCATATTGCCGTAATCAAGAAACAGCGCGCCGTATGCGCTTTTTTGCTTTTTTTGGTTGTGCGTAAGGTAAAATTCGTTATCTGTCGTTTGATAAAACGGATTATCCACCTTCGTGCCGGGTATCGTTATCCAGCCCTTGAAATCGGGGTTTTCCTCAAGCATTATTTCCGTTACCGATTTTTGCGGCTCCTCGCTTTCAGTCGATGAGGTCTCGTGCCATATTTTTCGGCTGTCGTCTATAATCGATTCCTGCTTTTTGCCCGCCAAAAAATAATTTGTAAGATATGAAGCCGATACTATAAGCGTTATAAGCGCCGCCAAAAAGAATATCTTAATAATTATCTGCTTTATATTATCGCGTTTATTCGGAATATAAGAAAGGTACAGCCTGTAAAAAAAGGATTTTACCGTACCGCTTTCCTTTGCATGGTTCATTTTGCAACTTCCTCAACTGTTTTAATTAAAAGCTCCAAAACCGCTTTAACCGCCGTTTCCCTTACCGTTTCGCGGTTTATCGGGTCGATATTAAGCTTTTTAACCCGCGTTCCGCCTTTATCCGCCGCAGCTATAAACACAAGCCCCGGCGCGTGCCCCTCGGAGCTGTCAGGTCCCGCTACGCCCGTAACCGAAAGCCCTATATCAGAGTCTGCCTTTTGCCTTACGCCCTCCGCCATTTCGCGTGCGGTATTTTCGCTTACCGCACCGAAGGCGTCAAGCGTTTCCTCCTTAACGCCGAGTATTTGGTTTTTAATACGGCAGGAATAAGACGTAACGCCTAATTCATATACTGCCGAAACACCCGGCACCGCAGTAAGGTAGCTTGATAAAAGCCCGCCGGTGCAGGATTCCGCAACAGCAACGGTAAAGCCGTTATCGTTTAACAGGGCTACTGCCGCAGCGGCGGTCTCGTAGGTTTTGTTGTTCATATTCTCACCCGTTACTCTATATAAGAAAACGCAGCCTCGTTTACAGCCTTTTCCACAAGGCGCTCCACGTCAAGCCCCTGCTCTGCCTTTTCGCACAAGGCAAGCGTCGGTTTAGTTTTCGGGTGCTTTGGCGTAAATACCGTACAGCAATCCTCATACGGTAAAATCGAGGTTTCAAAGGTATCTATTTTACGCGAGACCGCCACTATATCCTCTTTATCAGAGCCTATAAGCGGCCTTAAAACAGGCATATTCACAACGCTGTCGGTTGTAACAAGCGCCGGCAGAGTCTGGCTTGCCACCTGACCGAGACTCTCTCCCGTTATAAGCGCCAGACTGCCCGAATTGCGCGCTATCCGCTCTGATATTCTCATCATCATACGGCGCATAATAAGCGTGAAATAGTCTTCGGGGCAGTTTTTGCCTATTTCGTCCTGTATTTCGGTAAACGGCACTATCCAAAGGTCTATTGTGCCGGAGTAAGCCGCAACCTTTTTAAGCAATGTTTTAACCTTTAATTCCGCCCTCGGACTTGTATACGGAGGACTTGCAAAATGTATTGCGTTAAGCCGAAGTCCCCTTTTAGCCATTGTCCATGCCGCAACGGGGCTGTCTATTCCGCCCGAAATCAAAACCGAAGCGGTGCCCGCCGTGCCTACCGGCAGGCCGCCTGCGCCCTTTAGCTGCTCGCATCTTATATACGCCGCAAAATCACGCACCTCAACATACACGGTACGGTCGGGGTTATGCACGTCTACCCTTAAATGCGGAAACGCCTTTAGCAGCGCGCCGCCTACCTCGCGGCATATTTCGGGAGAGGTAAGCGGAAAGGTTTTATCCGCCCGTTTTGCCTCAACCTTAAAGGTTTTAATATTTTCCATTACTGTTTTAAGATATTCGGGAGCGCGCGAAAGTATGTCCCCAACCGTTTTTTCGCACACGCAGGCGCGGCTGAAGCCGGCTATGCCGAATATACGCGAAACGCGTGCAAGCGCCTCTTCAAAATCGTAATCGTCCGCCTTCGGCTCAACGTATATTGTAGACTGCGAGCGTGTGATCGCCACTTCGCCCAGCGGCATAAGTCTTCGTTTCATATTTTTAATAAGCGCGTCTTCAAAATTGCGGCGGTTAAGACCTTTAAGCGCCAGCTCGCCGTTTTTAATAAGTATTATTTCCTTCATCAGTTTGCCCTTCTTATCTGCTTTACGGCGTCGCTTAACGCTTCGCACAGCAGTATTATATCCTCTTTTGTATTATTTCTTGAAAAGCTTATTCTTAAAGCGCTGTCAACTATCCGCCGGTCAAGCCCCATTTCGTTTAAAACATAGCTGCCGTGCCCTTTAGCGCAGGCGCTTCCGCTTGAAACGAATATATCTCTGCTTTCAAGAAAATGCAGCAGCGTTTCCGAGCGGTAGCCCGGCAGGGATATGTTAAGTATATACGGAAGACAGCCCTGCGGCGAATTTATAACAGTACCCTTTAAAGCCGAAAGTTTTTCCGCTGCAAAACAGAAAAGCTCCTGCTGCTTTTTAAGCTGCTCTTCGGCGTTCGGCAATTCGTTTACCGCTCCCATAAGCCCCATTATAAGCGGAGTAGGCTCGGTGCCTGAACGCATACCGCTCTCCTGACCGCCGCCGGTTATAAACGGCGGAATATGCACGCCCTTTTTTATATATAAAAAACCTATACCCTTAGGTCCGTGAATCTTATGGCCGCTTGCCGACATTAAATCGCAGCCGAGCCTTTTAACGTTTATAGGCAGCTTGCCGTAGCCCTGTACCGCGTCGCAGTGGAAAAGCGCCGCAGGCGCAATACTTTTTGTAAGCTTAACCGCGTCCTCTACAGGCAAAACGGCGCCCGTTTCGTTGTTTACAAGCATCATACTTACCATTACGGTATCAGATGAAAGCGCGTTTTCAAGGTCGCAAAGCGATACGGTTCCGTCACGCTGCGGCTTTAAGCGTATTACCTCAAGCCCTTCGGCTTCAAGCCGCTTGACCGTTTCCAGAACAGACGGATGCTCAATAGCGGTTGTGATTACCCTGCCGCCGCGTTTTTTGGCTTTAAGGCAGGAAAGCAATGAAGTATTGTTAGCCTCTGTTCCGCTGCCGGTGAAAATAATTTCGTCCGCCCGTGCAGAAACAGAGCGTGCAACCGTCTCGCGCGCTTCGGATAAAGCAATTTCCGCCTCCATACCGAGCCTGTGCAGTGAAGAGGGATTGCCCCACTCGGCCGTAAGCGCCTTATTTATATACCGCACCGCCGTTTCGCAGGGCTTTGTTGTAGAGCTGTTATCAAGATACACCGTATGCTGCAAGAAAAAATGCACTCCCAAAAACTATATATAGGGTATTATACTATATTTTTGTCGAATAAACAATAGTTATAATATTATTTTTTGGTTTAAAAGAGAAAAAATATTATATTGTTGCAATGCGTAACCATATATTGTATAATAATTTAAGTATTTTGGAAATGTAAGGTCGGTGCAGCAGGTGTTTTCAAGGCTTAACAGCGTAGGCTTATTCGGTATAGATTCGTATATGATAGAGGTTGAGGCAGATGTTTCAACCGGTCTTCCCGCCTTTGATATCGTGGGCTTGCCCGATACCTCGGTAAAGGAATCACGCGAGCGTGTGCGCGCCGCCATAAAAAATTGCGGTTATAAATTTCCCGTAGGGCGTATTACCGTTAACCTTGCGCCGGCGGATTTAAAAAAGGAGGGCGCAATATACGATCTTCCCGTGCTTATTACCATTTTAAAGGCTTCCGGTCAGTTAAAGGCCGAGCTTAACGACAGTATTTTTGTAGGCGAGCTGTCGCTTGACGGAATGGTAAGGCCCACGGGCGGAATATTGGCTATTGCGATAACCGCGCTTAAAAACGGCGTTAAAAATGTATTTGTGCCCGAAGAGAACGCCGCCGAGGCGGCGGTTATAGAGGGCATTAACGTATACGGCGTTAAAAACGTAAAGGAGCTTATAGACCATATTAAGGGCGAAAATCCTATCAGCGCCGCCCCCAAAACTCAAATAGACTCAAAGCTGGTAGCTTACGGGCTTGATTTTGCCGACGTTAAAGGGCAGCTTGCCGCCAAAAAGGCGCTTGAGGTTGCGGCGGCAGGCGGGCACAACATACTTCTTATAGGTCCGCCCGGCTCAGGTAAAAGTATGCTTGCAAAGCGCCTGCCCACCATACTGCCCGAAATGACGTTTGAAGAATCTATTGAAACCACAAAAATACACTCAATAGCAGGCACGCTTGATAAAAGCGACCCGTTTGTACGCGTTCGCCCGTTTCGCTCGCCGCACCACACGGTATCCGTTGCGGGTATCACCGGCGGCGGCACCATACCCCACCCCGGCGAAATATCGCTTGCACATAACGGTGTTTTGTTTTTAGACGAGCTGCCCGAATTCCGGCGCGATGTTATGGAAGCGCTGCGCCAGCCGCTTGAAGACGGCAAGGTGACCATATCGCGCGTTGCCGGCACGCTTACATACCCAAGCTCGGTAATGCTTGTTGCGGCAATGAACCCGTGTCCCTGCGGATTTTTCGGTCACCCCACGCGTGAATGTATATGCACAAATAATGCGGTGAGAAAGTATTTAAACCGCATTTCCGGTCCTATGCTTGACAGGATCGACCTGCACGTTGAGGTGCCGCCGGTAAATTACAGCGAATTAAGCGCCGTGTCCGACGGGGAGCCGTCTGCTAAAATAAGAGAACGCGTTAACCGTGCAAGAAAACTTCAAACCGAACGGTATAAGGGCACGGGCGTTACCTGCAATGCAAGGCTTACCTCGTCTATGCTTAAAAAATACTGCGTTATGGACGAAAACGCTCAAAGGTATTTGCGTATTTCGTTTGACAGGCTCGGTATGTCGGCCCGCACATACGACCGCCTTTTAAAGGTTGCAAGAACCGTTGCCGACCTTGAAGGCAGTGAAATTATAAAAAAAGAGCATATTTTTGCGGCAATATCCTTCAGAACGCTTGATAAAAAATATTGGAACGAATAACAAAACCGTGGCTGCATTATTGCAGCCACGGTTTTGTGCGTATATAAAGGCTGTCATTGCGGTGCGGGTGTCCGGTGGACACCTCTGCGAAGCAGAAGCAGCGACCGAGCCGGCAGGCGAGACCGCCGTAAGGTGCGCAGCAATCCGTTTTCCCCCTTTTAAGGAAAATACGGATTCTTTCGCGCAAGCGCTCAGAATGACACTCCCGTTTAGTCATTGCAAACGCCGCAAGGTGTGCGGTATTCCGCCGCCCCTGTCATTGCGAGCACCGAAAGGTGCGCGGCAATCCGTTTCCCTTTTTAAAAGAATAAAATCTTCTTGCGCTCGTGCCGCGCAGGCACCCTATTTCTGTACGGACAGAAATAGGGAAAAGAACCGCCGGACACCCTATGGGTTGGGTTTCCGGACCTTCCCGAATGACCAAAGGGACAAACTTCCCTTTGGAAACCTTTACTGCACAAAGATAAGGTATGTGCCATAAATAGCATAAGCAGAAAAAGCTTATCGATATCCCGTCATTGCGGTGCGGGTGTCCGGTGGACACCTCTGCGAAGCAGAAGCACCGACCGAGCCGGCGGGCGAGACCGCCGTTAGGTGCGCGGCAATCCGTTTTTCCCCTATTAAGGAGAATACGGATTTTTTGCTCTGCACCCGAAATCAGGCTTATTTTAGGGTGTAATTATACGTAGGAACTATCTGCTTTACATAGCTTCGTATATCGGTCTCGTCGTTATACATAACCTTTTTCATTTTCTCAAGTATGCCGAAAAATTCTTCTTCGTTAAACTCTATCGGCTTTCCTATATGTATAAGGCTGTTTTCGGTATCCTTTAAGCCCTCTTCTGCCATAAGCATTTCCTCATACAGCTTTTCACCGGGGCGAAGACCTATAAACTCAATTTTTATATCCTTATAAGGCGTAAAGCCCGAAAGCTTAATAAGATTTTCGGCAAGAGTTAATATTTTAACAGGCTTGCCCATATCAAGCACAAATATCTCGCCGCCCTTTGCCGAGGCACCCGCCTGCAAAACCAGTGTGACCGCTTCGGGTATGGTCATAAAGTACCGTATTATATTCGGATCTGTTACCGTAACGGGACCGCCTGCCGCGATCTGCTTTTTAAACAGCGGAATAACGCTTCCGTTAGAGCCTAAAACATTGCCGAAGCGCACCGCAACAAACTCTGTTTTCGACCACTGGTTATACGATTGCACTATCATTTCGCATATGCGCTTGCTGGCGCCCATTATATTTGTCGGGTTAACCGCTTTATCGGTTGATATAAGCACAAATTTTTCCACGCCGTATTTATCGGCGCACTGCACGGTCTTAAGCGTTCCGAACACATTGTTTTTAATGGATTCGTTGGGGCTGTCCTCCATAAGCGGAACATGCTTATGCGCCGCCGCATGGTACACTATATCGGGGCGGTATTCGTTAAAGACCGAATCCATACGCTTGCTGTCGCGCACAGAGCCGATAAGCGCTATCATATCAAGCTCAGGGTGGGTGCGTTTAAGCTCGTTTTGAATATCGTAAGCATTATTTTCGTAAATATCAAAAATAACAAGCTTTTTGGGCGAATGCTCTGCAATCTGACGGCACAGCTCGCTGCCTATGGTTCCGCCGCCGCCCGTAACAAGAACCGTTTTCCCCGCAACATAATTTATTATGCGGTTAACGTCAAGCTCGATAGGCTCGCGACCTAAAAGGTCTTCTATTTCAACCTTGCGTATTTTCGAGGAAAGACCGCTCGGTCTCGGATCTATCATCTGATAAATCGACGGTATTATTTTAAGCGTACAGCCCGTTTGCTGGCAAATAGTAAGTATTTCAAACTTTTGCGTATTATTGCAGCTCGGTATTGCAAAAAGTATTGTATCAACACGGTATTTCTCAGCCGCCTCGATAATCATATCCCTGTCGCCCACAATATGAATACCCGATATGTAAGTACCCTTTTTAGCGGGGTCGTCGTCTATAACGCACTTTATTCTGCTGTTGGGAACAGGCGAGTTTTTTGAAAGCTCGTTTATTATCATCGAGCCGGCGGAGCCGCCGCCGATTATCATTATATTGCCGTTAAGCTCTGACGGTATTTCCTGTTTATTGCTTGTTTTTTCATTATACCTTATAATTATGCTTTTCATACAAAGGCGGAAAATAACCGTTAAAGCGCAGGTGAAAAAGAAGGTAACCAAATTTACGTCAAGATCGTAAGAACGGTTGAACACCGCCATTTGCGAAATAAACGTCGCCGCGCCCGCAACGGCGGTTGCAACAAAAATTCGCAGCAGCTCCGAAAAGCTTGAAAAACGCCATAATATACTGTAAATTCTAAAGAAATAAAACGACAGCACCAAAAGCCCCGCCCAAACGGGAATTGTAAAGTAAAAAAGCTGCCTGCCGCAATCGTAATAAGCTATACCGCCGATAGCAAGCGCCAGAAAAAACGAAACAACCGCCGCAAGCATATCGAACAACACAGAACCAAAGAAAATTATATATCTGTTTTTCATATATAAAAGTATTCTCCCCTCCTCTTTTTTAAAGCAGCCTGATACCGGATTTTTTGCACCTTTCGGCCTCGCGTTCGGGCCAAATAGACACCTGAACCTCGCCTATATGCGCCTTTTGCAGAAGCAGCATACAAAGCCTTGACTGACCTATTCCGCCGCCGATCGTAAGCGGAAGCGTGCCGTTTGCCAAAAGCCTGTGAAATTCAAAATTAAGCCTGTCTTCGGCGTTTTCAGCCTTTAACTGGGAAAGCAGGCTTTCCCTGTCTACCCTTATTCCCATAGAAGAAATTTCAAAAGCGCTTTCAAGCACTCGGTTATACACCAAAATATCGCCGTTAAGCCGCCAGTCGTCATAATCGGGCGCCCTGCCGTCGTGCTTTTCGCCGTTTTTGAGCCTTCCGCCTATCTGCATAACAAATACCGCACCGTATTCCCTTGCGGCGGCGTTTTCACGCTGCTTAGGCGTAAGATCGGGATACCTTTCTTCAAGCTCGTATGTAGAAACAAACTCTATTTTTTCGGGCAAACATATATCAAGCACGGGGTATTTCATCTTTACCTCGCGCGCGGTTTCAAGTATTGCGGCATAAATATCGCAAACCGTGCTTTTTAAATATTCTTCGTTTCTGTCCTTAGCGGTTATAACCTTTTCCCAATCCCACTGGTCAACATATATCGAGTGAATGTTATCGCATTCCTCATCGCGGCGTATCGCGTTCATATCGGTGTAAAGTCCGGTATGAACGGGAAAATTGTAGCGCATAAGTGCCATTCTTTTCCACTTTGCAAGGCTGTGAACAACCTCGGCGGTTTCCCCCGTTTCCTTAATGTCAAAACAAACGGGACGTTCAACGCCGTTTAAGTCGTCGTTAAGACCGCTCCCCTTTTTAACAAAAAGCGGTGCCGAAACGCGTGAAAGTGTAAGCCTTTTGCATAGCTCGTGAGAAAACTTTTCCTTAACAAGGGCTATTGCGTTCTGCGTATCAAATTCGTTTAGCTTTGTTGTATACATAAATTTCTACCTTTCAGGCAAGCGGGAATAACCCGAACCCGTTATTTGGGCACGTATCCCCGCCTGCATAATATCACACTCAAGAAATGCTGCCTACCGTACGCGGATAAAGAATAACGTCTCTTATATTCTGTACGCCGGTAACATACATTATAATGCGTTCAAGACCGAGCCCGAAGCCGCTGTGCGGAACCGAGCCGAAACGGCGCAGGGCTATATAATGCTCGTATTCGTCAAGCGACATATTACGCGATTTCATTGCCTCAAGCAGCTTGTCAAGGTCCGCCTCACGCTCGCTGCAGCCTATGATCTCGCCTACGCCCGGCACCAAAAGATCGGTTGCGGCAACGGTTTTGCCGTCCGGATTCTGTTTCATATAAAACGACTTTATCTCCTTCGGATAATCGGTAAGGAAGACGGGCTTTTTGCATATTTCCTCTGAAATATAGCGCTCGTGCTCGGTCATAAGGTCGCAGCCCCACTCTACGGGGTATTTAAAATCCTTGCCCGAAGCCTTAAGCCTTTCTATCGCCTCGGTATACGTCATAACGGCAAAATTATGCCCTGCAACGGTTTCAAGCTTTTCAATAAGCCCGTTTTCAAAATGCCTGTCAAAGAATTTAAGCTCTTCGGGGCATTTTTCCAAAACGGCGTTTATTATGTGCTTAATAAGTGCCTCGGCAAGCTCTATAATATCGGGCAGCTCCGCAAACGCCACCTCAGGCTCAACGTGCCAAAACTCCGCCACATGGCGCGGAGTATTGCTTTTTTCCGCACGGAAGGAAGGACCGAAGGTATATATTTTACCAAGCGCCATTGCCGCAACCTCGCCCTCAAGCTGGCCCGAAACGCTAAGCGCCGCCTTTTTGCCGAAAAAGTCGTTTGCGTAATACTCTTCTTCCGATTTATATTCGTTGCTGTACCCTATTGTTGTAACCTTGAACATTTCGCCCGCACCCTCGCAGTCGGAAGCGGTTATAAGGGGCGTATGCACATATACAAAGCGGCGGCTCTGGAAAAATTCGTGTATAGAGGCAGAAACCACCGAACGCACCCTGAACACGGCGTTAAACGTATTCGTTCTTACCCTTAAATGCGGTATTGTACGCAGATATTCAAGCGTGTGGCGCTTTTTCTGAAGCGGATAATCGGCAGGGCATTCGCCCAAAACCGTTATTTCCTTTGCGTTAATTTCAACCGAGTCCTCCGCCACGGCGGATTTAACTGCGGTACCCGTTACCTTAAGCGAGGTGCCGAGCTTCATAAAATCCGAAACGTCGCCGAGCTGCGACTTATCGATAACGATCTGCAAATGCTTTAGGCTTGTGCCGTCGTTAAGCTCTATAAACGCCATATTTTTTGACTCTCTTGATGTGCGGACCCAGCCGCATACCACCGTCTCGGTGCCGATTAAAGCCTTGTTTTCAAAAATCTCAACAATATCGGTGTGTTTCATATTGGTTTGCTCCTTTATTTGTAAAAATAAAAATGCGTCTATAAGTCCTTAAAACATTAGGACGAATAGACGCTATCCGCGGTGCCACCTAACTTACCATAAAGGTCACCTTAAAACCGTGAACGGGTATGATTTAACGCATCATATACGGCTTACCTACTGATTTAAAACGTTCGGCTTGCGGCTCCCAAGTGTTATTCGCGCTGCGGGACCGCCGAATTTCCACCGACTACGGCTCTCTTTATGCCTTTAAGCAGCGTTACTTCTCTTGATCATTGCCTTTAACGGTAATATTATAACATTCGCAAAAAAAAATGTCAATGGATATTTAAGGGAAAATTTCGGCTTATCCCGCGATTGACAAAGCCGCGATATTTTGCTATAATTTTTTAGTATTAAAATCAAGGAGATTACAATATGCCCGATAATAAAGACAGCTATATTTCCCCGTTTTCCACACGGTATGCTTCGGAGGAAATGCAACACGTTTTTTCGCAGAATTTTAAATTCCGCACTTGGCGCAGGCTTTGGATAGCGCTTGCAAAGGCCGAAAAGGAATTGGGCCTTAACATTACAGACGAGCAAATAGCCGAAATGGAGGCGCATAAAAACGATATTAACTATGATGTTGCCGAGGCGCGCGAAAAAGAGGTTCGCCACGACGTTATGTCGCACGTTTACGCTTACGGCGTGCAGTGCCCAAAGGCAGAGCCTATTATACATTTAGGCGCCACAAGCTGTTATGTGGGCGATAATACCGATATTGTAATTCTTCGCGAGGCTTCTTCTATTATTCAGAAAAAGGCGGCGCAGGTGCTTAAAAATCTTTCGGAATTTGCAATTAAGTATAAATCTCTGCCCTGCCTTGCATATACCCATTTGCAGCCGGCTCAGCTTACAACCGTCGGCAAGCGGGCAACGCTTTGGATGTATGAATTATCGCAGGATATGGATAATCTCGACTATCAGTTGGCAAACCTTAAGCTTTTAGGCTCAAAGGGAACCACAGGCACGCAGGCAAGCTTTATGGAGCTTTTTTCGGGCGATGAGGAAAAGGTTAAACGGCTTGAAGCGCTTATAGCCAAGGATATGGGCTTTGACGCCTGCGTTCCCGTTTCGGGGCAAACGTATTCAAGAAAGACCGATTCGTACTTCCTTTCGGTTTTATCGGGCTTTGCGCAAAGCGCATACAAATTTTCAAACGATTTAAGGCTGCTGCAATCCTTTGAGGAAATGGAGGAACCGTTTGAGAAAAAGCAGATAGGCTCATCGGCAATGCCGTATAAGCGCAATCCTATGCGGTGCGAACGTATTTCCTCGCTTGCAAGGTACATTATAGCGGACGCGGTAAACCCCGCTATGACGGCAGGCACCCAGTGGTTTGAGCGCACGCTTGACGACAGCGCAAACAAGCGTATATCGGTAGCCGAAGCATTTTTGGCGGCAGACGCCATACTTAATATATACATAAACGTAACCTCAGGCCTTGTGGTATATGAAAACGTAATTAAACGCCGAGTTATGGAAAAGCTGCCGTTTATGGCAACCGAAAATATTATGATGGAATCGGTTAAACGCGGGGGCGACAGGCAGGAGCTGCACGAAATAATACGCGTATATTCGCACGAGGCGGCGGCAAGGGTAAAACTTAACGGCGAAAGCAATAACCTTATAGAAAAAATTGCCGAGGACAGCCGCATACCCCTTACACGCGAAGAAATAATTAAAGAATTAGACCCCGCAAAATATATAGGCAGAAGCGCCTCGCAAACAGAAGAATTTGTTGAAGAGGTTATAAGGCCCATACTTTCAAGGCATTATACCGCGCCTGTAAGGGCGGTTTTAAACGTTTAAATTAAGGAGCAGCGATTATGAATTTTTTTGAAGAGCTTAAAAATTACGACGCCGAGGTGGCGGCGGCGTGCCATTCCGAGCTTGAGCGTCAGCAGCACAATATAGAGCTTATAGCATCGGAAAACATAGTTTCAAAGGCGGTATTGCTTGCCGCTGGCGGCGTGCTTACAAACAAATATGCCGAAGGGTATCCCGGAAAGCGCTATTACGGCGGCTGCGAATATGTTGACGTTGTGGAAAACATAGCGCGCGAACGCGCCAAAAAGCTGTTCGGGGCGGAGCATGCAAACGTTCAGCCGCACTGCGGCGCCAGTGCAAACCTTGCAGTGTTTTTTGCGCTGTTAAACCCCGGCGACACGGTTATGGGTATGAATTTACAGCAGGGCGGCCATTTATCGCACGGCTCGCCGGTTAATATTTCGGGCAAATACTTTAACGTTGTGCCTTACGGCGTTAACAGCGAAACCGAAATGATAGACTACGACGAAATGAGAAGAATAGCGCTTGAATGCAAGCCGAAAATGATAATTGCCGGTGCAAGCGCCTATTCAAGAATAATTGATTTTAAGCGCTGCCGCGAAATTGCGGACGAAGTCGGCGCTTACCTGATGGTGGATATGGCGCATATCGCAGGTCTTGTTGCGGCGGGGCTTCACCCATCGCCCGTTCCCTTTGCGGACGTTGTTACCACCACAACCCACAAAACCTTAAGGGGACCGCGCGGCGGTATGATACTCTGCCGTGAAGAATTTGCAAAGCAGATCGATAAAGCCGTCTTCCCCGGAACTCAGGGCGGTCCGCTTATGCACATAATCGCCGCCAAGGCAGTAGCCTTAGGCGAGGCTATGACGCCCGAATTCAAAGAATACCAAACGCAGATTGTTAAAAACGCAAAAACCCTTTGCGGCGCTCTTATAAACGAGGGGCTTGATATAGTTTCGGGCGGCACGGATAACCACCTTATGCTTTTAAAGCTTATTAAAAACGGCATTACCGGTAAGGAGCTTGAAAAAAGGCTTGACGAGGTACACATTACCGCCAATAAAAACACCGTTCCGAACGATCCGCAAAGCCCGTTTATCACAAGCGGCGTAAGGCTCGGAACACCTGCTGTAACCACCCGCGGCTTTAAAGAGCCCGAAATGCTTAAAATCGCCAAATGGATAAGCGACGCCGTAAACGATTTTGATAACAGCAAGGAACGCATTGCGGCAGAGGTTTCAGAGCTTTGCTCGCATTTCCCCATATATTAAGATATATAGCTTTAAAAATATCCGGTCTGTGTATTGCAGACCGGATATTTGATTTTTGCCGTCATTCCGCGCGCCTTATGTATTTGCAAATTACTAAACGGTTTGTCATTCTGAACGCGAAGCGTGAAAGAATCCGTAATCCCCCTAAGAGAGAACGGATTGCCACAGCCGCTTACGCGGCTTCGCAATGACGAGGGAGACGGAAGACAGATTACCCCCCCAAGGCTTTAAAGCAGCCTATTCAAGCTCAACAGCGGCGGACAGTGCGAATGAATATATTATTTTTTGCTTTACGGGTTTTAAAAATATTTTTTCGCAGGCGGCGGCGTATATTGCAAGCTGCTCGCCGTAAGCGATTTTCAAATCGTCGGGGTTTTCGGTTCTGTCGGTCTTAAAATCAAGCACCGCTATGCCGTCGTCTTCCTCAAAGCACAGGTCCACCGCTCCCTGCACCATAATGCTTTCGCTGTTAAAGCTGTCGTCAAGCGACGGGTCTATGCGCTTTGCGGGCAGCTCGGTTAAAAAGCGCATTTCTCTTTTAACCGTTTTTGCTTTCTTTATACGGGCGAATATATCGCTTTCAAAAAACGCTTTAAGCGCCTTTCTTGAAACCGCTTTTGCCTCGCGCTCCGAAATATACTGCCATTCATAAAGCCGCTCGATCTCGCTTTCAATATCATCGGCTTTGTCAAAATCAATAAATTCAATTATTTTGTGCATAGCCGTTCCGCGCTCGGTGGCGGTTATTCCGCCCTCGCTCATAAACGAAGGTCTTGCCGAAAAGGCGTATTTATCGCTTTCCGCCTTATTTGCAAGCGCCGAAACCGAGCTTTTAGCCTCTATTGTAAGCAGAGGAGCATAAGGATATTTAAAAGAGAATCGCTTTTCAAGCTCTTTTATAACAGCGGCGTTTTCTTCGTATTCCTCATCCTTCGGCGTATCGGTTTCCGTTTCCCGCTCATATTCCGAAATTTTAATATCTATGCGGCTTATATCGTCAGACGGTATTATGCCTGCCGCTCCGTCGCGCAGCGCGGCGCCGTCTTTATGTAAAAGAGCGGTTAATATAAGCCACTTTGCATACGAACGCTCGCGGTTTGTAAGCATATCCGCCCTGCCGCCCGAAAGCAAAAGCGCGGGGGTTAATTCGTTTACGGCTTTTTCCGCGTCGTTAAACGCGGCGGTAAATAAAAGCCTGTCCTGCGTTCGGGTCATTGCAACGTATAAAAGCCGCAGTTCCTCCTCTGCCGAGCGGCGGCGTATATCGTCTAATATAATTTCTCTGGAAACCGTTGTGCGCTTTTGCTTTTCGTTTTCGTCAAAATAGCTGAAGCCCACGCCGAGCGCCGCGGAATATACGGTTTTTGAGCGCGCGTCCGCGTCGTTAAACGCGGCTGCGGTATCGGCTAAAATGCACACGGGGAACTGAAGCCCCTTTGAGGCGTGTATGCTCATAATTTTTACGCTGTCGCTGCCCGATGTTACCGCGGCGGAGCGCATACCGTTTTGCGATTGCTTTAAAACATATTTTATAAAGCCGCCGACGGTGCCGCCGTTATCCTCTTCATACTGCTTGGCATAGCTTAACAGCAGCAGCAGGTTATTGCGCCTGCGCTCGCCCTCTTTATAAGCCGAAACGGTGTTTAAATAATCCGTTTTGTAATAAAGCTCCGAAATAAATCTGTTCAGCGGCAGGGTAACGCTTAATATCCTGTATTCCTCAAGCCGCTTTAAGAAATCTTTTTCCTTTTCGCCGCCGTTTTCGGCAGAAAAAACAAGTGCTGAATAAAGGCTTCCCGTTCTGCGCTTTATTCTTATTTCAGCCGTTTCCTCGGCGGTAAAGCCGAATATCGGCGACATAAGCGCCGTTAACAGCTCTATATCCGAATCGGGGTTATCTATAACTCTTAACAGCGCCAAAAACACGGATATTTCGCGTGTTTCGGCAAATCCGTCCGCGCTGTAATCGGCAGGAACGCCGTTTTCGCGCAGCGTCTTTGCAATAAGCGCCGCTTTTGTTTTGGTGTTGCGTAAAAGCACCGTAAAATCGGAAAAACGCGCTTTTCTTAAGGTGCTTTCGCTTTCTCTTATAACAGCGCCGCCGTTAACGGTTTTAATTATATAATCGGCTATGCCCTGCGCCTCGGCCTTTAAACGCTCTTCCGACGTTCCTTTACAGTTGATTATATCAAGCTCAACGGGCGCGCCGTCGGCTTTCGGATATACCGCGGCGGGAATAAGCCTTTCCTCTTTACCGTAAGCAATACTGCCCGAATTTTCTGTCATCATATTGCCGAAAAAGAAATTTATGTAATCGCACACTTCGGGCTTGCAGCGGAAATTAGCACCCAAAATTATTTTTTTGGGTTCGTTTTCGGCGGCTTTATCGTATGGTACCGCATTATTTTTTTTAACAAGGAAATTATCGGGATTAGCCCCCCTGAAGCCGTAAATGCTCTGCTTAACGTCGCCCACGGCGAAAAGCCGCTCTCCGCCGCCGGACAGTATATTAAACAGGGTATCCTGCAGATCGTTGGTATCCTGATATTCGTCCACCATAACCTCGTCGTACCTTTGCGAAAGCTCGTAAGCGCCTTCGCCGCTTAAAAGCTTTAATGCCAAATGCTCGGTATTGTGAAAGGTAAAGGTGCCGTTTTCAAGGTACTTTTCAAAAAGGCGTTTATCAAATTCGGTCAATATCTCGGAAAGCAGGCACACAGGCGCGCTGAGCTCCTTAAGCTGACTGTTTATAAACGCGGTATCGCCGTAAAATATTTTTAAAAGCGAGTCCCTGTCCTTTCCGATATACTTCCATGCGTATTTTGCGGTCTTTGCCGCAAACGAACCGGAAAGTCCGTTCGCTTTCGGAAGGCTCGGCAAAAAGCCGGAGTCCACTGCGGCATAAACCTTATCCCAGTCCCCTGTTTTTGCAGCGTTGTAAAGCTGCTCCGCCTTATCCGCCGCCAAACGGAAGCTTTCAAGATACGCCCCCGCCGCCTTTTCGTCCGAAAAAAGCAGGTCGGCGGTTTTTGCAATAATATCCTTTTGCGCTCCCGAAACCGAAAGCGCTTTTTTAATGCCCATGGCATACCAGCGGTTTTCGGGCGTAAAGCCGTTTACATAGTCCTCCTTTAATTCGCAGAACCACTTTTCGGGGTACGGCAGCTGACGGCTGTATTCGTATATATCAAGCACAAAATCCGAAAAATCGCCGTCGTCATATTCGGCGCCCACCGTATCAAGCAGCTTAAAGAAATCGGGGTTGCCCTCTTCGTAATACCTCTTTAAAATATCGCTTAAAACCGATTCGTTAACGGGCAAGAGCGAATATCCGTCGCTCATTTTAAAATCGGGCGAAACGCCTGCCTTTTCAAAATTTTCGCGCACAAGATCTATGCAAAACGAATCTATGGTGCATATCTTAGCGTTGCTTAACAGCCGCCTTTGGCGCATAAGCCCGATATCATCGGGGTGCTTTCTGCACTCCTCGTCAAGCCGCCTTTCTATTCTTGAACGCATTTCGGCGGCGGCGGCGTTTGTAAATGTAACTATTAAAAGCCTGTCTGCGCTTACGGGGGCTGCTTTATCGGTTAGCTTTTTAATAACCCTTTCCGTAAGCACTGCGGTTTTGCCCGAACCCGCCGCGGCAGAAACCAGCACGTTGCCTGCGGTATCTATTGCCGCCTGCTGTTCCCTTGTCGCCTTAAATGTCATTTGCGGTTTCCTCCCCCATAAGCTTTAAAACCTCTTCGTTTTTAAGGTCGGGCACGCGTTTTACGGGCGCGTTTTCCCTGCCGCACACAGCGGCGTAATCGCAGTATTTGCAGGCGGGCGAATCTCGCCCGTCAAGCGGAACCGCCGCAATATCGCCGCTTACCATTTCCTTACCCGTGCCTTTCATAAGCTTTTCAATATAATCAAAAATAAGCGTAAAATCCTCGGCAGAAGCAAACGATGTGCAGGTCTTGCTTACGCTTCCGTCTTTATTAAGCTTAAGCTTTGGCACAAACTCGCCGTTTAAGCCCTTATCCATAGCCGAAACTATGTCGGCTTCCTTTCTTATATAGCCGTTCATAGCCATTCCGCTTTCGTTAATATCGCGTTTAGAGGGCATATAAAGTATCCCTGCCGCCTTTTCGTCCCCAAGTCCGCCGCCCCTTATTACGGCGTAAAGATATATGAGCATTTGCAGGTTAAGCCCGAAAAGTATATCGGGCAGCTTAAATTTGCGCGAACCCGTTTTGTAATCTATAACCCTTACATATCCGTTATAATTATCCACGCGGTCTATACTGCCGCTGAGCCTTATGCTGCCGCCGTCATACGGGAATATAAGTTCGGGCAGCTCGCCGCCCTCTCCTATTTTAAGCTCGCAGGAAACAGGCTCGAAATCGCTTTGCCCGAACTCGCGCGCCAGCTGATACACAACCTCTTTAAGCGAGCGCGAAATACGCGAAACCAAAAATTTTGCCCTTTCGGTCTCTACCGCGCGATAGCCCGCCACGCTGTCAAGGTATTCGTTTATGTATTTATCAACAAGTCCGTCAAGGCAGGCTTTTGGCATATTTGCTATTGCCTTTTTATATTTTCCGACAATTTTTTCAAGCACATAATGCACTACCGTGCCGCGCTGAAGCACGTCAAACTCGGCAGGCTGAAGCTTTTTCGCCCTTATGCCGTATTTGCAGAAATAATAAAAACGGCATTTTTTAAACGTATCGAATTTTGAAGCGGAAAGCTTAATATCGGTTCCGTAAAGCTCTTTCGCGGTATCCTCAGTTATACTGAACAGCGCGCCCGAAAGCTTATTTTCAAGATAAGCAAGCTTTTCACTTTCGCCGCTGTTTTCAAGCGCCGCCTTAAGCTCCCTGCCGCCTGAAAAGCCGCGCCTTCGGCAATAAAGCGAATACGCGCTTTCCTCGGTTTCGGGCAGAGCGTCGCCGATAATACCGTCTTCCGGCTCGGTTACGGTATTGCAGCCTATATTTTCGGCTATTTCGCTTACAAACGCCGACGGCTCGTACTTTTCGCCCGTCAGGCTGTTTAAGGCATAAGAGATATACAGCCTGTCCGACGGACAGCACAAATTGCAATAAACAAGATAATCCTCGTCGATCATTGCAGCTACCGAGCCGTCGGGTATTTCAATACCGCTTTCTATAAGTCTGCGGCGCTCGTCCGACGAGAAAATACCCGCCGCCGTAACGTTTTTCGGGAAAACGCCTTGGTTTGCACCCAAAATAAACGCCGCCTTTGGGCGCGAGGGGCGTATTCTGTCCGCCGAGCCGAAGGTTACCTCATCCAGCGTGCGTGGAATAACACCCACGCTGTCAAACGATACCGCAAGCCGCAGCGCCTCGCAAAATTCGCTTTTTTTAAGGCGCTTTTCGCCAAAGCAAAGAGCAAGACTGTCAAGCAGGCGCATATATTTATCGTAGCTTTGCTTTAAAACGTCGCCCGACCATTCGTTTCCGCTGTTTTTAAAGCGCTCTGCCAACGCCGCTAACTTGTCCGCCGCGCCGCAGCGTTCGGTAAGCTCCACTGCCGCCCTTACCATATCTGCGGCGGTGCCGTTGAATTTTTCCTTAAAGTCTTTAATAGGCTCCCACGCTTTTTTGCGCAGTTCGTTTATTTTTGCAAGCGTTTTTTTGTCTATATCCTTATTTTCGTCCGCCACAAAGCCGCGCGGGTCCATAGTCCACTCGGTATCCCACATATCGCCGCCTATACCCCAAAGCGTTGTATAATTTTCAAGGGCGGATATTTCTTCTGTCGCCAATGTGCCGAGCCCCGTTTTGTTAAACCTTAAAATCGCTTCCGAAGAGGTGCTTTGAGCGCAGTCTGCCGCCGCGCCTACAGCCGCCGCCAACGGAAAGGCGGAAAGCGGCACGCGCCTGTCCGCAAAGCAGGGCACGCCGTTTTGCAGGCAGGCGGCGGTTACGGCGGCGTCATATTTATCGCTGTCGCGCGATATAATTACAAAATCGCGGTAACGCATACCGTTTTCCCTTACAAGCCGTCTTATTATTCTTACCGCAAATTCCGCTTCGTCTGCCGCTGTTGCCGCGGCGCAAACGGTTATACCATCGCTTTTTTGCGGTCTTTCAAATTCACCGCCCGCCGTCAGCCTTTCAAGCGCCGAAATTTCGGGCGAATTGTATCTGCTTTCAAAAAGGCACAGCGGCTCGTCCTCTTTTACCGCGTGGCGTGCGGCAATGCGCCTTATCTTCTCCGCCGCCGCACGTATGTTTGTAAAAACGTTAAACTCGGCGTTCAGGCGCGGATCGTTAGTAAGGCTTACGGTTACCTCGTCCGTTTGGGCTAAAATACGGTCTATTATTTTAAACTGCTGTCCCGTAAAGCCCTTAAACGAATCTATAAACACCGCCTTGTTTTCAAAATATTTATAATCGGAAAGCTTTGTGTAAAGCCTTGTAAGCTCATCGGCAGGGTCAATGTATTTTTCCCCCACAAGCATATCGTAGGCTTCGTATATAATTGCGGCATCGTTAAGCTTGTGCTTTAGCTTTTCACTGTTTAAATCGGCGGCGGCAAGGCGCAGATCGTCTGCGGTAACAGAGTTTATTTTAAACTCTCCCACCGTATCAAGCATTGTTTTTGCAAAGCTTACAATGCCGCAATATCTTTGCCACAGCGTAAGCGATTCCTTTACCGATAAAAGCGCGCGGTTCATAAAAACAACCTTTTGAGCGTCGGTAAGAGTTCCCGCCGCTATACCGCCCGTATTTCTGCCCACCTCATCGCACAAGCGCGAAAAGCTCATAACCGCAACGCTTTGCGAAAGCTGATCGCCCAGCCCCTTAAGCACGGCGCGCTCGCTTTCAAACGAAAACTGCTCCGGCACCAAAAGCACCGCCTGTTTCCCGCTTTCGGCGCATTTTTTAATTTTATCCAAAACGGTATAGGTTTTGCTCGAAGCCGGCAAACCGAAAATAAACTTAAGCAAGACTTTCACTTCCTTAGGTCTATTTTAACATAATAAAAACAAAATGTCTACTTACTTAAACATAAAAGGCAGTAACAGATAACCGCAAACAGCCGGTATACCGAACGCCGCCAGTCCCGAAACCGTCCACTGGTTTACGGGTATATGAACGCCCGTGAATTTTGAGGTCAGATCTATTACCGCAACGGCGGCGGCGGAAAGCAAAAAATTAAGCAAAAGCGTTTTAAAGGGCTTACCGGTTCTAAGCGCGCACACAAGCACCGCCAAAGCTCCCGCCGAAAGCAAAATTATCGCGCCGTATTTTATAATCTCCATCATATCACATCCTATATAAAATACTATGAATAATAAGCGCCTTAAATGCAAAAAAACAGGCTTTCGCCTGTTTTTTTAACAGTAATAAAATTTAACGGATCACCACACGCCTTACGGCTTTCACAATAACTAAACGGTGTGTCATTCTGAACGCGAAGCGTGAAAGAATCCGTAATACCCCTCAAAGAGAACGGATTGCCGCGGGGCTAATGCCCCTCGCAATGACGGGTGTGTGAGAAAACGGATTGCCACACGCCTTACGGCGGTCTCGCCTGCCGGCTCGGTCGGTGCTTCTGCTTCGCAGAGGTGTCCACCGGACACCCGCACCGCAATGACTCCGGTTTGGAGCCGGCACGCGGCAGCTGCATTTTAATTAAAGCGCCTTTAAAATGCTTATTACCGTTTCAAGCTCTGCGGGCTTAACCCTGTCGGGCTCGGCGCCGGAAAGAACGCAATCGGCAAAATAATTTATCTCATTGGCATATGCATTGCTTTTCGGCAGACCTATATCTCCGGTATCCTCACCCGATTGCGAAACCGGCTTGAATATCTTACCGTCTTTTTCATAAATTGTCATTTCGTGATTTTCGAACACCGCAAGCGCCTTTTCAAACTGAAAACGGAAATTTGCCGCAAAGGGATAGGGCGCGTCATACCACGCCGCCTCGGTCGTTATAAAAAATCCGTCGTATTCGTAAATCGAGTTAATATAGTCCTGATTTTCAGACCTTGCCCTGTAATCCTTAAATTCCTTCGGCTTTCCGAAAGCGTAAACAATAAAATCAAGATCGTGAATATGCAGGTCAAACGGTACAAGTCCGCTGCGGTTCTCGTCCATCATCCAGCCGCCCCAGCTCCACTTCGGGCGAACTCCGAGCCTGCCCATATGCCCCGAAAGCAGCCTGCCGTATTTGCCCGTATCGTATATTTCTTTTATGATACTGTATTCCGGCCAAAAACGCAAAACCTGCGCCACCATAAATTTAACGTTATTGCTCTTTGCGGCGCTGTAAACGCGCGCAACGTCGGCAGCGTTTAAAGATACGGGCTTTTCGCAAATAACGTTTATTCCCATATTCATAGCCTTAATTGCAAACTCCGCGTGCAGATATGTAGGCAGGCATATGTCAAGTATGTCTATTTTTTCATTTTTAAGCATTTCGTCAAAATCGGTGTAGCAATGCTTGTTCTTATATTTTTCCATCTGCTCCGCGCGTATATCGCAAAGCGCAACAAGCTCGGCGTCGCGCCGCTCCTCCCACGCAGGAATATGCGCGCCGCTTATTCCGCCTACGCCTACCAAAGCTACCTTTAACATTTTTTCAACCTCCGTATATTTCGTCTATTATATTTTTAAGATAAGCCTTCGCATATCTTATATCCTCGGTCTGCCTTTCGCCGTCTATCTCGCGTTCAATCGTTACATAGGAATCATAATTAAGCTCCTTAAGCTTTTTGAAAAGCGCCTTAAAATCCACCTTTCCGTCGCCTATGCGGACCTCTTTGCCGAGATTATGCCCATCGGTAGGGTAAAATCCGTCCTTGGCGTGAAGATTCATAACATATTTGCCGAAAACATCAAGCGCGTCCACCGGATTTGCCTTTCCGTAAAGAATAACGTTGGCGGTATCAAGATTAACGCCTAAGTTATCGCAGCCCGCCTTTTCAAAGCAGCGCAGCATAGTAACGGGCGTTTCCTGACCGGTTTCAAACAGCAAATACTGCCCGTTAGCCTTTAAATGCTGTGCAACCTGTCTTACGGCAACGCAAAACGGCGCAAATTGCGGATCGTTCGGATTTTCGGGAATAAAGCCCATATGGGTAACAACATTTTTAACTCCCAATCCGTTTGCAAAATCCGCGCCGTCACACAGATTTTTAATTCTCATAACACGGTATTCGGGCGGAACAAGACCGAGCGTTATCTGCCCGTCGTAAAAGTTCCACGCGGCGGGACCCTCCCAGCCGCACCAAAAGGCGGACACGGTAATGCCCTTTTCCTTAATTAAGCCGTTAAGCTTATCAAGGTTTTCCTTTGTCCACAGCTCCGGCTTCCAGGAGATCAGCTGGCAGTTATCAAACCCCTCCGACAGCATATCATCAAATTTTTTTGACATAGCCTCCATACTGTCAAAGTGAACGCAAACGCCTATCTTCAAATTAAAACACCCCTTAATTATTGATTTTTTTCTGATTATATGATAACATATAATTAAAATTCTTTTAATAACTTTTTTGATATCTTTAAGTACAATTTTGACATTTGGGGTGAACAAATGGCTCTTGACGCAAACAAGGAGCTTACGCCTGTTTTATACGGTGAAAGCGCCGTTAAAATTTTAAAGCCCATAGCCTTTTCAAAAAATGCGCCTTGCTTTCGTATGCACTGGCACGAACGTATTGAGCTGCTTTACGTGGTTTCGGGAAGTATAAGTATAAGACTTAATAATTCCGAGGTTACCGCGCGCGCCGGCTCGCTTGCGGTTATACCGCCCGAAAAAATACATATGGGAACCGCCTTGGAAGACGGAACCGCATATTATACCATTATGTTCGATGTTTCATCGTTTTACAATTCGGCGTTTGCAAGCAGAGTCCTGCTTGAGCCGATCACTGAAAAAACGGTCGACTTTCTCCCCGTTACGTCAGACCCTGAAATTATTTTCGCCGTTAAGCGCCTTATAAACGAAGAGCAAAACGGCGATAATTCCTCGTCCCTTATTATTATAAGCGGCATATACCTTATATTAGGCTTGCTTTACAGAAAATGCCTTTTGGAAAAGCCGAGCCTTTTAAGCGACGAACGCTTTAGGGATATACTTAAATATATTTCGGAAAACTGCTGTAATGAAATATCCTCTTTCTCATTAAGCCGACGTTTCGGATATTCCGAAGAATACTTTTGCAGGCGTTTTAAGTGCGTTACGGGGCTTACGCCTATGAGCTACATAAATATATTAAGGCTTGAAAAAGCAAAAAAGCTGATAGACAAAGGCGAAAAACAGGTTTCGGCGGTGTTTGCCGAAACAGGCTTTTCGGATATGAGCTATTTTACAAAAAGGTTTAAAAAGCATTTTGGCATAACACCGAGTATGTATATAAAAAAGGCGGGCGAAGTAAACCGCCGCCTGTATAATGCCGAATAGACGCTTTTACGGAAATGCTCCGTCCCGTCCCCCGTCATTGCGGTGCGGGTGTCCGGTGGACACCTCTGCGAAGCAGAAGCACCGACCGAGCCGGCAGGCGAGACCGCCGTAAGGCGTGTGGCAATCCGTTTCTACGCCCCCTCGTCATTGCGAAGCCGTGTAACGGCTGCGGCAATCCGTTATTCTTTTGAAACCCCTGTACAAGCTTAAAATACTATAATAAGGTTTGTACTAAGCTTACGAAATAAAAAAGCTTTAATACCCGTAAAGCATTACGGAGATATTAAAGCTTTCGGTTTTTATTAAGCTATATGTGCCATATAGCTTAATACACTGTAAAACTATACGAACGGGGATTCACAAGGGGAACTCCCTTGTGCCGTTTGTTGAGAGCGGAGATGTAGTTTTATTAAAAACGCTGTTTGCTAAATTGTCCGCTCGAACAGGAAGGTTCGGAAACCCGATCGGAAGGGTGTCCGACGGCTCT
>ERZ808240.1343-NODE-1343-length-30915-cov-13.821355_pt1 | contig 30915 bp, 23 predicted proteins | sample MGYA00521084_ERZ808240 | MGnify/ENA primary metagenome ERZ808240 (study PRJEB31516, sample SAMN03275571) | gut metagenome | biome: mammalia-associated habitat; material: feces | host: Papio cynocephalus | place: Kenya | collected 2012-08-06 ... | reverse complement strand
ACAAACTCGATGTCGTCGCCAGTTTCTATCCCATGGCCGATTTCGCCCAAAAAGTCGGCGGCGACCACGTGAACGTCACCAACCTGGTGCCTGCCGGCACCGAGCCGCACGAATGGGAGCCCAGCTCCTCCGATATCAAGGCGATCCAAAATTCCGACGTCTTCATCTACAACGGGGCCGACATGGAAGGCTGGGTCGACGACACGCTCGCCTCGACGGACACCTCCAAGACCACGGTCTGCAAGGCATCGGACGGCATCAAGCTGCGCATGGCCGCCGAGGAGGGAGATTCGTCCGAGGAACACGAGCACGCCGGCGAGCACGACCCGCACGTGTGGCTGAGCCCCAAGAACGCCAAAGCAGAGCTTAAGAACATCGAGCAGGCCCTCATCAAGGCCGACCCCGACAACAAGGCCGACTACCAGGCAAATTACAATAAGTACGCCAAGAAATTCGATGCGCTCGACCAAAAGTACGCCGATGCGCTGAGCAAGACCAAGGGCCGTTCGATCGTCGTGTCGCACGAGGCCTATGGATACCTCTGCGACGAGTTCGGCCTGACGCAGGAGCCGATCACCGGCATGGATGCCGAGGGCGAGCCCGACGCCCAGACCATGGCGAAGATCGTCCAGTTCATCAAGGACAACAACGTCAAGACCGTCTTTGGCGAGGACCTCGTCTCGCAAAAGGTCGCCAAGACCATCGCCGACGAGACCGGCGCCGCGTGCGTCCAGCTCAACCCCGTCGAGGGCCTCACCGACAAGCAGCTCAAGGACGGCGAGGACTACCTCTCCGTCATGAACGACAACCTGGACAAGCTCGTAAAGGCACTGGACCAGGAGTAAGGACAAAGCGATGAAGATAAGCATGAAGGACCTGAGGGGCTGGACGTGTGACCATCCCTATCCCCGTACACTGGCAACGATCGGCGGTGCATCGATCTGCTCGATGCTCGCCCTTGAGCTGCCCTCGAACCACGAACTGTGGAACATGCAGCCCGGTCCGGCCCTTCTGGAACTCATGCTCATCTTTTGCCTTCTGAGCCTGCTGTTCTATCTGCCGCGCCGCCGAAAGACCCCTGCGATCGCAGGTGTCGTGGCGCTCGCCGCCATCGGCATCGCCGAATATTTCGTGATCACGTTCAAGTCGATGCCCATCCAGCCCGGCGACCTGTTCGCGCTCTCCACCGCCGCGACGGTCGCCGGCAGCTACACCTATGAGCTCAGCCCCTACTGCTTCATGGGACTCGCCGCCGCTGCCGCAGGCATCGCACTCATCGCCCGCATCCCGCGCGATATCTGCGGGCGGGGACCTCGCCGCGCAAACGGCGCGGCCCCTGCATCGGGCGCGGAGGCGTCGTCGACCACCGCGTCGGTCGAGCCGGTTGCCGAGTCCACGGCATCGACGGCCCCGGCAACATCCGATACGACAAGCCCGGCGCCGGCGCCGTCAGGCGAATCCCACGAGAAGCCCGAGTCCAAGCTCCCCCTCTCCGTCGACCGCCGCACCGCGCTCATCGCCGGCGCCGCTCTGGGGGCACAGGCGTTTATCAGCTATTACGATCTGTTGGGCATCAAGCTCCACACCTGGAAGCCCCTCGACAGCTATTACAGTCAGGGCTTTTTGCCCACGTTTATCTCGAGTGCGCAGAAGATGGTGCCGCCCAAACCCAAACATTACAGCGGGAGCGAGGCCGCGGCGACCATCAAGCGGCTTGCCGGGCGCTGGAGCGCGGGCGCGCACGGCATCGCCGACCCCGCACGCAAGGCCGCCGTCGCGCAGTTCGATGAGCTCCAGCCCTCGGTCGTCTGCATCATGAACGAGTCGTTCGCCGACCTCTCGATCTTCAACGGCCTGGGCTGCGGCTACAAGGGGCCCGAGCGCTTCAAGGCGATCGACGACGCGCTCCTGCAGGGTGTGAGCTACATGAGCGCCTTCGGCGCGGGCACCTGCAACAGCGAGTTCGAGTTTTTGACCGGCCATTCCATGGCCTATCTGGGCGCCGGCGTCTACCCCTTCATGACCTACAACCTGGAGCCGACGGAAAACCTCGCGCGCCAGTTCAAGAAGCTCGGCTACCGCGCGGTGGCCATGCATCCCAACCACGCCACCAACTGGAACCGCGAGAACGTCTTCGCCGATATGGGCTTCGACGAGTTCCTCTCCATCGAGGACTTCGCCGGCGCGCCCGAGCTCTGCCGCAAGGTCACCGACGCCGCCACCTACGACAAATGCCTGGAGGTGCTGCGCCAAAGCGACAAACCGGTCTTTATCCACGACGTAACCATGCAGAACCACTCGGCCTACGACACGGGCCTGGTTCCTCCCGACCAGCAGCTGAACCTTGCCCTCGAGGGCGTGTCCGACAAGGTCGTCACCTGGACCGATGAGTACTGCTCGCTCATGGAGGCGTCCGACGTGGCCTTCGCCGATTTCCTCAAGAAGCTCCGCGCGCTCGACCGTCCCGTCGTGGTGGTGATGTACGGCGACCACCAGCCGTTCTTCACCGACCGCTACAACGACCTCTACTTTACCGACGAGGACGAGGCCACCCACACCGAACGCATCTGGCAGACGCGCTATGTGGTCTGGGCGAACTATGACGTGGCGGGCAACGCCCAGGCGAGCGAGGAGCTCGACACGAGCATCGACAACGTCGGCGCGCTCGCGCTCAACGCCATCGGCGCCCCGCTCACCGCCTACCAGCGAGCCCGCCTGCAAAACCGCACGCACATGCCCGCGATCAACGTGGTGGGGACCCAGGATGCCCATGGCACCTGGCACACCGCCGAGGCGAAGGATCTTCCCGCCAAGACCGCCGACGCCCGCGACCGCCTTGAGCGCATGCAGTACCGCAAGCTCTTCGACCACGCCGGATCGGTCTTCTCCACCCATAAGCAGACATCCGCAAACGAGACCGACCCCAATGCGGCACCGGGAGCCGACGCATGATGGGCAAGGCTCATTCTGAGGGCAACGCCGCGCCGTGCGCAGACGGCGCGCCCCCTATCCGGCTCGACCGCGTCGCATTCTCCTATGGCGACGAGACGGTCCTTGAAGGCTGCTCGCTCACCGTCGAAGCCGGCGAGAGCGTCATCCTCACCGGGGAGAACGGGGCCGGCAAATCGACCCTGCTGCGCGTGGCGCTGGGTGAGCTTTCGCCCGCGATCGGCACGGCGGAGCTGTTCGGGCGCGATGCCGCACGGTTCACGCGATGGCGAAACGTGGGCTACGTGCCGCAACGCACCGGCGGGGCCTATGACCGGTTTCCCGCCACGGTCGTCGAGGTCGTCGCCGCCAACCGCTACGCCCTCGGGCGCAGAAACGGCCGCGATGCCCGGCGCGCCGCCCTAGCCGCACTCGAGACGGTGCACCTCTCAGACCACGCATCCGCCCTGATCGGAGAGCTCTCGGGAGGGCAGCTGCAGCGCGCCCTCCTGGCCCGCGCCCTCGTCAACGACCCCGAGCTCCTGATCCTCGATGAGCCGACCAGCGGTCTCGACGCCGCCAGTGTCGAGGAGTTCATCGAGACGCTCGCAGCCGTATCGCATGAGGGCGGCCACTCCGTCCTCATGGTCACCCACGACCTCGAGCGCCTCGAGGCCCTCGACGCCCACCGGTTCGTCCTCGCCCAGGGAGCCGTCCAACATGTTTGATATGTTCCAATACGCCTTTATGCAACGCGCGTTCATCGCCGGCGCGGTCCTCGGCGTCGCCGTCCCCCTCGTCGGTGTGATCATGGTGCTCAAACGCCTCTCCATGATCGGCGACACCTTGAGCCACGCCTCGCTTGCCGGTGTGGCGGGTGGCCTCATCGCCGGCATCAACCCGGTGGCCGGCGCCACGGTCGCCTGCCTGGCGGCCGCCTGCTTTATCGAGGGCATCCGCAATCGGCTCGAGAGCCGCGGAGACCTGGCCATCGCGATCGTCATGGCGACGGGTGTCGGCCTCGCCGGCGTGCTCTCGGGATTCGTTCCCAACTCGTCCACGTTCTCGAGCTTCCTCTTTGGCAGCATCGTCACGGTGAGCGATACGGAGCTGGCGACCATCGTCGTCATCGGCCTCGGCATCATCGCCTACTGCGCGCTCTTCTCCCGCGAGCTCTTCTGGGTCGCGCTCGACGAGCGCGCGGCGCGTATCGCCGGGGTCCGCACGCGCCTGGTCAACGTGTCCTTCATCTTTATCTGCGCGCTCGTGATCTCGATCGCCGCCCGCACGGTGGGGGCGTTGATCGTAAGCTCCATGATGACGGTACCGGTCGCCTGCGCCCTGGCCGTCTCCCGGAGCTGGCGGCAGACGTGCGCCGTCAGCTCGGCCGTGGGCCTCGCCTCCGTCATCGTGGGGCTCACCGTCTCCTACGTCTGGGGACTCAAGCCGGGCGGCACGATCGTGCTCATCCAGGTCGCGATGCTCATCGCCCTCTACGGCGGCCGCGCCCTCCTCGACAGGTGGCACGGCCGCCGGCGGTCCTAGCGCTCGAAGATCTTCTTACCGGCGAGGTAGGTCGCCTGGACTTTGGTGGCCTGGATTTCCTGGGGGTCGACCGTGAGAAGGTTCCGGTCGAGAACGACGAGGTCGGCGTATTTACCGGGAACAAGGCTGCCGAGGTTTCGCTCGTCGCCCGCCGCATAGGCGCTGCCGAGGGTGTAGTTGCGGACCGCCGTCGCCGCGCCGATCTTCTCGCTTGGCAGCCAGCCGCCGCGGGGCCAGTGGCTCGCCGGATCTTGGCGCGTGACCGCGGTGTAGAGCACGTTCATGCTCGTGACCGGCGTGATGGGGCTGTCGGTACCGAACGCCTGACGGATGCCGCGCTGCTCATAGGTCGCGAACGGCCACATGATGCGGCTGCGCTCGAGACCGAGGTCGCGCTCCGGGCCGCCCGGGTCGAGCGTGATGTGGCAGGGTTGGCTCGATGCCACCACATGAAGCTTGCGCAGGCGGTCGATGTCCTCGGGCAGCAGGTTCTCCAGGTGCTCAAGCGTGTTGTGGCCGTGCGTCGGCAGGCCGTAGCGCTCGGCCGCCTCCTCGAAGATGTCGAGTGCCGCATGGATGGCAGCGTCGCCGATCACATGGATACGCACGCACTTGCCGCGCTCGGCCGCCGCGAGCACGAGCTTGCGCATGCGTTCGGCGGGAATCGTGAGGCGCCCGCGGTCGCCCGGAAACCGCGGGTTGGTATAGGGCTCGGTGAGGTAGGCCGTGTGCTCGCTCGACACGCCGTCGAAGAACTGTTTGAAGCCGGGGGCCGAGAGCAGACCGTTGCCCTCGAAGCGCGCCTGCAGCTCGTCCAGGCGAGACTGGTCGTCGAGTAGCGTCGGAAAGAGGTGGGCACGTATGCCGAGCCTCCCCTGCGCCTGCAGCTTGTCGTAGACGTCATCCCGGATAAAGTCGCAGCCCGGCATGGGCATGAGCGACATGTCGCAGATCGAGGTGATGCCCTGCTCGGCCATGCGGCCCATCTGGTCGGCGTAGGCCTCGGCGATACGCTCCTCCCCCAGCCACTCGAGACAGCGGGGCAACAGCTGCATGGCCGCGGCCTCGTGGCAGATGCCGGTGAGCTCGCCGTTCGCGTCGCGGTCGTAGCTTCCGCCCGCCGGCGGCTCGGTATCGCGCGTCACGCCGAGCGCTTCGAGCGCGCGGCTGTTGAGCCAGAGCGTATGCCCGTCGCCCGAGTACATGGCGCAGGGACGGTCGGGAAAGGCCGCGTCGAGCGACGCCTTGGTGGGATGCTCGGGCGGATCCCAACGGTAGTCGCGCCAGCCCTGCGTGACGACCCAGGCATCGGCCGGCAAGCCCGCCGCGAAGGCGCGCGTATGCTCCACGAGCGCGGCTTCGGAGGCGCCCATGTCCATGAGCATGTAGGGCGAGGAGCCCACCGCCGTATGGAAGAAGTGCAGATGGGCGTCATGGAAACCGGGGCAGATAAGCCGCTCGCCCCAATCCTCGACCGGCGTTGCGGCGGGCACGGCGGCAAGCACGTCGTCCGGCGCGCCCACGAGCGCGATCCGGTCGCCGGCGATGGCGATGGCGAGCTCGCGGGCGGTATCGACACCGTCCTCGGCCGTAAAGACGTTCTTGGACCTGATCACCCGGTCGATATGCTGCATGGCGCATCTCCCATCACGAGGGGTTTCAATTTATGTTCACCGCATCCGAGTGTACTCCCCCGCGCGCAACACGGGCGCCGCAAAGCCCGCAAGGTCACAAGGCGCCGCTCGCGCCCGAGCACAATCCCCGCATCCGGCGCAGTCGCCGCAAAAGCCGTGACGGTCGCGGCGCCCATCCACGCAGCCGCCCGCGCAAAGGCGAAACTTGCCGCGAGTGGTCGAACGGCACCGGGGCAGGTGGCATACTGTGGGAAGCATTCGACGTTCATCGGCATACCTATATGAGAGGTGCGAACAGCTATGGCAAAGACCAGGGCCCAGCAGATCATGGCGGCGGCGGAAACCCGCTCGGCCGACGAGGTGACCGCGGCGATCCAGGAGATCGCGACCGAGTTCGAGCCCTATATCATCAAGCAGCGCCGGCACTTCCATAAGCATCCGGAGCCGAGCCTCCACGAGGAACGCACCACCTCCGATATCGCGAACCAGCTCGATGCCATGAACATCCCCTATGAGCGCCCGCTCGAGACGGGACTCGTCGCGACGCTGCGCGGCACCGCGCCGGACGCCTACCGCGAGGACGGCACGCCGCGCCGCCGTATCCTCCTGCGCGCCGACATCGACGCCCTGCCCGTGACCGAACAGACTGACGAGCCGTTTAAAAGCGTCAACGAGGGCTACATGCACGCCTGCGGCCACGACTGCCACATCGCCATGATGCTCGGCACGCTCCAGATCCTCCGGCACATGACCGACGACATCCACGGCGAGGTGCGGATTGTCTTCCAGCCGAGCGAAGAGAACGGCAAGGGTGCCAAGATGATGATCGCCCAGGGCGTCACCGAGGGCGTCGACGGCGCCTATGCCGCGCACATCTGGAGCGAGGTCGACGCCGGCACCGTGAGCTGCGAGCCCGGTCCGCGCATGGCCAACACCGACTGGTTCCGCGTCGACGTGCGCGGCACCTCCTGCCACGGCGCCATGCCGCAGCGCGGCCACGACGCCATCATGGTGGCGGCCGAGATCGTCAACGCCCTGCAGACGATCGTCTCGCGTGAGATCAGCCCCTACGAGCCCGCCGTCATCACCGTGGGCGAACTCCACGGCGGCACGGCGCGCAACGTCATCGCCGGTACCGCCTACCTCACCGGCACCGTGCGCACCTACGGCGACACGACGCACGACCAGATGCCCGAGCTCATCCGCCGCATCGTCGAGCACACCGCGGCGGCGCTCGGCGCGGAGGCCCAGCTCACCGACTACACGATCGCCAACTACAAGGTCGAGAACGACGCCGCCTCGAGCGAGCGCTGCCGCCAGGCCGTCATCAAGTGCCTGGGCGCCGAGGGCGAGGGACACTACCGCGGCACGCTCTCGGGCGAGGATTTCTCCGAATACCTGCACGAGGTGCCGGGCGTGCTCGCCTTCGTGGGCACGCGCAACCCCGCGATCGGCGCGACGTTCGCCCAGCACTCCTGCTTCTACAAGATCGACGAGAGCGTGCTCGCCAAGGGCGCCATGGTGGCCGCGCAGTACGCCATCGACTTCTTGGCCGAGCCCACGCAGGAAGAGCTCGACGGGCCCGCGATCGCGGCCGTCGCCGAGAAAAATCCCGCACTCGCCGAGAAGCTCCGCTCGGCCCGTCAGACGGCCGCCGGCGCGCGCGACGCCATGCACGACGCCCGCACCGCCCGCCACGCCGCGATCCAAGGCATCCACGACGCCCGCGCAGAAGCCAGGCGGGAGGAGAAGGCCGGGAAATCCGACAGCGAGCGGTAATCCCGGGCCTCGAGATGTCCAGTTTTGGCCGTAGGCGACGCAAATCGACTGTCCCGCACGCTAAGTGAGTGAACTTTCTAGTCCGGCTGGATATACCGTGATATTCAAAAAAATAAAGCCGCAGGTCAGAGACTTGCGGCTTTTTCTTATACTCGCGGGGTGCCTAAAAGTCCACGCGCTTGTGAAACCGAGATGTCCGCTAGACCCGCCGGGACCCTCCATGATCGTCTCTAAAGTCCCAGCAGGCGCAAAATGCGCGGTCGCTCGAGATGGATGATGTCGCGCGGGACCCCCGCCGGGGCATGTCCGCCAAACAGCAAGCCCGCGTCGGCCGGGTCTACCAGACGAACGAGCCAGATGGCGACGACGCACACGCACATCGCGACGAGAATCACATCGATGGCACGCTGCACCTGGGATGATGTGATCTCATCATGCGCCATCGCGAGCATAAAGACGATCGGCACGATCCAGAACAGCGGATGGTAGGCGAACGCCGCGGCGAAATCGAGACGGAGCGCCGCCAGCCACGCACGCGTCATCCCACAGCCGGGACACGGAATCCCCGTCATAAGGCGAAACACGCAGCCGATATCCAACAGATAAAGCACCGCGACCGCGATAAGGAAAACACCGATAAAAGAAAGGGCGCGGCGGATGAATGCCGCCGTGCCCCTATGTCCGTTGGAAACCGTCACGTCGCGTATACACTAAGCGCGCGTGGCGAGACGGGCGTTATAGGCAGCCGCCAGCGCATTGGTGTTCTTGATGATGATGTTCATCGCGAAGATGGGGCCGAGGCCGCAGAGCAGCGCGCCGACGATCTGCCACATGAGGATGGTCGTACCGTTCTCCTGGAACATGAGGCCATAGCGCGGAGCGTTGGCCTGCAGGCGGTTGCCGATCTTGTAGTACCAATACAGGGCATAGAAGCCGCAGGTCACAAACGAAAGCAGGATAAACACGACAAGGCCGGGTGTTTCCTCGCCATCGTTTTGGCACATGATGTTGAGGTCACGCGCCAGGCAGTAGATGAAATAGTACGAATAGATGTTGCAGGTGATGATCGAAAGAAGGAGCCACATGATCACGCTGCGGTCGGCCTGGACCGGCGCAAAGCTTGCGGGCGCCGGCGCGCTCTGCGCATACTGATAGCCCGTCTGCTGATACGCTCCCTGCTGCTGGTAGCCGGCCTGCTGCTGGTATGCCTGTTGGTAGGCGTTCTGCTGCTGGGGTTGAGGCTGCGCCGGCTGGATCGCGGCCGGCTGGGCGGGTGCAGGCGCCGGCTGGACCGGGACCTGAGGCTGCTCGGCGCCCATCGGGTTGCCGCACACGGGACAGAACTTGGCGTCATCGCTTACCTGGGCGCCGCACTTGCTGCAAAACATCTCTTATCTCCTTTTCCGTTTGTCGCCGGACGGACGTGTCGCCCGGCGTATCCGCCCGGTGTCCGTCGTATCCCCTTGGACACCGGGCGATCGTTACCTGAAAACGCTACGCTTGCGAATCCCCGGCGTCGTCACCGAAATCCGGCGTGAACTCCGTCGCGTCCTCGGGAGCCTCGTTCGCGAACGTTCCCGGCTGGGTCTGGATCGCGGGAGCCGCCGCGGGCTGCTGCGGCGCGCCCGGGGCCGGAGCCGTTACCGGCTGCTGGGGCTGCGGAGCGGCCGGCTGCTGCGGAGCGGGCTGGGGCGCCGGCTGCGCCGCGAAGGGCTGCTGGGGCATCGGCGGCACCGGCGCTCCAGGGCGGTTGCCATGACTGAAGCCGGCCTCGCCGGGAAGCTTGAAGGCATAATCGTCGTCGCCCTCGTGCGTCCAATCCTCGGCATAGCGGGCGCACCAGTGACCGAGCGCACGGTACTTGAGCATGCTGCCGAAGACCGAGGCGAAGCAGATCACGAACACGATCAGCATGACGACGATGATCGCGACCGCACCGCCGCCGAGCAGGGTGTCGATGATGCCCCTGCTGCTGTAGCCGTAGTAGCCGGAGTAATAACCGTTGTAGGTGCTATAGGCCATGCTGCCGATGATGCCGGTACCGATGACGAGCAGGACGATCACAATGATGCCGGCGATGAGCGAAACGAGGATGTCGGGCAGGATGGTGGCGCAGAAGAGCTTGCCGAGCTCCTTCTTGCAGTTCTTCCAAACCTTACCGAGCGAGAAGGCGGACTCGACGCGACCGGTCACGGCGAGGTGCATGACCGTCGCCTGCGACACCATGTTCACGATGATGCTGAGCACGAAGCTCGCGATGTTCGCGACGACGACGAGCAGGCCGACGAGCGCGGCAAGGGCACCGAGGGCGCTCCATCCGCTGTAGTATCCGCCGCCGAAGCCGAGGCCGATCATGCCGCCGCCGGCGATGCCGATCGTGATGGCGGCCACGTTGAGGCAGACCGACGGGATGAAGGCTATGAGCCCCAGCACGCTCGTGAGCGTGCCGCTAAAGAAGCCGAGCGAGAACGTCGAGGTGCGGATGAGCGGTTTGTTCGTGTCGAAGCCCTTGCCGCGCGACAGGTCACGACCCCACTCGATGGCCCAACCCGAACCGCTCATCATGGCGATATAGGAGAGCACGAGACCGATTGGGCACAGCAGGCCGCCGACGAATGGGATGATGAGCACGAAGATCGAGACGAGCGAGATGAGCGCCGGCACGAAAGCGATCTGGAGCACGCGCTTGAGCACGCCGGGAATCTTGGTCATATCCTCGAAAGCCTGCGCCAGGCATCCCTTGGGATAGAGCACGCCGGGCATCGGCTGCGGCATGGGCGGCACCTGCTGCGGACCCGGCTGGAACGGGGCCCCGACGGGCGGCTGTTGCGCGGTCGCGCCGGCGGTCTGCGTCGGCTGGGCGCCCGGCTGCTGCGGGGCGGCACCGACAGCCTGGGCGCGCTTGTTGGGTGCACCGCACTGAGGACAGAAACGGGCGTCATCCTTCATGGATGCACCGCACTGTGGACAAAACATATCCGGTCCTTTCATCCAAGGCCTCTCGGCCCCTCGACTGGCAAAACCATTTTGTCAACAATAGTCGAGATGTTGTTGCGCAACATCATTGTATGTTGAGAAAAAAGTTCTGTAACCTTTGGACGTGTGGAAAGACCGGATGGTAACGCGGGCCGTAGATACGCCTCGGCAGGAAACCCCTGCTCACGGACACAAGCGCAGGTTTCGCAGAACGCTCAGGCTACATCACCCCGCGAAAGCCCTTGCCCACGATCTCAGAGCTGTCGACGATCGTGATGAAGGCGCCCGGGTCGACTTCGCGCGCGTAGCGGCGCAGCTGCACGGCCTCGCGGCGGCTCAGCACGCTCATGATGACCGTCACGCACTCGCCCGAAAACGCCCCGTAGCCGCGGCTGATGGTAGCCGAGCGGTTGAGGTTCTTCACGATGAACTTCTCGACCTTGAGCGGCTCCTTGCAGATGACGGTGCAGACCTTGCGCAGATGGATGCTCTCGATGGCCTTGTCGACCACGAGCGTCTTGGCAAAGAGGCCGAGCACGCAATAGAGGCCCACGCGCGGCCCGTAGAGAAACGCCGCGACGGTGACGATGCCGATATCGACGATAAGCAGCGCGCGGCCGATCTCGAGCGTGGTGCGACGCTTGAGGATCATGGCGAGAATGTCCGTGCCGCCCGTCGACGCACCGATATCGAACACGATGGCGCTGCCGAGCGCGGGCAGGATCACGGCGAAGCAAAGGTCGAGCCACATGTCGCCGGTAAAGGAATGCCCGCCGGGAAACAGCAGCTCGAAGAGGGACACATAGGCTGAGAGCGCGAACGAGGCGTACACGCTCCACAGGATCGCCTTGCGCTCCAAGAAGATGAAGCCCAGGATCACGAGCACGATGTTGAGGATCCACATGAAGGCGCCCACCGGTAGCTGCGGCACAAGCGTCGAGAGGATGACCGAGAGGCCCGACGTGCCACCGAAGGCGAAGTGATTGGGCGTCTTGAACACCACGATCGAGACGGCCGTGAGGATGAGACCCAGGTTGAGCTCGGCGAAGAAACGGATGAACCCGGGCTCCTCGCTCCGTTTGCGCTCAATGCGCTCGCCGCGCTCGACATCCGAGCGATCGACGACATCCTCCATCGGCGCCACCGGCGGGCGCTGGGCATCCTCCACGGCGCGTTCGGCCGCGCGCGACGCCGCCTCGGCCGCGGCCGCCTCGATTGCCCGGGCCTCGATCTCGGTCTCATGCCGGTCCGCCATAAACCCCTCGTTTCCCCGTAGCGGATATCCGGCTCGATGGTAACGCGAAAGACATCTGAGGGAAATAGGTTATAGACGTCTATATTGGAAATAATAACGGGGCGGACGGTTTTCGCCGCCCGCCCCGTTCCGAGACGTCGCCTGATGCCGCTTCGCCTACTCCTGGGCGCCGCCCGTGTGGGCCTCGTACTCCTCGGGCGTCACGACGTCCTCGATGCGCAAGTTGACGCCCGCGACCTCGAGGCCGGTCATCGCGGCCAGACGCTCGGTCACGCGTGCCTTGACCTCCTCGAAGATCGCCGGCGCGTAGGCGCCGTACTCGATGATCACGGAAATGTTGACGATCACGCGGTTGTCATCGGTCACCTCGACCGAGACACCCTTGGTAAGGTTCTCGGCGCCGAACTGCTCCTGCACAAAGTGCATCAGGTTGCCCTTCATGCCGAGCACGTGGGGCACCTCGCGCGTGGCCATGGCGACGATCTTCTCGATCACCCCGTTGGAATAGGTGAGAGAGTCCTCGGACTCATCGAGATCGTCCTCGTCCACCTCGACCTCGGGGGCCTCATCGCTCGTGGCGAGTGCGGCGTTCTCGGGTGCGTCGGCAGCGGTTGCGGTCTTCTCCGCGGCAGCGTCCTGCGCGGTGTCGACCTTGGTATCGAGTGTCATGGTTCCTCCTTATGGCTGGGATGCACCCGGCCCTCGTGTATGCGTCAGCGGTTGTTGAAAAGGCGCGCGAAGAAGTTGACGATCCCGTTCTCGCCGTCGCGGATCTGGCCGATCAGCGCACCGATAAAGACGAAGAACGCGATGACGATCGTGTCCCAAAGCCCGAGCGTGAGCACGAGCACGGCGAGTACGAAACCCGCCACGGCGCCGAACGTGGTGTTGGGATGCCGCACGGCGTAGCGCCAGATCGCGATACCGGTGCCCTTGATGAGACCCATCGCCTCGTCGATATCATCATGCGTCAGGTTGGCATCGGTCGCCGCGGCCTCGACGGCATCGTCGACGGCAGGACTCCCCTGCTCGATCGAGGGGCGCGGGGCGCGGGCGGCCTTATCGTTCTTGAAATCACTCACCGGAAACCTCCACAGGCTGAACGGTCGTCTTGGAAGGAAGGAAGCGCACGCGGGCCGTCGTCCCCGCGCAGCCGAGCATCGTGTCGCAGGCGCACTCGATGCGCGACCGGATGTCCGCGGCCGCCGCGGATAGATCTCGGGGCTCAAGCGCCACGGCATCGACCTTGAAGCGCACACGGGACTCATCGGCCCCTGTCACGCGCCCCTCGATGCGGTCGATAAGCACGCCCGGGGCCGCCTCGGCGGCCATGCGCGCGCACGACTCGAGCGCGGCGAGCGTCACCTCGATGTCGGGATTGCCCGCGGGATGCACGCACGTGGGCTCGCGATGCCCCACCATGAGGCGGATCGCACCGATGAGGGCGCCGAGCGCCACGACGGCGCCGCACGCCGTGACGGCGATGCGGGCGACGGGTTCGCGCATCAGCAGCAAGAAGCGATGGGTGTAGGGACCCCAGTACAGGCCCGCGAACGTGCCGAGCGACACGACGGCGCAGCCCAGGTAGACCAAGGCGATGATGCGCTTGAGGACACGCACGCGCAGCTCCCTTCCCTGCGATCGGATTCACACTTCGCCCCATTATAAAGCGAGCCGGGCCCCGCGCCTGCGCGCTTGGACCCGGCTCGAAATGTTACACGAAGCCTTAAGGCTCGCTTAATAAACCGTGCTCGGCGGATTGAGCGTCCGTGCGGACTACTCGTCCTCCTCCAGGGCGGCGATGACCTCGTCGGTCATGTCCATGGTGCTGTAGACGTCCTGGACGTCGTCGAGCTCCTCGAGGCGGTCGATGAGGCGCTGGACCTTCTTGGCGTCCGTCGGGGAAACCTCCGTGGGGGTCGTGGGGACCATGGTGGTCTCGGAACCCTTGACCTGGATGCCCTGCTCCTCGAGCGCCTTGGAGACGGCCATGACGTCGTTGGCGGTGGTCCAGACGATCCACTCCTCGCCAGCGTCCTCGTAGTCCTCGCCACCGGCGTCGGCGATGGCCATCATGAACTCATCCTCGTCACCGGCGGCACCGTTGGCGATCATGACCTCCTTCTTGGAGTTGGGGTCCACGACCTCCTTGGCGACGACGATCTGGCCCTTGCGCTCGAACTGGAAGGCGACGGAGCCGGAGGTGCCCAGGTTGCCGCCCGCGTGGGAGAAAGCGGAGCGGACGTCGGCGGCGGTGCGGTTGCGGTTGTCGGTCAGGCAGTCGACGTAGACGGCGACGCCGGCGGGACCGTAGCCCTCGTAGACGATGCTCTCGTAGACGGCGGCGTCGGCACCGGTGCCGAAGGCCTTATCGATGGCGGACTTGATCTTGTCCTTGGGCATGGACTGCGCCTTGGCCTTGGCGACGGCCGCGGCAAGGGAGGCGTTGTTCTCGGGCAGCGGGTCGCCACCGAGACGGGCGGCAACCGTGATGTTACGGCTGAGCTTGGAGAACAGGGCGGAACGCTTGGCGTCCTGCGCGCCCTTACGATGCTTGGTAGTGGCCCACTTAGAGTGTCCGGACATACGTGCTCCTATCGGTTTCGACCTAAAGCCCGGGCGGCGGCCGCCACGGACAATGTAAACAAACGCTCATATGATATACCTACCGGCCGCCCAGATAAACCCCAACCGGGACGTTTTGGAAGCGGAGGACGTGCGGCGGCTTCACGACGGAACGTCGCGCCCGCGGAAGGCTCGCGCAGCCGCTTCGGCAGCCGTGCGCGACGCCCCCTCGAATCTCGGCAGCAGCGCGCAGCACGACTCGGCCCCCGCCTCGAACCTCGGCTAGCGGCGGCGCCAGGCGATGTCGTTGCGCGTGACCGTCACGCCGATGGTGAACGGCACGCAGAGGATCACCGGATAGAGGTAGCGCATGTAGGTGGAGCCGTTGCACGGGCCGATCAGGCACACGGCGAGCACACCCAGGAGCGGCACCCAGATCGCGAGCGCGCGCCAGTCGAGGCGGCGCATCAGGTAGGCCACGATCGCGACCATGATCCACACGTAGGTGGCGGAGCTCATGGTGAGCGAGACGAGCGGGATCCGCTGCACGGCCACCCGGTAGAGGTTCACCACATGGTCGCAGAAGCGCACGACCTTGCTGTCGACCGGGTGGAAGTCGAAGTACTTGGTGTTGTCGGGCCGGGCCATGACCTCGGCCGAGAACGCGGTGCTGTAGAACCAGGCGTCACGGGCACTCGGATAGAAATAGCCGTAGTAGTTGTTGATGAGCGCGGAGATGTAGCTCTCCGGATCCTTGTGGAACATCTCGGCCCAGACCTCGAAATACGCCTTGATGTCCGCATCGGACGCATCCTCGTTGAAGCAGTTCTTGACGGCGTCGGACTTGTCGGGGTTATAGCGATGCCCGAGGTTGCCGTACGTGAGCACGCGGTCGATGACCTCGCGCTCGTGCGGGGTGACGAGACCGTCCGACGTGGGCTCCTCGACGGTGCCGTCGTCCTTGACGACGGGCTGCACACCGGAGTTGAGACCGTCGTGCTTTTGCACGAAGCGCGCGGTCTGCTGGAACGGGATCGAGAGCATCTCGCGCTTGGAGCCGGGCGTGATGTCGTGCGCGGGCATGAAGACCTTGGTGAAATAGGTGTTGGCGCCCATGCAGAGCGCGAGGACGGCGAGGATGGCGGCCCAGCGGAAGCGCGGGACACGGGCGACCGGGCGCTTGCGGGCCGGCGTGGAGGGCGTCGGGGTCGCGGTGGCCGACGGTGCCGCCGAGGCCGTGGCGTGCGATGCCTCGGCATCCGATGATGCGGGCGCCCGGGTCGGATCGGTCACAGCGGCCGCCCGTACCGCCCGGCGCCCGCGATGCGCGTCATACGCCGCGAAGCCCGCCGCGATCACGCATGCCGCCAGGGGGAACACGAGCCCACCGTTGCGCAAAAACGTCGTGCCCAGGCAGGCGAGCACGAAGAGCGCCCAGTCGTGCAGGGCGAAGAGCACCGGCGTGCGCTCGCCCGCGCGCGCGAGCTCCTCGCCTCGTCGCGCCAGGCCCGCGGCCAGGAGCTTGACCGTCTGCACGAGCATGACGATCAGGGCGTCGGCGAAGAGCACATCCTTGGTGAGGAGCACCGAGTAATTGGAGAAGAGCGGCACGAGGGCGAAGAACGCGAGGCCGATGGCGCGCACGGGCAGGCTCACGCCGAACTTGCGCATGGACGAGATCGAGTAGGCCGCGCTCGCCGCCGTCACGACGTACTGGAACGTCGTGTAGATGAGCACGCCGGCGTCCGCGCTGTTGAAGAGCGCGAGGCCGAGCTTGACGCACGAGCCGATGAGCGCCGTGTGGACGACGGGATGGTGTCCGTTGAGCAGCACGTTGGGGTTGATGAGCTTGAGGTAGTCGCTCGTGCCGTTGGGGTAGTTGAACCACTGGCGGATCTGTGCGCCCGTGTCGCCCATGAAGAGTCCCGGCATGGCCGAGATGTAGGCCGGCAGCCACACAATCGCGAGCAGCAGGAACGGACCCGCAAAGGGATGCCGCGAGAGCACGGCGTGGGCGGCACGCCACAGGCGGCCGAAGCGCGACTCCGAAAACGGGATGCGTCGCTCGCATATCCAGTCGAAACACTCGAACGCGAGGTAGAATCCCACGACGGCGAGAAGCATCCAGCCCGCGCCGCCGATCCAGGCGCAGATGGTGCGGGCCTTGTCGCCGAGCACGAGCTCGGCGGAATCCGTGATGTCGTAGCTGCGGCCAAAGACCATGCAGACGGAGAAGAAGACCGAGGGGATGATCACCGAGGGGCGCCAGGCATCGCCCCTGCCAAAGAAGACGTAGCGAAACGGAAGTGTGAGCAGGCACGCGAGCGAAAGCAGCATGACGGCGTCGGTATGCCCGGCAAAGGAGAGCAGGACCTCGTAGCAGATGTAGAGCGTGCCGGTGGCCTTAGGGTCGATGGCGAGCACCGAGTTGTTCGAGACGGTCGACGGGTCGATGGAGAATGCCGCCGTGGCGATGAGCGCCAGCAGAAACGCCGCGGCCGTCTGCTTGGCCGGATAGCGTTTGAACCAGATGAGGCGCGCCGCGTCACGGGCGGCCGTCGTGGAGACGTCGCGCGCCGCCGCGGCGCGGGCCGCGGACTCGGCGATATCGTCGCTCTCGTGCTTCACGTCATTCCTCTCTCGCCAAGTGTTCATTGGGGACGTATACGGATGACCGGTCATTGGGGACGTATACGGATGACCGGTCGTTTATCTACGTCCCCAATGACCGGTCGTTTATCTACGTCCCCAATGAACGGTTACAGGTAGATGCGCTGCGGACGGGCGCGCTTGCGGGCATAGAAGATGAGCGCCGCGCCCGCGATCACGAGCGGCAGGCTCAGGATCTGCCCCATGGTGATCACGCCGCCCAGAAGGTAGCCGAGCTGCGCATCGGGCACACGGACGAACTCGATCAGGAAGCGCACGATGCCGTAGCCCATGATAAAGATGCCGAGAAACGTCCCCTGAGGCGGGATCGGCTTTTTGCGGCTCGCGACCTGCAGCACGAGAAAGAGCACGATACCCTCGAGAAACGCCTCGTAGAGCTGGGAGGGGTGCCGGGGCATGCTGCCCGCCGCGCCGCCAAAGACCACGCCCCACGGCAGGTCGCCGCAGGGTTTGCCCCAGAGCTCGCCGTTGACGAAGTTCGCGCAGCGCCCCAGGCAGAGCGCGAGCGGCACGCCGGTCACGGCAAGGTCGGCCACGGTCCACGGGTTCATCTTGTAGATGCGGCACACGATATAGCCGCCGACGATCCCGCCCACGAGACCCCCGTGGAAACTCATGCCGCCGTGGTTGGTGGCGAGGATCTCGAGCGGGTGCGCCCAGTAGTAGCCGTCGCCGTAGAAGACCACGTAAAACAAGCGCGCGCCGATGATAAGGCCGAAGACCACACCCACCACGACGCTCACGAGGTCGTCGATGGTGATATCGAAGCCCCAGCGCTTCTGCGTGCGGTACAGAACGACGGCCGCGAGGATCGCACCCACCACGTAGGCGAGTCCGTACCAGTAGATGGTGACGGGCCCCGCCGAGATGGCGACCGGGTCGAGGCTGTGATAGAGCTCGTTGAGCACGAGAGAACTCCTTGCTCCCTACATGCAGATGCGGCCACGGGCTCGATGCTCGCAGCCGCATCTGATGCGTATCTGTCTAGCGGATAGGTTCCAAAGGCGTGGGCCTAGAACGGCGCGTACTCTTCGTAGAGATCGTCGTCACCCTCGCCGCCGCCGTTGTTGACGGACTCGACGCGCGTGACGCCCGGGACATGCTCCTTGAGGATGCGCTCGATACCCATGGAGAGCGTGAGCGAGCTCATGGGGCAGCCGGCGCAGGCGCCCTGCAGCTCGAGCGAGACGACGCCGTCGTCATCGACGCCGATATAGGTCATGTCGCCTCCGTCGGCCTGGAGGTTGGGACGGATCTCCTCGAGAACCTTTTTGAGAAGCTCTTCGTTAACAGCCACAAGGGCTCCTTTCATATCTATCGAGGGCCGAAGCGCAAGCTCGGCCAGATAGCCGTTATGTTACTACAGCCGTGTACCCACCGGGCGCGCGTCCCATACCACCCCAAAATGGGGACAGTCCCCGTTTTGGGATTTTGTTGGCACATTGGTAGCATAACCCCAATTTAGGGACTGTCCCCAAATTGGGGTTACTCGCGGCCCGTGCCGATCTGCACGTTGACGATCACCTGGCGGTAGCTGATGCCGCAGGAGTCGAGGATACGGCGGCTGATGCGGCCGTCGTCGGTGTCGGCGTACTTGTCGTCGAGGTAGACGACCTCGCCGATGCCCACCTGCGCCAAGATCTTGGCGCAATCGTGGCACGGGAACAGCGTGACGTAGACCGTCGACCCCTCGAGGTCCTTGAGCGAGCCGCGGTAGTTGAGCACGGCGTTGGCCTCGGCATGCACCACGTAGTTGTGCTTGTCCTGCAGCGGGTCGTCGCTCGTGCCCCACGGGAAGAAATCGTCGTTGAGCGCGGAGGGCGTTCCGTTGTAGCCAACCGAGAGGATGCGGTGGTTGGTGCCGGCGATGCACGCCCCCACCTGCGTGTTGGGATCCTTGCTGCGGCGCTGGGCGGCGATGGCGACGCTCATGAAGAACTCGTCCCAGCTGATCACGTCCCGGCGCTTGCCCGACGTGCTTTGGTTCTGAGTGCTCGACATGGCATGTACCTCCATGGTCGAAGAGACGACGGGGCGGAGAGCGACGGCGCTCGGCACCGGACTTTGGAAACTGCCCGGCTGCCCGGCGCCACCGGTCGCCGAGAACTGCCCGGCGCTCAGCCGCCCCACATTTTCGCCCCATTGTAGCAGCCTCGCCGCGGAGCCTGTTGGAGCGCGCGCTTCCATACACGAGCGACGGCTTGAGCGGCTAGATGCAGTGCCCGGGGTCCGCGAAGCGTCAGGCGCGGCGGGGCTTACGGTTGATCCGGTAGAGCTCGGCGAGGCCGCGGAGGGTGAGGGTCCCGTCGACGATGAGGTCGTGGCGGACGAGGGCCGCGAGATGCGCCGCGTCATCGCCCGTGATGACGATGGGCACCGGGTCCTCCCCCGCCGCACCCTCGGCGCGCATCTCGGCAAGCACCATATCGAGCATGCCGTCGATACGGGCGACCTCGCCGAGCACGACGCCCGAGCGCATGGCCTCGCGCGTACTGCGGCCGATCACATGCGCCGGCGCCGCGGGCTCAACCTGGGGCAGGCGCGCCGTGGCGGCCGAGAGCGAGCGCGCACCGAGCGCGAGGCCGGGAGCGATGATGCCGCCGGCGAAGGCGCCCGTCGCGTCCACGACCTCGATGTTGGTCGTGGTACCCAGGTCGACGACGATCGCCGGGGCGCCGTGAACCGCACGGGCGGCGACGGCGTCGGCGATGCGGTCGGGACCGATCTCGGCCGGGTCGTCGTAGCGCATGCGCATCCCCGTCTTGAGCCCGGGGCCCACCGTGAGCACGCGGCCGGTGCAGGCGCGCTCGAGCGCCGCGGTCCAAGGCCGCTCGAGCGCAGGGACCACGCAGGAGAGCACGGCGGCGGCAGGAGCGGAGGCGGGCAGGCGGGCGGCGGCGCCCCCGGCAACTCGACCGCCAGCCGCCCCGACGGAGCATGCGGCAACCGTGGCCGACCCGGCGGAGCGCCCAGCGCCACCGATGGCCTCCCCGGCCACAGGCATCGCTCGCACGTCGACCCTAAGCACGCCGAGCACCTGGTCGAGCAGCATGCGAACCTCGTCGGCCGTGCGGGGCACCTGCGTCGTGACCTCGCAGGTCGCGAGCGGCGCTTGCACCGCCGCGGCCGTGTCCTCGGCAAACAACCCGATGCGCGTCGACGTGTTGCCCACATCGACCGTGAGGATAGAGTCCCGCCTGTTTTCCATCGTCAGTGCTCCCTTCAAACCATCAGCAGTATATCCCGCACTTGCCGCTATACTGGTTCGCGGCCGCGCGCGAGCTCACGCCTGCGGCCCAGGTAACCCGACTCCCCGCGCCGCCGCGACCCGCGCCCGCGCATCCAGGGGGAGCGGATATACGCAAAGGAGATATATATGAGCAATGGTTCGAACCGCGCCTCGCTGCGCGGGCAACTCACGCTGCGCGGCGTCGTCATCGGCGTCATCGGCTGCGTGATCATCACGGCAAGCTCGGCCTACACGGCGCTCAAGATGGGCGCGCTCCCCTGGCCGATCATCTTCGCCGCCGTCATCTCGCTGTTCTTCCTCAAGCTGCTCGGCAACGCGAGCCTCAACGAGGCCAACGTCACCCACACCATCATGTCCGCGGGCGCCATGGTCGCCGGCGGCCTCGCCTTCACCATCCCGGGCGCATGGATGCTCGGCATGGCCGACCAGGTGAGCTGGCTCGACATGTTCATCGTCGCGCTCGCCGGCACCATCCTCGGCCTCATCTGCACGGCGCTCATCCATAGGCACTTTATCGTCGACGCCGCGCTCGAGTTCCCCACCGGCAACGCCGCGGCGCAGACCCTGCGCGCGACCGAGGCCGGCGGCAAGACCGGCAAGCAGCTCTTTGGATCCATGGGTCTCGCCGGCATCTACTGCGTGCTGCGCGACGGCCTGGGCGCGATCCCGAGCATGTTCTGCTCGCTCAACATCCCCGGCGTGACGTTTGCCATCTACAACTCGCCGATGCTCCTCTCCGTGGGCTTCCTCGTGGGCTTCGCCCCCGTGGCGTTCTGGTTCGCGGGCGCGCTGCTCGGCAACTTCGGCATCATCGTGGGCGGCACCGCTGCCGGCGCCTTCGATGTCACGAGCGCCCAGGGCATCGTCAAGTCGCTCGGCATGGGCCTCATGATGGGTTCCGGCATCGCCGTCGTGCTCAAGGACATCCTGCCCGAGGTCGCGGGCATCGTGCGAGGCCTCGCCGCCGACAACGCGAGCGACACCGATTCGCAGTCGCTCGTCACCGGTTCGCTCAAGCTCGACGCCGGCATCCTGGGCCTCGCCGCCGCGGCCGTCGCCGTGATCATCGCCATCGCGCTCGACCTGGGCCCCGTGCCCGCCGTCGTGGTGACGCTCCTCACCTTTGTGACCACGATCATGAGCGCGCAGAGCTGCGGGCAGACGGGCATCGACCCCATGGAGATCTTCGGCCTGATCGTCATGCTGATCGTCTCCGCGTTTGCGCAGCTCGCACAGGTCAAGCTGTTCTTTATCGCCGGCGTGGTGGCCGTGGCGTGCGGCCTTGCCGGCGACGTCATGAACGACTTCAAGGCCGGAGCGGTGCTGGGCACCAACCCGCGCGCGCAGTGGATCGGCCAGGCCATCGGCGGCATCGTGGGCGCACTCGTGGCCGCTGCCGTCATGATGGCGCTCGTCACCGCCTACGGCGCGGACGCCTTCGGCCCCGACAAGTCCTTTGTCGCCGCGCAGGCGAGCGTCGTCGCGACCATGGTCTCGGGCATCCCGAGCGTGCCGTGGTTCGTGGGCGGCCTTGTCGCGGGCATCGTCCTGTACTGGGTGGGCCTGCCGGTCATGATGGTGGGCCTGGGCGTCTACCTGCCGTTCTACATGTCGCTCACGGCGTTTTTGGGCTCCGTGGTCAAGCTCGCCTACGACAAGTGGGTGGCGCACCGCGACGCCGCATCCGGTCTCTCTGCCGAGGAAAAGGCTGCGAAGGATGCCGCCTTCCAGGAGCAGGGACTGGTCGTCGCGAGCGGTCTGCTCGGCGGCGAGTCGATCGTCGGTGTGATCCTGGCGTTCATCTCCGTGGGGATGAACCTGCTGGGATAGCTGCTACGCGGTTTTGACAAACCGCGCAATCGCTCGACGCTGCAAACCCAAAGACAAGAAGGCCCTCGGTACCGGGTTGGTGCCGAGGGCCTTCGTTGTTACAACGCTACGGAAACTGCGTGACTACATGTGCAGGAGGCGACGACGGTCGCTGAGCACCACACCGGCGGCGACGAGCGTCACGCCCCCGATGACGAAGACCTCGCCCGCGGCGGTCGAGGCGTCGCCCGTCTGGGCGAGCGAGCCCGACGCAGCCTGCTGGTTGCCCGCCGGCGTCTTGGCGGCAGCCTGCGTGACCTGCGGCTGAGCTGCGGGCGCACTGGCAGACGTGGTCCCCTGCGCCTTGGGGTGATACTTGTCGTACTCGGCCTGAGCGGCGGCGAGCGCCTTCTGGGCCGCCTGGTACTTGGCAAGCGCGGCGGCATAGGCGTCGTTGGCATCGGAAAGCTTGGCATCGGCATCGGCCGCGGCCTGCTTGAGCCCGGCCTCCGCATCGACGGCCTTCTTGTAGCGGGCATAGGCGGCATCAAGGGCAGCGAAGGCGGTTCTGGCGCTCTTGACCTCGTAGCCGCTCCGGAACACCGTGGTACCAGCGGCAAGCGAAGCATCCTCATCGATCTGCTCGAGATCGGCCTTGAGGGCCTCGGTCTGGCCCAGGCCGGTCTTAATTTCCTCGATCTCGCCCTTCGCGTCCTCAACGGCTTTGTTGGCAGCATCGAGTTGCGACTGAGCGTCAGCGACCCCCTTCTGGGCGGCATCGAGAGCGGCCTGGGCATCCTTCGCAGCCTGCTCGGCGTCGGCATACTGCTGGAACGCGGCGTTCGCAGCAGCAAGGACCGTCTTGGCAGAATCGGCATTGCCCTGAGCCTCGGTCAGCGCGACCTCCTTATTGCTGACTGTATTCTCAGCCTTGTTGAGCGTCTGTTCCTGCTTGTGATAGACACGATTTGCGTCATCGAGCTTCTGCAGAACGTCCTTGTTTGTGGCATAAGCCTTGTCATAAGCCTTCTTTTTGTTCTCGAGCTCGCTCTTAGCTGTATCGCGTTTGGCAGTCAGGTCCTCAACCGAAGCCGTGGCGTCCTCGTAGGCCCTGTTGGCCGCATCGGACTTGGTCTTCGCATCGTCACGAACAGCCTGGGCGCTTTTCCTGTCCTTCGCAGCCTTGTCTGCCGCGGTCTGCGCCTCGGTCACCTTGGCGTTCGCCGCATCGAGTTCAGTCTGCGCGCTCGACGAGGAGGTCTTGGCCTTGTCGAGGTTGACCTTAGCGGTGTTGAACTTCTGCTCGGCGGCATCCTTCTCTGTCTTGGCGGAATCAAAGGCCTTCTGAGCAGTGGCAGTATCTAACTGGACTTGCTTATAGCCACTTTCTGCGGTCTTGGCGGCGTTATCCGCAACAGCAGAGACCTTTTCGGCGGCAGCTTGATCAGCCTGCGCCTTCTCATATGCAGACTTCTTTGACGCGGCATCGTTTTTCGCCGCAGTCAACTGATCTTGCAGCTGCTTCAGTTGCTCCTTTTGGGCGGCAGTACCACCGGCATGGTAGACAGAGTCGACATAGCCGTTAACGAGCGCTTTAAAGTCGGCAACACTGAAATCGGCTTGGCTATCGTAATCACTGAAATCGAAAATCGTCACCATGGAACGCGCGCTCTTACCGCTACCGGTTCCCACGCCGAACGCCCTAGCATTGGAATCGATAATGTTTAAATAATGGCCGCAATCATTGGAAACGTCCTCATAGTGCTGGGAGATATACCACGCATCGTAACGGTGATCCTCGAGGTCGTTTCCGTATTTCTGGACATACTTCTCGAATTCGACCTTCTCCTGCGTATAAAGACCGGTATAAGGCCAGCCAAGCGTTTCGATGGTATCGCCACCGGTATAAGCTCCGCCACCGCCCGCGAGGTTCTCCGCATTGTCCCAATACACGCCAAGGCCCGAATGCTCCCACATATTGGATGAATACGATGTATTAAGCGCCGCTGCAGCCATCATTCGGAGACTGACGCTAAGTTCCGACTGCCCGTTTGCTTTACGAATATTGTTTTGGGTATCCATGTAGGTTAAAGCGTTGCGCATCTGCTCAAGCGAGAGAGGATTCGTTTCGCGCGATGCATCTCGGTCGACGTAATCGTCATACCAATTCGTCTTCTCAATACTGCCATCAAGCATGGCGGCCGCCTGAGTGGCATTGCCCTTCTGCTGGGCGGAAAAATTATCACTCGAGGCGATGTAGTCCATGAACCCGAGCAGTCCAGCCTTGACGGCATCTGTATCGACCGACATATTCGACTTGAGATCGGAAATCTGCTGCTCGAGATCACTCACCGTGTTGTTCGCGTTGTCGTATGCGGTCTTGGCGTCAGTTGCCTCCTTGGCAGCCGTATCGTATGCCGCCTTCTTTTCAGCCTGGTCTTTTACGGCTTGGTCGTACTTCTTCTTGAGGTCGGCCTCGGTCTGTTGAGCCTGCTCGTATGCCGCCTTTGCGGTGTTGTACTGATTGGTGACGCCGTTCAGCTTCTCGCTTGCCACGTCGTATGCGGACTGAGCGGACGAGACGGCGGCATTCGCTGCCTCGACCTTGGTCTGTGCCGCCTGGGCTACGTTCTGTGCAGTGGCGAGATCCGCCTTTGCGGTTTCATCGGCTGAAGTTGCGGCTTCAGCTTTGCCTGGGTATCTTTGAGCTCATTCGCTGCAGCGTTCTTCGCATCCTCGAGCGCCTTGAGATCGACACCCTGGCCGGACGTCGCGTTATCGAGCGTCGCCTGGGCCTCGTTGAACTTTGCCTGGGCGTTGTCGCGCGCGGTGGTTGCGGCGGTAAGCGCAGCGTCTGTCTTCTGCCACTCGGCTGTCGCGGCGTTTACGGAAGCCTGCGCATCGTTCAGGGCCTTCTGGGCGCTTTCGGCATCCGCCTTGGCCGTGGCGAGCTCGCTCTCGGCAGTCTTTACGGCCGCATTGGCCTCGTCTACCTTTGCCTGAGCGTCCTCGACGGCCTTCTTGGCATCGGCATAACCGGACATCCCATTGAGTTTAGCCTGGGCCTCATCGAGCGCCTTCTTGGCCTCTTCCTTCTCGGCCTGGGCCTTCTCGAGTGCACCCTGTTTATCTTTGACGTCGGCATTGGCCTTGTCGAGCTTGCCGTTCAGCTCGTCAAGCTGCTTCTGCTGACTCTCGGCCTTATCGACGGCAGCCTTGAGCTCGTCGATCTTCTTGTGGAGCGCGGCCGTCTTGGCCTCATTCTGTTCTTTGGCGTTATCGCTCACAGCCTGCGCAGTCTGGTTCTTCTCCTGCTGGGCCTGCTGCTGGGTCTGACCGGCGGCGTCGGCCTCCTTCTGGGCCGCTTCGTATGCCGCCTTGGCCGCCTCGAGCTGCTTGGCGGATTCCTCGGCCAGCTGCTCGGCCGTCTTCGCAGCGGCTTGCGTACCGCCGGCAACGGCGTTCTCGATAGGGTTCGTCGTCTCGGTCTTGCCATCGGCATCGCTATCGCTCGAGGGCGCAGCGATCGCCGCCAGCGGCGACATAAGCGGCTGGGCGATGAGACCCGCCGTGAGCACCGTGGCGATGGTGCGGTTGGCGATTCCCCTGAAGTTGACGGATTTGGCCTGTGATTCCATATGTTGCGGTTTGTATTTAGCCATGATGGGCTCCCTTTGACGCAGTACAACCTGTGCACATTGCCAACTATAGGTCGCTGTTTCCGCGCGTTTGTTGCGCAACAAGCCCAATGACTCGGCATCCCGGGTTGTTCAACCGTCAACGACACATTTCCGTCACATATGCCTTCGATTTGGACGCAGTTATCCTGGCACCGCACGGCGTATGACTCGGCTCTGCACAAGACAGTCCGGTTGGCCCCGCAGGCTAGTTTGATCGACCGAGGATTTTGTCCCACCGGATGCCGAGCGAGGATTATGTCCCGCGAGGAGGCCTGCCGCGGCACCCTCGTGGGACGATTTCCTCGCTCGACACCTTGACGGGACAAAATCCTCGCCCGATACGAAGGCAGGACCGATCGCACCGCCATTGCCGACACTCCCCCCGGCACAAAAGAACGCTCTTGTCCGTTTTGGGCACCAAGCCCTCGCTTGGGCGCCAACGTCCCTCACCGTCGCCGGGATCATGGCGGGATCGCGACCAGCCTCTCGCTTGGGCGCCAACGACCTCCAGCTTGGGATTTCTTCCTGCCATCGGCACCAAAAACCGCACCGGTCGGGTATATACCTCCCCGGATGTCGTATTTTCACCCGGTCGAGGAAGGCAGGCGACACGAGGTTTGAGCTCGGAGATCAGCAAACAGCAGGTCAAGGCACCGTCCGAACGCCAGCAGCGTCGCCGCGGGATCCGTTCCTCGTGCCGCGATGTCCTCGACCGCACCGTCCGCTTTCTCAAGCGCGCCTTCAACATCCGCGAGGGGCGTGCAACCTACCGCGTGATCCGCCGCCGCTTTGTCAGCGGGGCGCGCCTCACCGGCACGCATCTCTGCATCCTGATCGTCGCGATGCTCATCGCGTGCATCGGGCTCGACATCGACTCCGATATCGCCATCGTGGGCGCCATGCTCATCTGCCCGCTCATGGGCTCGGTTCTGGCCATGGCATACGGCATCGCCACGCTCGACCGCGACATCACCGTCGAGGCCATCGCGGGACTCGCCCTGCAAATGGCGTTCTGCCTGCTCACCTCGACGCTCTATTTCAAGTTCTCCCCGCTCTCCACCACGACGGCCGCCATCATCGACAACTCCACACCCACCGTGTGGGACCTGGTCGTCGCGCTCGCCGGCGGCTTTGCGGGCGGCCTCGGCAACTCGCGCGACCAGGAGCCCACCACGCTCATCGCGGGCGTTGCGGTGGCGACGGCCCTTATGCCGCCGCTCTGCGCCGCGGGCTACGGCATCGCGATCACCAACGGGACGCTCTTTCTCTCGGCGCTCTACGAATTTGGCATCAACGTGGTCTTTATCGCGCTCGCAGCCGAGGCGGTGCTGCTCATCCTGCGCGTACCGCTCAAGCGCGACCTCAACGGCGACGGCATCGTCACCCCGCAGGAGGACCGCGAGGCCACGGCGCTCTCGCGCAAGGTGCGCCACCGGATCATCCTGGGCACCGTCATCTTCGCCATCCCCTGCATCGTCATGACGGCGGGCTCGATCGGCTCGGCGCAGGAGGGCGTCTCGGACGGCTACGGCGTGACCGAGACCACGCGCGAGCTCACGGCCGTGCTGCCGGGGTTTAAGGATTACACCGTCGCCGTCGAGACCTCGGTCGCGCACGGCAGCGGGCACGGCGCGGTCAAGCGCGAGACCGTGGCGCACGTGGTCACCGGCAAACGGCTCGACGCCCACGACCGCCGAATTGCCCGCAAGCTCATCGCCCTCAACGTGCCCGAACTCGATCGCGTGGAATTCGAGTTGGAGTGAGGGCACGGGGAAGTTTCCCCAGCGCTCGGCAGTCCTCGTCTACAGCTCGTACTTGTACACGCGGTAGATGTACTTCTCCGCCGCCATCTCATAGGTCTTGATCGGCAGGCCGTAGCGGTCGTACTCGGTGAAGGTCTTCTTCTGGCCCGAATCCACGAGAACGCTGCCGGCGTCGCCCACGTTCTGGACGCTGCTCACGTAGCCCGAGAACGGAACCTCGAACTGCTCGGTGAGCGTGTAGGTGCGTGCCTGCTCGTCCACCGCGAACCGACGCGCGAAGGAATGCTCGCCCCTGCTGTAGTCCGTGACCACGGCGGCGCCGAGCTTGCCCCAATCGAACGCGGGGTAGCTCTCGGCCGCACCCAGGTTGTTGTCGAAGACGAGCAGGTCGTAGCGGCCCGTCTGTGCTGTCTCCTCGCTCGGCAGGTAGGTCACGCTGTGCTGACCGGCGTTGAGCGAAAAATCACCCTGGGCCTGGAGCACCTTGTCCTCGAAGCCGCTCCCCGCCCAAAAGTCGGGCGAACCCATGAGCCAATCCACCGTGGGCGTACCGAAAATGTCGGTGAGCTTGATGATGGTCGAGGTTTCGCGCGAACTCAGCAGAACGGTGTCGCCGCCGAGCCACTGGACGGTGTTGATATGGATCCAGTCGAGGTCGCCGTCGCTCGCCACCTTGGCGCTTGCCTTGAGCGCGGGGAAGATATCGCCCAGGTCGACGACCTTGGTGACCTCGCCCGTCGATATGTCGATCTTGATGAGCATGTCCTCCACGCTCACGCGGTCGGCTTTCGATTTGTCCTCGCCCTTGCGGTCGACGTCGAGGTCGGCCTCCGTGCCGGCGTCACTTGCGAGCACGAGCAGGTTGCCGCTGCCGTCGAAGGCGTAATCGTGATGGAGCTCGTAATCGCCGGTGTCGTAAACGGCCGTGACCTGCCCCAAAGCGCTCACGCGGGCGAGCTTGGTGGGCGCCACGCTAAAGACCATGCTGCCGTCGCCGGGAAAGAGCAGACGGTGGCTGCGGTAGCCGATGATGGGCACCTCGCCGCGGATCTGCCCCGCGTTGTCGTAGAAGTACATGAAGTCGAGCTTGGACGAGTCGTTGCCCAGGATCGCATAGAGGCCGTCCGCGAGCTGGGTGTTGGACTCCCCCGCTGTGGTCTTGAGCTGCTGTTCCTCCGCTCCCTTAAGCGCGGGCGCCGTGACCGTGAACGTCGAGGTCCGCGCGACCCCGGCCTCGTCGGTACAGGTCAGGGTCACGGTGTTCTCGATGCCGGGGATAAGTCCCCAGACCTTGAACTCGTGCTCGGTCGCCGCGGCGTCGCCGGCGGCGGGCACGCGCGAGAACTCCGCGACCTTCGCCACGTCGCCCGACTTCTTGCGCCCGGCCACGGTATAGGAGACCCTCACGGCGTCCGCGGTGGCAAAGCGCACGTAGCAGCTGAGCGTATCGGTGCCGAAGGGATCGCTGACAACATAGGGATTCACGTCGTCGTAAGTCCCCGCGGCATACTTCGCGTCCAGCTTTTGCTTGATCGCCGCCTGCGCCTCGGCGTCATAGGTCGCCTTAAACTGCTTGAGCAGTACCTTCTGCTCGCTCGTCAACTCACTCGAAGTCGTCGCCGAGCCGTCGGACGCGCCCGAGGCCGCCCCGCTCGAAGCAGCGCTCTTGGCATGCGCCACGGCGACCCCGCCGCCGATCGCCGCCACGGCAGCCACCGCACCGGCGATCACGGCGCGGCGCGAGATACCGCGCGTGCTCCGCTTCCTCTCGCCCGTCTCCCGTTTGTCGCTTGGATTGTTCTGCTCGCTCGCCATGCCAGAGCTCCTTTTGCATCGTGCCGGCCACCGCCAGACTGCCTCAATCTGCTGCGCAGTCTAACAAACACCCCTTAGCACAAACTTAGCGCCACGCATGTCCAATAAGGGCGGCAGGCACATGCCCGCCGCCCTCGAATCAGATCGATATACATTCGCGGCCTGATGCCGACGCAGCGCGGCTCTCGGCCGCGCGCCCCGGCAACCCCGGCCCCGCGCTACTTGCGGACCCCGCGACCCAGGCGCTCGGCGATGCGCGCGACGGCGCTCTCGCTCGCCGCGCCGCAGCTCGCGCAATCGTCATGGGCGCGCATCTGGCCCGTGACCTCGTCCATCGAGAGAGGTGCCACCTTCTCGAGCTTGAAGCCCTTGCCGGCGCGCAGGTTCTCCTTGGCCACGCTGATCATGAGCTTGATGCGGTTGAGCTGGTTGACCTCAGATGCGCCCGGATCGTAGTCGACGGCCACGATGTTGCTCTCGGGGTGCTGGCGGCGCAGTTCCTTGATCACGGCCTTGCCCACCACGTGGTTGGGCAGGCACGCAAACGGCTGCGTGCAGATGATGTTGGGCGCGCCGTGATCGATCAGGTCGAGCATCTCGGCCGTGAGGAGCCAGCCCTCGCCCATGTTGTTGCACACGGAGAGCACCGTCTTGGCCTTCTCGGCCATGGTGCCGATACGCTCCGGCGCCTCGAAGCGCTCCGACTTCTCCAACATCTCCTCGACCGGTGTGCGCATCCAGTCCACGAGCTTGATCAGGCTCTGCATGGCGGCACGCGTGGTGGCGGAGCTGCCGAGCTCGTCTTTCTGCAGCTCCGCGTTGCTCATGGAGTACAGGAAGAAGTCGAGCAGGCCCGGCACCACGGCCTCACAGCCCTCGTGCTCGATGACGTCGACCACGTGGTTGTTGGCCGTGGGGTGGAACTTGACCAGGATCTCACCGACCACGCCCACGCGCGGCTTGGTGCCCTCGCCCACGAGCGGCATGGTGTCGAACGCGCGGATAGCGTCGCGGCAGAGCTTGGTGTAGCTGTGGCGGGAGAAATGCGGCGCCAGCTTGCGGGCGCGCGCCATGTACTCCTCGTAGAGCGCGTTGGCGGCACCCGGCTCGGCCTCGTAGGGACGGCAGCGGTAGAGCATCTGCATCATCACGTCGCCAAAGAGCACGGCGTACACGGCGGCCTTGAGCATACCCGGCGTGAGCTTGAAGCCGGGGTTGTCCTCGCCGAGCGCCACGGCGGAAAGCG
>ERZ808240.1341-NODE-1341-length-30931-cov-13.736170_pt1 | contig 30931 bp, 28 predicted proteins | sample MGYA00521084_ERZ808240 | MGnify/ENA primary metagenome ERZ808240 (study PRJEB31516, sample SAMN03275571) | gut metagenome | biome: mammalia-associated habitat; material: feces | host: Papio cynocephalus | place: Kenya | collected 2012-08-06 ... | reverse complement strand
AGTAGCGCGGTCATTAATTCTGTGTTAAGATTAGACATAGGGAACCTCTTTTCTGTGTGTTTTCTGGTACTTAACACTATACAGGAAATTGGTTCCTTTTTCCATACCTAAAGGAACTATCGTTTACACAAAATATTATACACTATCCACAATCAATTGCTCTGGCGGGGAATTCCGTTCTATTCTTTATAGTCTTTCCATTGTGCATCCGTCAGGTGGCAGTACAGATTGTCATCGCCTTTTTCCCGATACGTATGAAAGGTTCCCTCAATTTGAATCTCTGCATCCTCTTTTGGATATTTCTTATTTTCGCACACAAATTCAATTCCTTGGGAACAACATGCCAAGGCATCTTTCACAAGACAATAATAATACTTCTTATTTGTCTTTTTATCCTGATAGGTATAAAATACACCTTTTAAACGAATTGTCTTCCCTTCAAAATGATCCGGTTCTGACATCATCTGATAAACAGTAGCATAAACCATATCTTTATTCATCGTAGTAAGGTCGTACTGTTCTTCCACCGTTTCCGTCTGCTGTGTCTCTGTTTCTGCCATCACAGTTTCTTGTGATTTCGTATCTTGAGGCTGATTTGTAGCAGATGCCGAAGGGATTATATTCGTTTGTTTTTCGCAGCCAGTCAGCAAAAGCAAAATAATACACGAAAACACTGCTGTTCTTTTTTTGTTCATTTCATTCACCTTCTTTTTATTTTAGCAGCACAACATGACATCGCAAATGCAGTCATATCAATCGCTACAATCGTTGAACCAACCGGAGTTCCGGCAAGTATAGAAAGAATAATTCCTACAAAAGCACAACACACAGACAAAATCACAGAACAAATAGTAACTCCCAAAAAAGTATTCGACAGACGCATTGCCGATAATGCCGGAAAGATCACTAATGCCGAGATCAAAAGCGAACCTACCAGATTCATCGCAAGTACAATGATAACTGCCGTAATAACCGCAATCAGTAAATTATATAATTCCGTGCGAATTCCTGTTGCCTTCGCAAAATTTTCATCAAATGTGACGCAGAAAATTTTGTTATAAAACAAACAAAAAAGAATCATCACAACAATCGAAAGCAGAATACAAAGGAAAACCTGTCCTTTTGTCAGTGTCAAAATAGATGTCGAGCCAAACAGCGTACTGCAAACATCGCCGGACAAATTAGGTCCCGTAGCAAAAAGATTCATTAAAAGGTAACCGACTGCCAACGCACTCACCGAAATCATTGCAATCGCTGCATCTCCTTTGATTTTTGTATTTTGACCAGTCCGCAGAAGCAGAACAGCTGCTAAAATAGTAACCGGCATAATAAACAACATATTATTCGTAATCTTCATAACAGAGGCGACTGCCATTGCACCAAATGCCACATGAGACAAGCCATCTCCAATAAAAGAAAAACGTTTTAACACCAGTGTCACCCCCAAAAGGGAGGAGCATAGTGCAATTAGCACGCCCACGATCAACGCATACCATACAAATGGATATTGAAAATACAGATTCAATTTTTCAAATATATCCATGTTCTATCCCTCCCTTCTCCAAAAAAGCTTCTTTTGTTCCATAAAAAAAGTTCTTTCCCAGGTACAACACATGTGTCGCATCCGCCAAGGCAGCCGGTATGTCATGAGAAATCATAAGTACCGTAATACGCTCATTTTGATTGATTGTTCGAATCAGATGATACATCTCCGTAGTGGTGTCACGGTCTAACCCCGCAATCGGTTCATCAAGGAGCAGCATTTTTCTTGTGGCACACATTGCTCTGGCAAGCAGCACTCTCTGCTGCTGTCCACCGGAAAGTTCACGATAACACTTCTTCTGCATTGACAAAAGATGTAATTTTTCCATAACATCCTGTGCCCTCTTTTTTTGCTCTCTGCTATAAAACGGATGCCAGCCGCATCGGTTCTGACATCCCGAAAGGACAATTTCGCGGACGGAAGCCGGAAAATCTTTTTGAACCTGCGTCTGCTGAGGCAAGTACCCAATCTCCGCCTTTTTCCAATACTTCTCCCATTGAACAACTCCATTTAATGGTTTTTGAAGATCAAGAATTGTCCGTATCAGCGTTGTTTTCCCAGCACCATTTTCACCTATTATGCATAAATAATCTCCCTGTTCTACAGAAAAATTGATATTTTCATAAACGACCTTTCCCTCATAACCGACAGAAAGATTCTGACATATCATCTGACTCATAACATCCTCCGATCTACTGTAATGCTTTTTGCAAAACTCCGAGATTTTCTTCCATCGCTCCCAGATAAGTCTCTCCATTCTTAATATCTTCTGAAGTTGTTGACTGCATAGAATCCATACTTAAAATCTTCTGGGACTTTGATTTTGTATTTTTGACAATAGCATTTGCAATCTTTTGATCTGATTTTTCAATTGTCAATACCGTATTTAATCCAAGCTCATCCACCTTGCCTGCTAAAAACATTATTGTTTTAAAACTTGCCTGTGTCTCAGCCGAGCACCCTACAAATGCAGCATAATATTTCAAATTGTAATCATCTACAAGATAACGAAATGGAAAACGATCTCCAAAAAGCAGTGTCTTGTTCTTTCCGTCATTTACCACTTCTTGATATTTCTGATCTAAGTCTTTCATTTTTGAAAGATATTGATTCAAATTGTTTTCATAATTTGAAGCGGCCGACGGGTTCAATTCTGCTAAGGCTTTTTCTATTGACTGACAAAGAGTTTCTGCATTACGCAGCGAAAGCCACACATGTTCATCGTACTCCGGCTCCTCTTCTTCCTCATCACCTTCTTCCTCATCACCTTCTTCCTCTTCGGCCTGCATTCCTTCAACGACTTCTTCTTCCTTGATCGTGTCCTTCAAAACATCCAGCAAATTAATTACTCTCATGTTTTTGTTAACAGCTTCTTTCAATGCATCTTCAACCCATGCATCCGATTCACCACCTACATAGATAAAAAGATCACATTGGGAAATCTGCATAATATCTTCTGCCGTAGGCTGATAACTATGCAAATCTACACCATTGTCTAATAACATCTTAATCTCTGCCTGATCAGCCTGATCGCCAAGGATATTTTTTACCCAGTCATATTCCGGGAAAATGGTTGTTACAATTTTTAATTTGTGGGTTTCTTTTGTTGTTTTGTCCTCTGTTTTCTGCATTCCACATGCAGAAAGGCCTAAAACAACCATAACAATAGATAACATAATTACAAGATATTTTTTTATTCGCATAATAATAAAACCTCCAAGTCTAAAAATAAATAAAAATGCATACGAAAAGAAAGGGGATTGTCCGTGTCCCCTTTCTTTGACTTAAAGGTTTATTCAATGATTCATTCTGACTTTTTGTCCTACTGGTGTAGTATCCTCTGTATTCATACAAGATACTAAGGCTGCTGCTACAAAAGAAATCACAAATAAAACAACAAGAACCTCTTTCTGCGCTGCCCCTCCATTTCCATGAAGCAATTGCTCTGCCTGATGTATACAAATACAGATTGGACAATCTTCTCCTGTACAATGATGATTTTCCTCACTTGCCACATAAAAAAGAGAAAAAAACGTCATAAAAACAAACAACAAACAAGAGCAAATAGCTAAAATTCTTTGTCTTTTCATTACACTCTCTCCTTTCTGAAACAAGTTTCCTAAAATCAGTTTTGTATTTTACACTCTTTTCTCTCTCTTGTCAATACTTACTTTTTATACGCCGGTGACTGAATGATAAACTTCACTTCACTGTCCACACCCTGCTGTTTCTCAGAAAATGAAGTATAATCCTGCGACAATTCACCGAGCGCCTGCAAACGGTCTTTTAATGAGACAAAATCGTCTTCATAGGTATCTTTGATCTTCTGAATTCCTTTTTCATCAAATTTCTTCACACCACTCGCAAGAGAGCCGGTGCCTTTCTCCAAAGCGGTAAATCCGTTCTGAAAAGCGTTGGCAGCCTGATTCATCTGTGCGCTCCCCTTTGCAAGTGCCTTTGTTCCATCTGCCAGACCTTTTCCCCCTTTCACAAAACTCTTCGATACCTTTTTAATCTTCTTAGAAGCACTCAAAAGCTTCTTACTGTTTTGCGAAAGTTTTCCGCTTCCTTCATTCAATGCTTTCGCACTAGTCACAAGGCTCGTGAGTCCCTTGCTTATCTCGCTGTCAGCATTCGTAAGTGTAGAGGAACTCTCTGATAATTTCTGCACACCGCCGGTATACTGGGCTACACCATTGCTAACCTGGTCTGCCCCTTTCTTCCATGCACCGTCGCTCTTTGTCGCATCTTTCATCGCAGCAACCGTTTTTTCCTGCTCCGATGCCACTTTTTCAAGTTCCGCGGCAGAAGTAAGCAATGTCTGTTTCTGTGCTTCATCGGTACAAGAATCTGCCTGCGCTTTCAGATCCGCAATAATCTTGTCATATTCATCATAACTTTTTTCCAGCGTGTCCAAATTCGTATTCATCGCTGTAATCTGCGAAGCCACACCTTTCGCACCATCTACCAGCGCATTTACCGTTTCTTTCTCTGCTAATTTATCCACCGCAGAAGTATAACTCGATAAGCCGGTTGAGAACTTTTTGTATGTCTCCGGCAGGTCTTTGACACCGGTATAAAAAGCGCTAAGCCCCGCAGAAACCTTATCGCTTCCCTGCACATACGCCATAACTCCATCCGCAAGTCCATTCACACCCAGTGTATATTGCTTTATGCCTTTGTACAAGGTTTTGCTTCCCTTGTTCAATGCCTTCGTTCCTTTGTTCATCTTCGTAATAGCTTTGGCAAACGTACCAAATTTATCGCCAAACTTCGTTACCGCTTCGTCAACTTTCTTTGTTCCTTTTACCAGTTTTCCGGAAGCATCACAAAGATCATCAATGCCGTCTTCCAAATCCTGTAAATCCTCATTGTCCTCCAGATCAAGTTCCGAGAGAATGTCTGCACTGGCAACCGTCACTGCCTGGTCCATTTCAAACTCTTTGACATCGGCTGTAATTTCAAATTCTGACTTTAACTTGTCCTTGATATCGCCATCTTCCAGATCAAGACTCTCTGCCATGCCCGGGAAGCCAATTCCAAGAACGATCTGATTGTCGCCCTCTTCCATTACCTTCGCATCTTTCGCTTCTACATTCGTAAATTTATCCGACGGAAGGACCATCATAGTCGCCATTATAAACGGAGTGTACAACGTCTCCGATTTGCCATTGATGCTCTTTTTCTGCGTGGAACGGTTCGTGTATTTTACTCGGATCGTAAGTTTTCCGCTTTTGCCAACCAGATCCTTGCCGGCAATTTCTTTTCCATCCAAAAGATAAGTGATTTTTACGTCCACCGGAAGCTTTGTATCCTTGTCTGCTTTTTCCTCTTTTGTCACATTTTCCTTTCCTTCCTGTTTCAAAAGATCAGACACCGTCACTTCTTTCACACTTCCATCTTCTGCCAGTTCCACGTATACCGTTTCTTCCTGTGAAATCGGCTTTGCCTCCGCATATCCGATATTTCCTACCAGTAAACTTGTCACAAGGACTCCGGAGAGAACTGCTTTTCCCACATATTTCCATCTTCTATTTCGATTCATTGCTTCTGCCCCTTTCTATTCAACATTCTTCAATGCTTCGTCCATCGGAATCTTCTTAATTCTTCGGAACTGCACAAGTGCCACCAGTGCATAAGCACCGAGTACCATAAGTACCATGACCGGATAAACTTCCGGTGAATAATAAATACTGATCCATCCATTGTAATTGATCATGAGTGCCTGATAAATCTCCAGCATCGTAACCGAGGATAAAAACAGGCTGATAATGATCGAGAACAACACAAACCATGTCGTCGTGATCAAGTAAAGCCGCCCGATCTCGCCATTTTCATAGCCTAAAATCTTAACCATCGAGATTGCCGTCGTATTTCGCTCCAATATAAGTTTCGTAAGAAGATAAATGATCAATACCGCAAGTACAACGGCAAACCATTTAATCATGCCAAAAAAGCTTCCCATCGATACATTTAACTGGCGGGAAAGTTTTGTCATATCATCCTCTGTAATACAAGAGCTGACATATTTTTCGTCAATATCGGTCAATTTTTCTTTGGAGAAATATCCCGTGAAATATTCCAGTTTTCCCGGTGTAGAAAATCGCTTTAAAAGCAATGCCGGATCACTAAATCCCTGATCAAACATATCTGCTTTCATTTCAAACGTTTTATTAAACTGATCAATCGGCATAAATACAGCAATGCCTGCAGCATAAGGAACAATTTTCGTAATCTTTACACGATATTGTTTTCCTTCGTATTTTTCTTTTAAAGTGATCGTGTCGCCGATCTTCACACCGTACTTTTCATGAAAGGTATCCGACACAGCGACTCCCTCTTTTGGAAGTTCCTGCGTAAAATATTTACCATTTTCTACCAATCCATAAATACTGATATCTTCATCACGGGTCTTACCTTCGTAATTCAATGAAAGCATTGAATATTTCTCTGCATCCGGATTTGTCGTATCAACCTGTGTTTTCAATACATACTGGTACGGCGCGATCATCGCATCCAGAACCTTATCCTGATATTTTGCCAAAAGCGGCTGCATCATCATACCAAACAAAAGCAATATCGATGCAAAAAATATTCCGACAAACATCATCAAATAACTCGATAAATTCTGTAATACAATACGGATACGAAATCTTGTGAAAAATTTAAAATGTGGCAGACGAAGTGCCTTCTTTTTCTTCTTTGTAGATAGATCTCTTCGTATAAACTTAAGTGGTGACAGACGTAAATTTTTAATCAGCGTAACTGCATTCACGACAAACATCAATACGACCGGAATGACCGTTGTCATCAGAAATGCCTGTGCATTCCAGACAGTCACATAGGTTGGCAGACTATAACTTCCATAATACAGATCCGCCACGGAATCCTTAAATATCGTATATCCGAGTACATTTCCCAGTAAAGCAGAAATCAATGTTACCATAACCGGCACTGCAAGATAATGTCTTAAAAGTTCTCCTCTCGTATAACCGGAAGCCCGAAGTGTACCGATTACCGTCGCTTCTCTTACAATCGTGTGTTTGATCGTAATCGAAAAGATAAATGCAATGATTGCGATCAAAATACACAAAAGTCCGATTACCATGGACCGGTCACCACCCAGATCATTTCCGGTGAAATGAATCGCCTGGTTCGCATATTCCGGAATAAAATTCTTAATTGTCAGATTTTTGTTGTAAGCTTTTTTCGCAACAACTGTCATAAAATCTTCTGACCGATCATTTTTTTCCTGCTCCGTCTGTGGTTTATCTGCATAAACCCAATCGTATTGAAAATGCTCTTTGTCAGTGGCAAGGGTTTCATAAGCTTCTTTTGACATAACAGCAACGCCAAATTTAATGGAATCAAACATAAATTCATTATTATCCGAGTACAATGCGCTATAATCGGATAATGCCACAAGCCCACATATATCATATTCTTTTCCATCCAGCGTAATCTTGTCGCCAACTTCCCATCCGTTGTTATCTGCATGCATACGGTCGATTGCCACTTGATTTTTCTTCTTTGGCATCGTTCCTTCCATCAAGCAGACCTTATTTACCTCTTCACGTGTCTTAAAAACGCGCATCGTTCCCTGGGAATTATCTTTTTTCAAAATCGAGGAAACTTCTTTGTAAAAGTCTTTATAAAATGTTACATTCTCCTCTTTTTCTACCTCTTCCATCATTGCATCGTCTGCTTCTTCTTCAAACTCCACATGTCCGTCTTCGATGTTATATTTCTCAAAACTCTCATCATACGCAATGATCATACTGTTTCCTGCTACAAGGAATCCGGAAATAAATCCAATCGTCAATGTCATAAACAAAAATATGACAATATACTTTGGAAATTCTCCGATCAGTTCTCTTGGGAGGCGTTTTATCAATGGATTTTTCATTTACCTGCCCTCCTACCAGTCAAGATCTACTGCGGAAATCTTCTTCTCATTGCAGTAATTCTTTCGGATCTGTCCATCACGCAACTGAACAACACGATCTGCCATATACTTGATCGCATCGTTATGCGTTACCATTATGACGGTATTTCCATATTTGTGATTCACTTCTTCGATCAGATTTAAAATATCTTTGGATGTGTTATAATCCAAAGCTCCTGTTGGCTCATCACATAAAAGAATATCCGGATTTTTTACAATCGCGCGTCCGATTGCGGTACGCTGCTGCTGTCCTCCGGAAAGCTGATTTGGCAGTTTATGACGATGTTCATATAAGCCAAGCGTCTTTAACAGGTCGTCAATCTCCAGCGGCTTTTCACTTAAATATGCTCCTACCTCAATATTTTCCTTTACATTAAGGTTCGGGATCAGATTGTACATCTGAAATATGTACCCAAGATGTCGTCTACGATAACGGGTCAATGCCTTCTCCGTCATATCCTTCATCTTCTCGCCTTCAATGGCCACGTAACCATCATCCGGTGAATCAATTCCTCCAATAATATTAAGAAGCGTGGATTTTCCGGAACCGGAAGGACCAAGAAGAACACAGATTTCCCCTTTATTTGCTGTAAACTCTATTCCCTTTAGTACCTCTGTCCGGTTATTTCCGCTTCCAAAACTCTTTTTTAGATCATGAATCTCTAAAAACATCTCTAAATCCTCCTAAAATATATACGTAAACGTTTAAGTTAGTTTTCACTAACCAATATTATAATACCTCTTTTTGGAAAAAAAAGATAGACTTCTTATTGATAATATTTTTCAATAAGAAGTCTATTCGTTGTTATTTCTTCTCTTCTACAAGATTATTGAGCCAAATTCCTTTTACCAGCAGGATATAGCCAAGTAAGGATTTTAATACGTCCACACCACTCACGATCAAATACAAAGGAAAGATTGGAATCGCGGTAAATCTTGAAAGACAGTATGCCAGCGGAATCGTGATACACCAGATAAAACAACTGTCAAACAAAAAGGTAATAATCGTCTTTCCTCCCGAACGGATTGTAAAATATGTCGCATGTAAAAAAGCATTGACCGGCATATACAAAGCAAGGATACGGATAAATCCGGTTGCCAGATGCCGTATCTCATCTGTCGTCTCGTAAATTTTCGGGAAAAACGGCGAAGTTCCCGCCAAAGCAAGTGCAATTCCGAGGCACAGTGTCGTCGAACAGAAAATAATCCGGTAAGCAGTATATTTTGCCTCTTTCATCTTTCCTGCCCCCAGTAACTGTCCGACCAGAATCGCCACACTGTTTCCGATTGATAAAAATACGACATTAAACATATTATTCAGGGTATTGGATATATTCATTCCTGCCACGACATCCAGTCCGCGCACGGAATAGCACTGCATAAGCATCGCCATACCGGATGCCCACAATCCCTCATTAATTAAGAGCGGCGTTCCCTTGATGGCAATTTCTTTTGCCAGCTCTGCCGGTATTTTCATCGAGCGGTACAGTCCTTTGACATAAGGATTTCTGTCCTTCTTTGTATGCACCCATCCTACCACGATAACCATTTCCACGATTCTTGCGGCGACGGTTCCGATTGCCGCACCTCTGGCGCCTAAAACCGGCATTCCGAATTTTCCAAAGATGAGTACATAATTGATACAAAAGTTCACGACGACAGAAAGAATCCCTGCTTTCATCGGAAGCATCGTCTCTCCCGTTTCCTTTAGCGTTCCGGCATATGCCTGAACAACCGCAAACGGAATAAAACTGATCATCACTATGTGCAGATAATCCAAGCCATGTTGCAGCGTAAGTGCCGCGTTGGTCGTTCCATTTTCCGTATGAAGATACAATTGAATCAACTGCTCTCCCATACTTCCCATCAAAATCAGACCGATCAGGGTAAGTGCTCCACACAAAAGCAGTTTAAACCGCATCGTGTAACGGATTCCCTCTTCGTTTCTCTGCCCGAAAAACTGTGCCGTATAAATCCCCGGACCGGACACGGCTCCGAAGATAAACAAATTGTATACAAAGACCAACTGATTTGCGATCGCTACGCCGGTCATCTGCTCCGTTCCCATCTGCCCTACCATCACATTGTCAAGCATGCTGGCAAAATTTGTAATTGCCATCTGTATCATCATTGGCATCGCTATCGCAAATAATCTACGGTAAAACCTGCGGTCGCCGATTAATTTTTCTCTCATTTTCTATTCCTCATTTTCACAATCTATTTTGGCGTCCGAAAGTCCACTCCTTCCGACGTCCATATTTCGTTATTCTGATCCACCAAAATCAATGACAGATCGTTTTCTTTTGCATAGGAAATCGCCTTTTCTTTGCCCATCACAAACAGCGAAGTAGAAAGCGCATCTCCCTGTTCTCCACGGTCACAGATCACCGTGACACTCAAAAGATCGCTTTCTGCCGGTGCCCCGGTTCGCGGATCCATGATATGGTGATAACGCTTTCCGTCCTTTTCAAAATACCGCTGATACGATCCCGACGTAATCACCGCCTTTTCATCCACTTCCAGCGTTCCGAGTACACTCTGTCCATCCGACGGGTCAGTAATTCCGATCGTAAACCGGCTGCCATCTTCTTTTTTCCCGAAAGTCTGTACATTGCCGCCTAACGACACAACACCGGCGACAGCGCCTTCTTTCTGAAACAATTCTACCAGTTTTTGGGATAGATAACCCTTGGCAATTCCACCAAGGTCAATCTCCATTCCCTTTTTCAGGGTAACCGTATTGTCGTCTCCCAGCGTAATCCCCGAAGCATCCACATAAGAAAGCAGCTTCTTTCGCTCACTTTCGTCCGGGATTTTATAATCCTGCGTCGTAAATCCCCACGCACACACAATCGGATAAATTGAGATATCAAATAAACCGCCTGTCTTTTCGGTCATTTCCTTGCTGATCCGGATCAGATCATAGGTCTCATCCGATACTTTTACCGGTTTTCCCTCTGCCCGGTTGCATTTGCTGATATCACTGTCCTCAATATTGACGGAAAAATGCTGTTCATACTGTGTGATCAGTTTTCTGCCGGCACTTAATACCTTTTCCGTATCTTTCGCATACACCGTCAGATCCATCACCGTATCCATGGCAAAAATCTCATCTTTTCCTACCGAAACCTCGTCTTTTGGCTGCTCTGCCGTCCGTTTCTGAATGACATCTGCCACTCCGACCGCTGCGACAGCACACAGTACGACCACCGCAAGAATCCATATTCTCTTATGTTTATTCTGGTTTTTCACAGTTATTTCTTCCTTCCTTTTCTGCCTGCTGCCTTGAAAAGACGCAGCCACAGTAATTTTGCCGGTAAAGATCATATTCTTTCGACAATTCTATGCTTCGTTTATACCCATTCTTTTTCTTAAAATCGGACGGAAGATAGGGAATGTTGTACTCCTTCGCCAGTCTCTCTCCGATTTCCATCAATTTTCCTGCATTTTTATGTGGACTGATGGACAATGTCGTGCAGAAATAATCCGCTCCATAGCGGACTGCCTCTTTTGCTGTCTCACGAAGCCGCAATTCATAACACAAAAAACATCGTTTTCCGCATTCCGGCTCCTTCTCGTAACCTTTTGCCATTTCAAAAAATGTATCGCTGTCGTAATCGGTTTCAACGATATCTATCTTTCCGGGATATTCTTTTTCTGAGACAAGTCGGATCAATTCCTGCTTTCTCTTCTCATACTCGTCCTTTTCCGTAATATTCGGATTATAAAAAAACAGCACCAGATGAAAATGCGCCGAAAGATACTCCGTCACATAACTGCTGCATGGGGCACAGCAGCAATGCAGAAAAAGAGTTTTCTTTGGCTCATTGTCAATTTTTACCAATAATTGATCCAGCTCTTTTTGATAATTTCTCTGATTCACGTTTGTTCTCCTATCTGTCATTCCTGCAATCCGATGACCGCACAAAGATTTCCACGCTTTCCCCCCGTATAACGATGAGAAAACAACAGATCCGGATGACAGTTCGTGCATAGTCCGCTTACCTGTATATGATTCTCCAGACACCCTGCATGAAGCAGAATCTGCCGGTTTGCCTCCCACAGATCAAGCATCGCGTGTCCATTTCCTTTGTCGTCGTAAAAGCCTGTCATCCACGAAAATGCTTTGTGAAACTCTGCAATCACATCATCGCTTACTTCGTAACAGTTCCGGCAGATTGACGGCCCGATCACAGCAAGGATATCTTCCGGTCTGGAGCCAAATTCTTCCTGCATCCGTTCTACCATCTTCTGTCCCATTGCGCCGACGGTTCCCCGCCATCCGGAATGGGCATTTCCCACCGCTTTCTTTACCGGATCATAAAAAATAAGAGGCACGCAGTCTGCAAAAAATGTCATCAGCATTACCCCCGGCTCATCGGTTACCAGTCCGTCAATCTCACAGATTCTACGATTTGGATAGCGGTAAACATCACCGGTATCTTCTTTCCCCACGCGCAGAATATCGGTTTTGTGCACCTGCTGGGTCAATACCAGATCTTCTGTTCGGTATCCGACCGCAGCAGCCAGACGTTCGTGGTTTTCTTTTACATCAGCTTCGTTATCTCCGCGTGTAAAACTGATATTCATAGAACTCCATTCTCCCTTGCTCACGCCGCCAAGCCGCGTCGAAAAGCCATGGATCACGGGTTGATTTTCAAATATTTCAAATTGAAGAAAGGGAACTCCCTTTTTTTCTACTACATTAAGTCCCTTCATGGATTCCAACATAACTTCATTTCTCCTATTTTCAAATTCCTATTGCATAACTTAAATCAAATTTAGTATACTACAATTATATAAAAAAAGACAGAGTAAATTTGAAAGGAGTTTTATCATGCCTTCATTTTATGCACATAATCGTTTTGGAAAAGAGGTTTGCAAAGAACTTCCAAAAGAAATACGTCAGATCATACAAGAATATCCTTCTGCCTACAAAGCAGGACTGCAGGGGCCGGACTTTTTATTTTTCTATCATCCGTTTCTTCCATGCCACGTCAATACATTGGGACATGCCCAGCATAAACAGCCCTTTCTTCCCTTTCTGGAAACCGTTCGGACTTCCATCCGAAAAAAAGGACGTCATTGTCCGGAATATGCCTATCTTCTGGGATTTATCTGTCATTTTATGCTTGACAGCGAAGCACATACGTACGTCAATGAAAAATCCAAAGAAAAGGGATTCAACCACCTTGTCATGGAAATGGAATTTGACCGGTATCTAATGAAAAAAGATGGCATCCAGCCATTTTTATACCCCATCTGGCGCCACATCCGCTGGGATAAGCAGACGCTTCAGGCTATCTATGGAGTTTACCGCCATTTTGACCTGACCCCCCGCGATGTTAAAAAGTCGTTACAGTCTATGGCCTTTTACAAATGGCTTGTAACAACCGGAAAAACCTTACGCCGTCTGATCCTGCGCTCCCTTATGCTCCTCTCCCTGCACTACCGCAAACTCGAAGGACATATGATGGATCTCGTTCCCAAAGCCTCTGCCAGGGAGACAAATCCGGTTCTTTCCAAAATTTACCTGAGTACCCTGACTCCCTGCAAAGACATTATCATTGATTTCGACAAAACGTTTTTGAGTGAGGAACCATTGAATCCCCGCTTCCAAACAACCTTTCAAAAACGGGAGTGACTTCCTCCCCTTTATTGGTAGTGACTGGCTTTATCCGCGATTGTCTTAATCCGCTCTACCATCTCTTCAATGGCTTCCACACCGGCACAATTTTCCTGTGTTGCTGCCGCCACATGTTCAATGGCATCATAGTTATTTTTGGTGCTTTCATTGACCTGGTTCATGCCCTTTGCCACCTCTGCACTCTGCCTGCGGATCACTTCAACGGTTTTATCCATCTCTAAGATCTGATCTGACATCTGATTGTTGGAAGAGGTAATTACAGCAGTCGAATTACCAACTTCGCGAATGCTTTCCATCCCCTTTTCGGTAAGTGTTACACTTTGTTCCATTACACCAACTGCCTTTTCCGTGTGATGAACCGTTTCCGCAACAATATTCCCAATATTTTCCACCGCTGCCTTTGTCTGCTCTGCCAGACTCTGAATCTCTCCGGCTACCACAGCAAAACCTTTTCCATGTTCGCCGGCTCTTGCCGCTTCAATTGCCGCATTCAATGCCAGAATATTGGTCTGATTGGAAATTCCGGTGATCACCTGAATGATACCAAGAATCTCTTTGGATTCCTCCCCGAGTTTCCAAATAATCTCTTTACACTCACTCGTACTTACATGAATCTGCTCCATACTTGCCGTCGCATCGTCCATCTTTTTCTGGTTTTCTCTGGTACGGGTATTATTCTTCTGTGCCAGTTCAGACACCCTGCCATTCATCTCACCCAGTTTTTCCAGACTGCCGTTGATATCCTGCGTTCTCTCATTGACTTCCGTAATTTCACTGGTATTTTGGCTAAAACTTTCCAACACACCACTCGTCTCTTCCGCAATCTGCCCATTGGCCTCCATCGAACTTTCGGTGATCGTAGACAATTCCTGCACCATTCTCCTCAGTTCTCCGGATGTCTGCTGCGATTTTTGCTGTAATTCTTTCATCTCACGGATCATCTGTTCCTGCTGCTCTGCATTCATTACATTGGAAAGCAGTGCCGCAGTCCGCCTGCACAACATGGTAAAGATTGCAGCAACCGCGATCAAAGCCATTGCTCTTGGTGCGATTCCGTACAAAAACAACTTAAACATATTGGTAAAATTTTTATCCGGAAGTATTTCAAACACAAAACATATCACCTGTGCCACGGAAACTCCCACAACCGATACGATTGTTGTAATAATATTGATCTTTTTTGAAAAATACAAACTGGAAATCGCAATGGCATAAATATATATGATCACCACATGATAACTCAGTGTCGCCGTTGCGATCGTAACGAACAGCACAGAACAACCGATAAGTAAATATTTCACATAATTATTTTGTTTTTTTAATAGACAGACTACAATTGTAGGCAACCACAAAAGCAACGATCCGGCAACATAGGCAACGGTCATAACTTTCATATCTACAACAAAAATTCCCACCACATTTAATAGGTAAATCAGCGTAAATATCAAAAACGTTATCCGCATGACTTTCGCTGCTGCCTTATTTGCTTCTTTTTCATTTTGTATTAACACGCCTGCTCTTTTCTCCATACGTCTCTCCTCCTCGCATAAAAAGCATCATTTTTCTTACTATCATATTGTAAATACTTTTGTAAAAAAGAAATAGTATCAATTTTTAGCAGATTGTGTCAATTCTTTATATGATTTTTCAGCACATATTGTCTGCGTATGCGCTCTTCCGGCTGTGTGTCAACGAAATACAAAAATACAACAAACACCCATTCCAGTGGTTTCATCAAAAAATATACCACATCTGCTCGCAGTGGCGTTGTGATATGTTGGGAAACCGGATATCCATACCGGTCATAAAAGTTCCTTATCGCCTTGTGGATTTTAGGAAATTTTTCCTGTATCCATTCTTCAAACGCATTGGCAATACACAATTGACGGTTTACCACAATCGTCTGTCCCCTTCTCGTTCCATACCGGAGCGGCTTCACAATCTTTTTATGACCGCCTGCTGCCACCGTACACAGATAATGCCCGCTCGACTCCATCGGAGGAGGCGGTATCTGCTGTGAAAATGTCCAGTCGGCTGTATCCGTAAATGCCTTGACCGGTGCATCTGCCCCCTGTCCAGCCAAGATAAACAGAATTTCAAATACCGCAATGATAAAAAAGAAACAGGCAAATACAAGCACGGGATAGCGCTCAAAGCATCTTATCCTGCAATACAGCCATGCCATTTTTGTACTCTCCGCATTTTTTCGTCTCGCCTGATAAAGTTTTATCTGCTCCTTCATATGATTTTTGACCGCCGAAACAGAAAGCACAAAAAGGTTGAATTGATACAGATATAAAAACATATTGACAAATCCGTCGCTGTGACTCTTCATCTGCTTTCCGATCTGAATCGCAAAAACAATAGAAATAATATTAAATATCACTACAAAAGCAATTAAAAACGCGGCAAAAAGCGGTGGCTGCCGGTCTGCCTGTACACTATACAAAATAAGCAGTGCAATAAGTCCCAGTATAACCGGAACCACTACCGTCCAGCCATATTGCGACGAGATACTATAATGTGTTTCATAGACATAAACGGCTTCCTTCCAGTCCCCTGACGGCTGAAAACCGGCTTCGTATAAAAAGTAATACAAAAAGCCACCAATCCAGACAGTCAGCCATGCAATAATTCTCTTATATTTTGGTTTTTTTGCAAAAAAATTGTAAATGTTCCAAATAGTAAGCACTCCCGGAATCACTCCTATAACAATCCAAAAAAGGATTAGATACATCGTGTCTTGTATACTATAGTACAATAAAATCCCCTCTTTCTCTATCCGATTCATAAATTGGAAAAAGGGATGGGCAGAAATCCGTCCATCCCTCCTGCAACTGCGATAAGGAATTCTCCCGCAAGTGGGTCCCTCTCTACCGCAAGTGGCGATAAGGAATCCTCCCGCAAGCGGGTCCCTCTCTACCGCAATACTTAGAATAACTGTCCCGGAAGTTTTAATTTTTCCTTGGGTGGAAACATTTTATCAAACTCCTCCGCAGCTTTCTCATCCACGTAATATCCTTGCGGTGTTGCGTATTCTCCGGTAATACCGTCGAGATACCCCGGAATCAGCTCCCTGCATAAAAAGAAAGAAGCATCTTCTCCCTCCGGCAGTCCATGATAGCGTATTCCAAACTCACTTGCCGGCCGGAAACCACTTTTTCCATAAAAGTCTATGTTTCCCTCAAAGCAAAGTGCTCCGCATCCCAGTTCTGCTGCCCTCTCAAGAGAATAATCAAGTAAGAATTTTCCATACCCCATCCTCTTGAACTCTGGGAGGATACCGATCGGTCCCATCGTCATAATAGGAATTTCTCTGCCATCATCAGACTGGATCACAGCACGCATAAACATATTCTGGCCAATAATTTTTCCATCTTTTTCCAGTACAAAGTCGAGTTCCGGCACAAAATCCGGATCTTTTCTCTGTTCATGCAATACAAAATGCTCCAAGCATCCCGGACGGTATACATTCCAGAATGACTCTCTTACCAGGTTTTCTACTTCGCGATATTCCGTTTCGTTTTCCAAACGAATGTTTAAGTTGTTTTTATTCATTATTTATTCTCCGTTCTACTTTTGTCGGCTTAAAGCCGGCGTCCGTCGGACGTCGCCTGCCTCCTGAAAATTGTCAACTACAATTGCCTTTCCGGCGGGAGGTCTGTGTGAGATCGTGTCAGCGCAAACCTCCCGGTCAGCCCACAATCTCCAAGGTGTTGTTCTTCTTCAAACAGCAATATCTCCTTTAATAATATAATGTGCGATTATCCGCATTTTTTATAATAAGAGAACAAAATGTCCCCTTACTTACTAAGTATATCACAACAGTCTCACGACGGCAACTGTTGTTTCCGGCTGATAATCGCCTCATAAAACTCCGGATATTTCTTTTTCAGATTGATCGGACGTCCGTCTGTGTCCACAAAGCAGTGTTCGGAATGTGCCACGCACACACAGGTTCCATCTGCTTTTTTCATCTCATACAAAAGTTTTAACCGGACTCCTTTACACTCTTCCACCGAGACAACGATCCGTATTTCATCGGCAAATGTGGTCGTATTTTTATACTTGCAGCTGACTTCCGTTACCGGTGAAATCACTCCAATTTCTTCCAGTTTGTCATAATCCCAGCCAATCTGCTTCAGAAAATCCACCCGTGCTTCTTCCATCCAGCGGATGTAATTAGAATGATGGGTAATTCCCATTTTGTCCGTTTCATAATATTGAACCGTGTGATTGTAACCTTTATGTAAATCCATTTTATTCCTCCAGATAATTTATTATATCAAGCAGTGTAGTAATCACCACTTCCGAACGTTCATTCATTTCCTCATTGGCCGGAAGAAGATCCGGAACCATGATGGTACGAAGTCCGCCACTTTGCGACGCACGGATGCCATTGTAAGAATCCTCGATACCAAAAGCTCGCTGCGGCTTTACTCCCAGTTCTTCACAGGCTTTCAGGAAAATATCCGGTGCCGGTTTGCTTCGCTCTACCATATCGCCACAGATCACAACATCAAAAAACGGAAGGATCTTCGCATCCCTCAACTGGCTCATCACCGTCTCTTTCCGTGTAGAGGATGCCAATGCAATTTTCTTTCCTTTGTCTTTTAAATACGTGAGAAGTTCTACTACTCCCGGTTTCATCGGGAGTCTTCCGCCGTCGTATTTTTCATGATACATCGCCGATGCCTCTTTGGCATACATATCATAAGGGAACTCTTCCCCATAGGTCTCCTGCATGATTTCCTTCGTCCGCACTTTCGTTGTGCCGGTGCACATAAGAAGGGACTCTTCAATATTTTCAATGTTATATTTTTCCGCAAGTTCCAGCCAGCAGTCGATCGTCGCCCGCTCTGAATCAAAAATCACACCATCCATGTCAAACACTACCGCATCATACGAAAAATCAAACATCGTCACGCTGCAGTTCTTTACGCCATAGGCCGCATATTCCTCATTTGTCATATCTCCAAAATACGAACGAATTACACGCGATATGCCATTGTGCGCCACCAAAATATAATTTTTATCTTTTGTCTTTAATTCATCGAGCAGATTGTAAATGCGCTGCGCCAGCTGAAACATCGATTCGCCCTTTCCGTAGCGCGTTAAAAATTCCTTTTTTGCCTCATGAAACTCTTTGGAATTTCGTGGGGAAGCCCCTTCCCACACGCCAAATTTCTGCTCCACTAACCTTGGTTCGACCTGTAATGGGATACCAGTCATTTCTGCGATATGCTGTGCCGTCTGTTTTGCGCGCAAAAGAGGCGAACATAGGATAAGATCCGCAGAAATTCCGCTCTCCACAATATTTTTTCCGGTTTCCTCCGCCTGTTTATGTCCTTTTTCCGTCAAAGGCACATCGGTCTGACCGCAGATCTGATCGGTAACATTCCACTCACTTTCGCCATGACGGACAAAATATATTTTTCCCATATGATTTCCTTTCTTTACTCTTTTTGCTTTTCCATCCTTCGATACTCCAATGGTTTTACTCCATAATATTCACTAAACACACTGGCAAACCGCCCTTGATTCACATACCCGCATGCCTTTGCGATATCCGAAATGCTCTGTTTCGATGCCGTAAGAAGGTTTGCCGCCTTCTGCATCCGGATCTCTTTCATATATACAGAAATATTCTTCCCATATACGGCACGAAAATACCGCTTTAAACTTGTCTCACTTACTTCTAACCGCTCCGCGATCTCCCGCATGGAGAGATGACGGCTCAGATCCTGCACCAGCATTTCTCTGGCTTTTTTTGCCAGCATCGACTGGGCTTTTGACAGATACGTAGTAGTCATGGACGGGGACGGCTTATTATCACAGAAATATTTTAATATCTGTAATAGGTCTAACCGGATCTGCCCTGTATTTTTGCTGTGGAAGCTTTCTTCAATACGACTCCATAATTTCTCAATGATCTCCGACGTATAAAAGACTCGGTATTTTGTATAATTTTCTATCAGACTGTCTATTTCAATTCCCAACGCTTTCAAAAATTCCGTCGTTTCCTTCGTCAGCATCTGCGGAAACAAGTAAATCTCGTATCCTTTGTATCTCCCCGAAGGATAATAGAAATTATCCTGTGGCACCTGCAAGGCAATGTTCATCCGATGATGTTCAAGATAACTGTAGTTATACTCATCCATCTTAAATTCACATCTTCCCTCGATGCAATAGTTCAAAAGAAGCAGATCTCGGGCAACTCCGTCTTTATTACTGGGAACGGTCTGGGCATGTATGTCATTGTAGGCCAAATATATCCCCGGAAAAATCGTATAAAATGTCAGATCCATAAAACCCTCCACCAGCTCCTGATGCACGGTAATATATTCTTTCTCTCCGGACATAAAATCCTGTACTTTTTCTCCAAAAGAATCTTTCTTCATCACACACAACTCCAAACAAAACTCATTTCTTCTGTATTATAACAAAAAATATTTTTCTGTGCAACCTGTGGCTAAACAAACCTTTTTAGTCGAAACGGGAATAGATTTATTTTCACATTCACGATATACTAACTTCGGTTAGTTGTAAGAAACTACCTAACCGAACTATTGAATCTATTAAAACCGAGGAGGAACAAGATACATGAAATTATCTCAAGCATCCGCCGGCTGCTCCGGAACGATCCAATCGCTGTCCGGCAGTCATCATTTATTGTCACGGCTTATCGGCATCGGAATTGTCGAAGGCAGCGTGATTCAGGTGATCCAGAACAAAAAAGGTCAGCCTGTGCTGTTTTACTGCCGGGATTCTGTCATTGCTTTAAGCAGATCCGACTGTGAAAAAATTGAATTGACAAAGGAGGAACCCGTAAATGAATAAGCAAATCGCCCTGCTGGGGCAGCCTAATTCCGGGAAATCAACCATTTTTAACGGATTGACCGGATCACATCAGCATGTTGGCAACTGGCCGGGAAAGACCGTGGAACGAAAAGACGGACATTTTACTTCCAATAATACCCAGTACGATGTGATCGACCTGCCGGGAAGTTACAGTTTGTCCGCAGGTTCCGACGAAGAACAAATCACCTCCGAATACATACGTTCCGGCGGCGCAGATCTTATCGCCATTGTCGTGGACAGTTCCCAGTTAGAACGTTCTCTGTATATGTTTGCCGATTTCGCCGGCATTTCAATCCCTGCCGTACTCATTCTGAATTTAATGGATGTGGCAGAGAAAAAACGGATTCATATCGACATTGAAAAACTGAGTAAGAAAACCGGCATCCCTGTCCTTGGCTTTGTTGCCGCTGACACATCGGGGTATCCTTCCTTAAAGCAGTTCCTTGTCAATGCCTTGGAAGAAAAACCAATTGCCGGCTTCGCTTCCCTTATCCGCTTTTACAAAGACGATGCGGCGCTTTCCTTTGACAGCCTGCTTGAAGAAGCTGCCGAGACATCCTATTGTTCGCAAGAAAAGTCGGCAATGATGGAACTTGAAAAAACCGATGCCGGTCTGATGGCCTCCGGAAAACATAAATATCAATACATTGACTGGCTGTTAGACGATGTCGTCCGCAAAGAAAAAACAGAGGTTACGCTGAACAAATTTGACCAGAAGGCGCTTGGCAGATATTCCGGGAAATTCATTGCCATCGCCATTATCGTCGCCGCTCTGTCTCTGGCTATGCTCGTTGCCATGCCGGTTATGGGACTTGGTTTCGGACTATCTTCTCTCGTCAGCAAACCGGTTGAAACATTACTCACGGCGATGAACGTATGGAACCCGCTTGCGGAACTTCTCTATGTTGTTATTCCGAATGTACTCGCGTTTACCATCTCTATGGCAGGGTTTGTACTCGGCGTTACGTTTTCCTTTGCCATTATTGAAAATGTCGGGTATATGGCAAGAATTTCCGTCGTTTTCAATTCTGCGATGGAAAAACTGGGATTACAGGGAAAAAGCGTATGTTCCCTTCTCATGAGTATGGGATGTAATATGGCCGGTGTTGCCGGAAGCCGTGTGATCGACAGTGCCGGGCAGCGTTTTCTTACGATGATCTTAGTGTGGAGCATTCCCTGTGGTTCGACGCTTTCTCTGGCACCAATGCTGGCAACGGTATTTTTCGGCCCTGCCGGTGCGATCGGGATTATTTTAGTCATTGTACTCGTAACGATCCTTTCGCTTGTTTTGGCCGCCAGAATTTTCCAAAAACATTTGATCTCCGAAGATGATAAGGGTGGCATCGTCATGGAACTTCCGCCTTACCATAAACCGGACTGGAAGCACATCATCCGCACAACGCTTCTGAAAGCATGGGACATTTTCAGCCGCGCCTTCAGCGTGATCGCCCTTGTCTCCGTTGTCTTTTATCTTCTCTCTTATCACTGGTTTGATAATGGAAGTATATTGACATACATTGGACAGTGGATTGAGCCGGTAACAAGTAAATTCGGTATGACTTGGCAGATGTTTATGGCATTTTTATCCTCGATGATCACCAAAGAATCCCTTCTGGGTGTGATCAATGCGTTGTACAGCAATACCGACATGGTAAACGCTGCCTTTAATGCCAAATCCATCGGAATGTCCGAAAATATGATGGTTCTCCTTCCGCAGGTGATAACCAAAGCGCAGGCACTTGGTTTTATTCTTTCCATTGTATTTAATATTCCATGTACCATGACTGTCGCCGCTACGTTCCGGGAAAACCATTCAAGAAAATGGATCGTTCTGTCTGCCGTCTATTATCTTGTATTTTCTCTGCTGCTCGCCTTCCTGTTCTACCATATCGGACTGTTTATCTGGCACGAATAATATGTGCATAAAAAATGTTCCCTTTTTCCATGCAGAGTAAGGGAACATTTTCTTTTCTATAACAATGCAAGGATCCATGTGCCTGCCACGATACAAAGCAGACCAAGAGCTGCCTTTTTGGTAAGTTTCTCGTGAAATACGATCCACGAAAAGGCAATCGTTACCAATATGCTCAATTTATCAATCGGCACAACCACACTCGCCGGTCCTTCCTGCAATGCCCGGTAATAGCACATCCACGAAGCACCGGTAGCAAGTCCTGACAACAGTATAAACAGCAGTTCTTTTCTTTCTATCTGCTTTACTAATTTTCGTTTTCCGGCCGCAAATACCATCATCCATGCCATCAAAAGTACCACGGTTGTACGGATCGCCGTACCCAGATTGGAATCTATATTTTCAATTCCTATTTTTCCGAGAATTGCTGTCAAACTTGCAAATACTGCGGAAAGAACCGCATAAATAAACCAGTCCTTTTTCTCTTTTTTCGCTTCCGTTGCTTCCTTTTTCGTGATCATAAGCATGGTTCCCAGACCGATCAAAACAATGGATATCACTTTTCCAACTGTCATTCCCTCATGCAGAAAAATGAGTGCCAGTAAAATAGTCAGCACCGTACTCGATTTATCGATGGGCACGACTTTATTGACATCTCCCTTTTGCAGTGCGTGAAAATAGCACAGCCAGGAAGCCCCGGTGGCAAGTCCCGATAACACCAGAAACAGAAATGTCTTGCCGCTGATCTGTGTAATCTGCTCTCCGGTTCCGGTAATCAACACCATCAGCCAGGAAAATACAAGTACCACGATTGTTCGGATCGCTGTCCCGACATCGGAATCCGTTTTCTTAATTCCACACTTTGCTAAAATTGCCGTTATCCCGGCAAAGAACGATGAACCTATGGCATATAACATCCACATTTTTAACCCCTCGATTGATCATCTTTTGATTCTATTTTAGTTTGCTTTTCCAAAAAAATCAACCCCTGTCCGCTTTTCTTTCAAACAGACTATAAATAATTTCTACCGTATCTTCTATTCCAAAATCATCGGAGCGGATGCACAGATCATAATTTTTCGCATTTCCCCACTCCGTTTTGGAGAAATATTTACAATGATTGGCACGTTCCTGATTTACTTTCTTTACTTTCGCCGCTGCTTCCTCCGGCGAAATATTATCTCTCTCCGATACTCTCGCTGCCTCAGCCTTCTTGTCTGCACCGATATACACATGATATGCCGATGGCACATCCTTCAAGATAAAATTCGCCAGTCTTCCGACAATGATGCAGGACTCTTTTTTGGCAAGTTCCCGGATCACTTCTGCCTCTTTTCGGAACAACTGATCCACTTTCGGCAGTTCTGACTGCTCCAATGGTCCACTGTACCAGGCAAAGAAATCATGCAAAACCGGATTTTTCAACGACTGTTCATTTTTTTCTACATATTCCGGCGTATATCCACTCTTTTGAGCCACAAGCCGGATAAGATCGGAATCATAATAAGAAACACCAAGTTTTTCTGCCAGCAGTTTCCCGATTTCGCGTCCACCGCTTCCAAATTCACGGGAAATTGTGATCACATAATTGGAAGAAGCTTCTGCAGTTTCTGCTTCTGCAATCGCTTCATCCTTTCCAAGCAAAGCATCCCGTTTTTCTCCAAATGCCCGATTGATAGCACCAACCAGTGTACCAACCAATACCGCTGCGATAATCGTACCTGCGCCGACGCTTCCCAAATTATGTAAAAAGGAAAGGCAGACAATAGCAGAAACGAGAACCATCGTACAGTCAAACCCGATCTTTACCTTAGAAAACTCGATTCCCGTCACAGAAGATACCGCCTGCATCGCGCCTTCTCCGGCGAGCGGAATCAGATCTGCAGGAAGGTATAAAAAGATACCAACTGCCACAAATACCGTACTTGCCAAAACCATAATAATGCGGATCACAAGATTTTCCGGTGTCGGCAAAAAAGATACCATATAGTTACAGAATGTAGTGAAATATCCAAACACAACGCCCACCAAAATCTGTGACAGCTGAACCGGCTTAAATTTTTTTCGCAGCAAAAGGATCTGGATCAGCACTAAAATAATATGAAAAAGAATCGTTGCCTTTCCCATCTCAATTCCCCAGACACAGGTCATCGTATAAGGGATCGAACTTACCGGAGATACTCCAAGATTGGATTTTACGGAGAGTGCAATCCCGATTGTCATGACAAATAATCCAATAAAATACATCGGAATCCTTACTTTTAAATGTTTCATTTGTTACTTCCTTCTTTCTGTTATTATTTTTTCAAGAACTTTTTATAGGTGAGATCAATGGCAAAGGCCCCAAGGGGCGCTGTAAGCACGATCGCCAGCACGGAAACTGCCAGCACCGATTCTCCACATGCAAATCCAAGCGAAAGCGGGATCCCGCCGATTGCCGCCTGAACTGTCGCTTTGGGCGTGTACGCCAGCATAGTAAACAGCCTTTCTTTTCCCTTAATCTCTGTCCCAAGCAGGCAAACCAATACTCCGAGCATTCGAAATACCAAAGCACCGGCGATAACAATAAGCGCTTTTATTCCTACTTTTCCGATATATCCAATATTTACCGTCGCACCTACCAATACAAATAAGAACACCTCTGCTGCCACCCATAATTTCCCATATTTTGCAGAAAGCCTTTTTGCCACAACTTCTCTTTTCTTCTGTAGTCCGATCCCGATAAACATAACCGCGATCAACGCAGAAAATGTAATCGGTGTCTCAAGATGATCTTCCATTACGACAAGCAGAAAGGATATGCTGAGAATAATAAGCACTTTCGAAGTATCCCGCATATGGATCTTCTGAAAAAAATAAGCCAGCAGCACGCCGATTCCGAGTCCTATTGCAATTCCTAAAAGGATTGACACCGGGATGTTGATAAAACGGATCACGGAAGCTCCCGTTCCCTGCATCATTCCCGTAAATGTTGAAAATAAGACGATAACGTAGACATCATCGACCGAAGCTCCTGCCAGGATCAGCTGCGGAATCCCTTCTTTCACGCCATAGCCTTCGTCCATCAGTTTTACCATTCTCGGCACGACGACAGCCGGGGAAACTGCCGCTAAAACTGCTCCCATCACCGCCGCCTCCAATACCGATAAGCCCATCAGTTTCGGAGCCAGCAGTAACATTCCAAGCAGTTCAAAGCTCGCTGGGACAAAGCACATCAGAACCGCCGGTCTGCCTATCTTTTTCAGTCCGGACAGATCCAGTCCAAGCCCTGCTCTTGTCAGTATAATGATCAGTGCTATCTTTCGAAGTTCTGCGGAAATTCCAAGGATATTTGCATCCAGCAGATCCAACACATACGGTCCCAGAACAATTCCCGTCGCTAACATCCCTAACAATCCGGGAAGTTTCATTTTCTGACAGAGCCATCCCATGGACATACCCACCAACAAAATCAACGCAATACTTAATAACATATCTATTCCTCCTTTAACCGCAGAAAAAGCTGACACCTTCTGCGTATGATAATATCGCAGAAGTCATCAGCTTTTATAAGCGGTTTAAGTATCTAACTACTTAGGGAGAACTTCATTCCCTTATTCTACAAAAACTATAGCATATCCAATCCGGTCTGTCAAGGACAAGTCAGCTTGCGTTCGTAATATCCAAATCCTTGACGACGGCATCATTTATAACACTCACGTCCTCACCCTTGTCCATCGTCACATTGGAGTTATATACCTTCATAGTATACTCACCCGGTTCGAGATAAAACACATAATTTCCCTCGTCATCAACAGTACAAGATGCCAGATAATAGCCACCTTCTTTTCGACACAAATCAATCCATGTGCTGCGGTCTGCACTTTCTCCATTAATTTTGCAGTTTCCTGTCAGCTTATACACATTCATATTCATGACAATCTCGTCGGTGTCCTCTTCTATCGTAATCGTCTTACCCTGCATACTTGGCATACCTTCGTAAGTTCCACATTGGTATGTGCCCAAAGGCAGCGCCATAGCTATTGAAAAATCTACGGAGTCTTCGTCCTCTTCTCCATACAGATAATACATTTGCTTGCTTTCCTGGTTTGTCAACGTGACTTGCTGTGTAAGAGGAATCAGCTGATTCTGCGCATCGTACATTTTTATTTTTACGTATTTCACTGGCATCGTTAAATCCTGTACAACGTTGGAATCCGTAACCGTAATCTCTGCAATCTGCTTTTCATCGTAGTAAAACTGATAGGTACCCGGTAAAGCAGAAAAACTGTAGCCGGATGTTTCCCCACTCCATCTTGTCAACGAAAGATTTTGATACACCTCATCATCTTTCTTAACCACAATATCGTAGTCATATACACTTTTCGGAATCTGGAATCCTTTCACATCAAGCAGCTCGCCTTTGCATGTATAAACAACATAATCTTTTTCCATGTCACCAAGCGTTACTTCAATGGTATCAATAACCGTTCCGTCTTTTTGCACTTCATAAGTACCCGGTTTGAGGTAAACCTTGTAACTTCCATTTCCTGCGTATGGCTGCTCATACACTTCGGGATCCTCTGTATTTACAAATTTATAATATCCGGAACCTTTTCCGAAAACCTTTCCAAGTTCCATCGTAATATCGTGATTTTCACTCTTCGTTACTGTTATCGTGTCAACCACCGTATTATAGGATGTCACGTTATAGGTTCCCTTTTCCAAATAAGCCCAATACCTAATCTCTGTCCCACTATAATCGCTTTCATTGGCAATCGTTTGTGAATCATCCTGTGAATCAAACCAAAATGCCGGGACATCTGTCGACTGGGCAGCCCCCTTCCGGGTCACTTTTCCCATAAGCTTATAAACCGGAAGTGACTCATTCCACTGCAAATCCTCGCCCTCTACCGTAAACGATTTTCCCAGATTAAACTGATACGTTCCCTTAATCAACTTCTTCGAGAAATATCCCTCGGAATCGGTCTTAACTGTTTCCTGAGATCCTCCTTCCTCTTCCAGCACTACTTCTACATCTGCAATCGGAAGTCCATCTGCCGTTGTCAGTTTTCCGGATACCTGATACATTCTTTGTCTTTGCACCAGTTTATATCCCTGCGTAAGTTCCTTCCCGTCCACCGTGACGACAATATCAAACGTATAATATCCCAGATCCTCTTTGTTTTCATAAAAAGATTCTTCATGCCATACCACATTTCGTATCTCATTGTCCTTATAGTAGGCATTATTATAAACCGTACGATAAATCTTCAGTTCTTCCGAAAGGTTTCCAAAAATATCTTTTAACGATTTTCCCTTTTCCAATTTCGGCTCATAGACAAAACACCATTCATTGGATACCATATCACCGGTTACTTCTCCTTTTGTTGAGGCAAACGCATCCACATCAAAATAACGCTCTGATTTTTTGGTACCCTGAAAATAGCAGGAGCCAATTTCCAGATTTCCTTTCTTAAAAGATTGATTTATAAAATATATATACCCTCCATACCACTCCTGTATCTCTACATCTATCGTAACCGTTTCTTCCTCATAAACACCAACGATCGAAACTTTCTCCGCCTCTGCAATCTGCGATATGTCAATTTCTTTATCTTTAAAATAATAAGTTTCACCACCATAAGCTATATTTCGTTCCAACTCATAGATCTTGTCATCTGCCTGCAGCGATAACAGCGTCAGGCCGTTGCTCAAATTGCCGGGGTTGTTCGGATACTTCGGCACGCCAAGCCTCATCTTGACCGTTTCCGTATATTCTTTGCCGTCCTGCTCCACCGTCAGCGCAAATGAATAATAGGGATCTTCTCCCTCTTCCTCATTCCAGACAATATCCGAAATTCCTTTCACTTCCGCTTTTTTCCCATAACAATACACCGTGAAAGTACATTTTGACACATCCGGTACAACATCCTTTAATGACGCTGCCCCTTCCTGCGTTACATAAATATTGGTATATGCCAAAGAATAGGAAGTAACCTCTTTGTCAAACGTAACAGAACTAATCACAAATGGCTCCGACTCCGCATAAAGTCCCTCAAAATGGTTCTCCGGTTTTATCGTTGATGCCGGTGTCTGTGAAGGCTCACTCGTTGGTTCCGGAGACGAAGAAGCCGGCTGCTGCGAAGCGGTCGGTGTCGGTTCTACCGATGGCTCCGGTGTCTGAGTCGACGGAGCCGTTGGCTCAGAAGGAGTCACGCTCGGGGTTATCACAGGTGGAACCGGCTGCTGTGATACGGTCGGTGCCTGACTTGGCACCTGTGTTGGTTCTGCCGTTGTCTTTCCATTATTCGGTTTGTCATTATCCGGTGTCTCCGCTTTTTTTACTGTAACTTTACAACTATATTTTTTCTTTCCAATTTTTGCCTGAACTTTAGCTTTCCCAGCCTTTTTTCCCTTAATCACAACGCTGCTCTTTTTCTTTTTACTTAATGTAACATTCTTCTTACCGGATACAATAATCCATTTTACTTTTTTCTTGTTGTTTTTTAACAGAAGTTTAGCTGACTCTCCCACAGTCAACGTTACCGCTTTTCTACTTAGTTTTATCTTCTTTTTTGCTGCAAAAGCACTCTGTGGCATCACAGAAACTGCCATAACAAGCACAAGAAAAAGGGCAAAACCTTTTTTCATCTTTTCCATATCATATACCTCCATTTTTATCTTATTTTTACTAAGTTAAGATATATTTTATATGAGGTTTATGATTATGTCAAGAAAATAAAAAGGGTCTGCCCGAATAACCTGTCACTTACATTTTTCCGCCATAAACCGGGAATACACCGCTTTGTCCGTAACTTTCAATGTGCTTGAAATTCTTAAGTATTTCCATATCGTGTTCACTGATTTCAAAATCAACCTGTGCATTGCTCTCCATATGTGCCGGATTTGCGGTCTTTGGTAAGGAGATCACACCCAGAGACTCCATCATAATTCCATAAAGCAGATTAAATTTTAAAACATCTTCTGTTCCATATTCTTCCAGCTTCTTCAATTCCTGTTTGCATTTCCTTTTTTGTACACCATCCAGCTCAGTTTAATAAATGGTTCTTCTTTCATGGCTTATATCTACTTCCAATATTCTAAAAGTTTTTCGTCAATAACTGCTATTTTTTCTTTTCCCTTGATATTCTTATAAAAAGCAAGTTTTTCCACTTCTTCTTTATCGGTTCTGTACTTTTCTATAATTTCAAGATATCTCTTTGGCAACGTAACTCCGTATAAACCACCATACTCATAATGCCAATCGGGGTTAAAATATCCCGGTGCCATTTTCAAATACATCAAACCTAAATATTTATATTCAACATCTGATAAACCGATTTCTTCATGACATTCGCGGATAATACATTCTTTTAATGTTTCATTGTCTTCTCTACAGCCACCAAAAATCTCCCCTTCCTGACGCCATTTTTCTCCTTTTCTTTATAATGCCAGTCTACTCTTCCCGCCACTCTTTTAGTGCCGCCGAAAGCCTTCTGTCAATATCTTTTCTTGTCGCTTCACATTCATTCGGATATTCTTTTGCCGCTCTGAAAATAAAACGCAGTACAAGTTTAAGTCCTACCGGAAGAGCCTTACGAAGCAGTGATTCCGGCAAAACAAAGTGCGTTCCATGTTCATACACAAGCGGTACATAGTCGCACGTATGAGGACGCTCTTTCAATCGCTGGTCCATTCGACGTATATATTTGCCTGCTTCCCAGAATGAATCATCATCCGCACCGATCAAAAACAGTTTTCCTTTTATGTTCTCAACCTTGATCATTTCCTCTTCCGTATGCTCTCTCGCTTTTTCCGAATCAATAAACAAACAGGTGCTGCGTTCAATATCCCCCGAACCTTTTGTCTCTTCCTCAACTTTCTGCCAGTAAACCGGATGTTCGTACACAAATGGCATATACGGAAGCGGTTGTCCTTTCCAGGAAAGAGTAGACGCACCGGGAATCGGCCATTCCTTACATCCATCTTTATTTCCCTGTTCAAATCCCTGCCATACAAAATCACTGGCAGTAAGACCAAACGTCAGCGTAATATCCGGGAAAATTGACGCCGCAACGATAGCATCCGTACCAGCCGTACTCATTCCCATAATTCCGATTTTACGGTTTCCATTGTCCTTCAGCCATTTGATGGCAGTCTCAATTCTTTCCAATGGATAATTTACATGACTGTAATTTTTCTTTCCGGGAGACATACAAAGAACATTGACTCCATTTTTATGTAACCATTTTGCACCGCACTTTGCCATAAAGTCATTGGGATCATCTCCAAACAACCCAATAACAACACAATCTGAACCCTTTGGATTTTCATAATACGTTCCGTAAAAACCATCTTTTTCGGTTTCAAAAAATAACTTCTTCATAGCTTTTCCTCCAGTACTCATTCAAAAATCAATCCACCGTTCCCCCATCACACTCAATGTTAGTACAAACTAACTCTGTTGTCAACTTAAAAATTGATTTAGATAGCGTAAATTGTTTTTCGGAAAAACGTAAGCAGACCAGCCCTTTGATAATT
>ERZ808240.1340-NODE-1340-length-30955-cov-10.884013_pt1 | contig 30955 bp, 20 predicted proteins | sample MGYA00521084_ERZ808240 | MGnify/ENA primary metagenome ERZ808240 (study PRJEB31516, sample SAMN03275571) | gut metagenome | biome: mammalia-associated habitat; material: feces | host: Papio cynocephalus | place: Kenya | collected 2012-08-06 ... | reverse complement strand
TGGCCGCGATCCTCGCCAACGCGCTCCTGGTCGCGGCCGACACGATGCGCGAACGCTACCAGGCACCGTCCAAAGCCGCCGGGCACCAGCACGTTGAGGCTGCGCCGCGTCGCGGAAGGCACACGGCGGGAGACGAACGATGAACGGCATCATGATCCTCGGACTGCTGGTGTGCGTCGTCCGCGTGGCGTTGTGCGCCGTGATGGGCGTGATGGCCGAAACCGTCGCCCGCCGCATGAAGGACTCCATCCCGATTCGCGTCCTGTGCCGACTATGCATCGTGGCCTACGCGCTCATCCTCGCCGCGTCCTTCGCGCCGATGGAAGAGTCCCTGCCGGCCGTAGTCCGCCGCGCTCTGCCGCTGCTGTTCCTCATCCCCAACCTGCCGGTCTGGATCTCGATGCTATCCTCCAGACCCGCACCCGGCGATAGGCTGTAGACATGATCAAGGAGGATGACAAATGACCGAGAACAAGGACAAGATGGACATCGGACTCCCGGCCATCGAAGAAACATCGGAGTCGACGACGGGCGCGCAACCGGAGAAACCCCGCCACGGCAAAAAGACCGCCGTCATCGCCGTCATCGCCGCGGTCGCGCTGCTCGTGGCGGGCGGCATCGCGTGGAAGACCCGCACGGACCGTCTCATGGCCGAAGCGCGTTCGGACTGCGCGGCGGCGAGCGAACGGCTCCGCACCATGACGAACGACTACAACACGCTGCTGGACGGCCAGGCCGCTTCCACTGCGGGGACGGACGTGAAGAGCGTGAAGGACACGAAGACTTTGGACTCGCTGTCCAAGGCCATGAAGGCGTCCACGCCGAAGACCGTGTCCTGCAAGGCGGATTCCAGGACCGGCGTGCAGGAGGCCACGAAGGCCATCACCGCGAACGCGTCCTGGTACAAGGCGCACAGGAAGTCGCTGTCCAAGGCCGTGAAGGCCGTCGAATCGTCCAAACTCGACAAGACCGTCGACGACGCGCAGGCATTGTATGACTCGACCGATGGAAAGGTCGCGGACGACAAGACCCGCGAGGAGCTGAAGCAGTCGATCTCCAAGCGCGACGCCGGCGCGATCGCCAAGGCCGTGAAGGCGGTCAACGACTCCAAGGCGGCGAAGGAGAAGGCCGACGCCGAGGCGAAGACCAAGGCCGAACAGGAAGCCGCCGCAGCTGCCGCTGCCGCCGCGCAGCAGCAGGCGCAGGCGTCGCAGTCGTATTCGTCGGGCTCGTACTCGAACCGCAATTACTCGTATTCGAGTGGCGGATCGCCCTCGGGCGGCTCCACATACACGCCTCCGCAATCCACCGACAACGGTGGCTCGTCCTCGGGCGGCTCCGGCTCCGGCCTGCACATCGTCATCGGCGGCAGCGACGTCCCCGCGCAGAACGGTCCAAGCCACGGCGAACCCAACATGTGAACGGCATGTGAGCCGAAAGGGGTCTAAACCGGACCGGCGAAAACCGAGTTTTGATAGTCATGTGCGCGCAACCGGATCACCGGCCGCGCCATGACCATCAAGACAAAGGAGAAAACCAGTGGGTTTTGCAAGGAAGAAGGCCGCCAAGGCGGCGGTCGCCGGCCTCGCGGCGGGCGCGATGCTGCTCACGGCCATGCCGGCCTACGCCGGCATCGGCTCCGGCGGCGGGGGAGTCCACGGTGGAGGCGGCAACGTCGGCCCGAGCGGCGACATCCTCTACCTCCAGGACGACAACAACTACACGGATTCGCCGACTCAAGGATGGGGGCAGGCGTCCATCGACTACGCGCTCCAGGCGATGCGGAACTCGGGATACAACATTCCCACCGATGACAGTTACGCCATCGTGTCCCGGATCAAGAGCTCCTGCACCGAGGCGATCAACCAGGCCGTCGCCGACAAGTCCGACGGCGACGCCACCCAGGCGCGTGTGATCGGCGTCGCCGCGACCATCGCGGACGGGTCGAACGGCTTGGTCCCGTGGGGCACGAGCCCGACCGATTTCCGCAACCGTTTCGACGCGAACTGGAACGCCCTGGGCGACAAGAGCGACGACCTCAAGGGCTACAACAGCACCTGGGTCCAGAAAGTGTATGACAAGTTCGCGGACCAGATCACGACGACCGGCGCCCAGTATCCGACCGGCGTGCAGGTCGTGTGCGTCGCGGTCAACAACCAGCAGCCGCCCCGCGACTATGATCTGACCGTCACCACCAACCACAAGCAGCGGACCGATCTGAAGGTCGGCTCCACCGATCCGATCGGCGACACGCTGCATGCGAGCAACAACGGCAGCAGCATCAGGGAGAACCTGAACGGCACCGCCATCATCCACTACGAGGGCCAGAAGAACGGCTACGTCGCCGCGAAGACGGTCAGCAAGCCGATCACCTTCGCCAACTCGGGCGACACGCAGCTCGACAACCTCGCCACCCCGGCCGACTTCGGCATGAGCCACTGGCAGGAGGGCCAGTACTGGATCGACATCCAGGTGGCCAAGCAGGGCAAGATGAAAGCGGCCGTCGACACGACCGACAAGGACCCGTCCGAGACCTGGACCGTGAGCGCCGAACCGCCGACCCCGCCGACCAAGACCATCGACGAGGGCGTGAGCGCCGACAGCATGACCAACCGCACCGTCATCACCTACGGCACCGGCAAGGGCGGCTACGAGATGACGCTCAAGGACAAGATCACGGCCAACGGCGTCGACTACACCGTCGACAACTACAAGCTCGTCGACAAGACCGACGGCCGCGACGTGTCCAACGAATTCACCGTCAACTGGGACCGCAAGACGGACACCGTCTCCGCCGTGCGCACCGCCGACAAGGGCGAGATGCCGCTCGACCATGAGATCGAGTTCAGCTTCGACATCACCGTCAGCAAGCCGAAGGACTTCAAGAAGGTCAAGGACCACGCGACCGGCAAGTGGAACCAGGAGCCCGAGGCCGACGCCGGCAGCAGGGAATTCGACACCTGGCAGCCGAACCCGGACAAGAGCTGGATCTACATGCAGGACGGCAAATGGCAGGCCGTCATCGACCCGCAGGAGACCAACCAGACCGGCGGCGACTCCCACACCTACCTCGATGGCGACAAGGTCGGCAGCGTCGTCAACGGCACCGTCGGCAAGAACCTGATCCAGGCCCCGAGCAAGCTCGTCCTCACCGACGACTGGACGGCCGCCGACTACATCTTCGACGCCGACACGAAGAACATCCGCGTCTATGAGGCCGCGGCCGGCACCGACCGCGAAAGCAGCGTGAGCGACATCGTCAACACCGGCAAGGACGTGACCAGCCAGTTCGACATCACCGTGGACGGCACCAAGGCCACCGCCACCGCCAAGGCCTCCTACCTCAAGGGACTGAAGGGACTGAAGAACCCGAAGCAGGTCACGCTCCTCATCCCCGGCAAGATCAACTTCGCCGACGGCAAGGGCGCGGAACAAGTGCGCAAGGACTTCGGCAAGGCCGCGGGCGACGAACTCACCTTCTGCACGGCCCCGAACGGCAAGGACCTGACCAACAGCGGCTCCGAGACCGTGAACAACCACACCGAGCCGACCAACGAGCCGCAGATCTGCGGGTACATCCCGCCGGTCAAGAAGGACGTCGTGAGCGAGGCGAGCCAGGGCGGCGACCAGGAGAGCGTGGACGGCAAGGTCGTCCAGCCCGGACAAAAGGTCGAATACCAGCTCAACACGCAGCCGCAACTGCCGTCCGACCTCGCCTACGAGGTCAAGTCCGTGAGCTTCACCGACTCCTACGACGCCTATCTGAAGCCGGACAAGCAGACCCTGGAGATGATGGACCTGAACACCGGCAAGCCGGTGAGCAAGAAGAAGTACACGACCAAGTGGGATGACTCCAAGCACATGTTCACCCTGACCGTCACCGACCAGGAGACGATCAGCCAGTGGCGCGCGGGCACCAGCCCACGCCTCCAGGTCCGCTTCGAGGGCACCGTCGCCGACGACGCCCCCACCGACCACAAGGTCGGCAACAAGTGGGTGCTGACCCTCAACAACTCGCTGACCCCGAGCAACGAGGTGTTCAACATCCCGCCGAAGCTCGACCCGGTGAAGAAGGACACGCAGAAGGACCCGACGATCAGCATCGACGGCAAGACCGCCCTGCTGGGAGACGAGATCTACTACCGCGTCGACATCGACGCCAAGCAGGACAACCAGGCCTACAAGGTCTGGAGGCTCGGCATGACCGACGACTACGACGACGAGTACCTCAAGCTCGACGCCACCAAGGTGGAGATCACCGACGAGACAGGCAAGGACGTCACCGGCAGGTTCAATATCCAGGACAAGGACGGCGTGCTCTACGCCTACGCCAAGCTGGTCGACACCGAGATCCCCGCGACGGGCGAGACCGTCAAGGGCGACCCGCAGCCGACCGACCTCAAGGCCTACAGCGAGTCCGACGAGCATGACCCGCTCACCCAGCCCGCCATCGACCAGACGCTCCTCGGCCACACATACACCGTGACCATGCCGATGACCGTCATCAAGGTCACCGACGGCTACACGGTGAAGAACAAGGCCACGCAGGTGCTCAACAAGATCCGCAAGGACACCAACGAGGTCCTGAACCCCCTGAAGCCGATCAACCCGGCCAAGGACGTGACCGTGAAGGTCGGCGGCGCGTCCGCCGACGGCAAGAGCATCTACAAGGGCCGCAGCTTCCTCTACCAGCTCGACAGCTCCATCCTGCCGGCCAACCGCGCCTACCCGCAGGTCGACAAGTGGGACATCGTCGATTCCCTCGACCCTGCCTTCGACGAATACACCGGCCAGTGGGCCGTGTACGCGACCCGCGACCTGCTCTCGGGCGGCGAACTCGTCGCGGCCAAGGGCGACCGGATCGCCGGCAGCGGTTTCGATAGCTCCAAGCTCGGAGGCGACCTCTTCACCCTCTCCACGGCCACCGTCGACGGCCGCAACGTCGTCACCATCGAAGCGACCGACCGCTACAGGGCCCTCGCCTCCGACGACTCCCACGAGGCCGGCTGGCGCGCCTACATCCAATGCAGGCGCCTCGCCGTCACCGACCGCCACGAGAACAGGTTCACGGAGCACTACAACGACAAGGACCTCGAATCCAACGTCGTATGGACCCGCACCCCGGACATGACCCCAAGCATCTCGGTCGAGAAGTGGGACCGCAAGTCCGGCTGGCCGAACGGCGACCGCGACTCCTCCAAGGACGCGCTGACCGTCTCCGGCGACACCGAGATCGTGTTCACCATCACCAACACATCCAAGACCGACCCCGACACCAAGCAGGGCGCGGTGTTCCGCACCAAGGACCTCAAGCTCGAGGACTCCACCATCGTCGGCGACGGCGAGGTCGTGGACCTCAAGTACCCGTCCGACTGGGACACCAGGGTGCTCAAGCCCGGCGAGAGCGTCGAGGTGACCGGCACGCTCAAGGGCGTCACCAAGACCCACACCGACCGCGCCAAGGTCACCGGCACGCCTTTGACCGAATGCCCGGTCGACACGTCGGCCCCGTTCGGTGACGGCACCTCGGACGACGAGTCCGATTCCAAGTCCGAAGGCAAGTCCGATGACGTCGTGACCATCGACGGCAAGGACTACTGCGCGGACACCAAGGTGGAGTCCGCCACCGACGACTGGAACGGCATGAGCGTCAGCCTCGCCACCACCGGCTCCGCCGTCTACGGCATGGCCGCGGCCGCCGCCGCGCTTGCCGCGGCCGGCATCGCCATCGCCGTGGCGCGCCGCCGCAGGAAGGCGGTGACGGCCGGAGCGGAGCACGCCTCCGATGCCCAGTGACAAATGAATAACTGAACGACGACGCGGCCGGTCCCTCCGGCCGCGCCTCCAGCCCGCGCATGGACGCGCCACTTCTTCTCCAATTTCTCTATCCCCAAGTGGCGTCCGGGTCCGACTCCCGGCACGGGCACCGGAAACGGACGGCACCATTCTCCTTGTGGCGGATCGGTCCGTCTTCCTTTCGCATGATGCCGTCCCGTTTCCATGTTCCGCTGCCCACGGAACGCCGGACGGGAACCATGGCACTCGAAGCCCGGCTGTGCGGACGCGGGACGCGAGGCCCCGGCGATATCATCGCCGGGGCCTTTTCCATGCCCTCCGCGTCTAAACCACGGCCCCTCGCCACCGTTTAGCTTTGAACATGAAGGAAGACAAACATCATCCGTTGAAAGGAAGAACATCATGAACGTCGTCAACCAGGTCCTCGAACTCATCACCACATTCGCCAAGATCGGCGGCGGCCTGTGGGCCGTATGGGGCGCCATCACACTCGCGGGCGGCCTCAAGGACCAGAACGGCCCGGCCACGCAGTCCGGCGTCTGGCAGGTCGTCGGCGGAGGTCTGATTATCGCCGCCGCGGCCCTGTTCCAGGGCGTCGCCGGCTGAGGCGCGGGACCATGGTCGATTTCATCGTCGGCATCCTCAACGCCATCGGTTCGGGCGTGGGGGACGACATGGTCTCCCAGCTGCTCAAGACACCGGCGGAATACAACGGCGCGATGTACAACCTGAGCCTGTCCGTCGCGCGCACGGCCATCAAACCCGTGGCGAGCGTCGTGCTCGCCATCGTCTTCGTCCTCGAACTCGCGCGCGTGAGCGCGCGGTCCGACGGCGACCGCGAGCTCGGCGTCAAACTCGTCGCCATGGCCCTGTTCAAAATCGCGCTCGTGTTCACCGCGGCGCAGAACAGCGAGCTGCTGCTCAAGGGCATCGACCAGATCGGCGAGACCGTCATGAGCGGCATCACGGCGGCCGCGCCGACCACCGGCTCCTCCGATTCGATGGGGCTGGGCGATTCGATGCGGGACGCCATCGACTCGGCCGGATGGCTCGGGCAGATACCTTGCCTGGTGCTGCTCATCATCCCGTTCCTGGTCTCCAAGGCCGCCTCCATCGTCGTCACCGTCGTCGTGCTGCTGCGTTTCGTGCAGATCTACATGCTCACGGCCTTCAATCCGCTGCCGATCGCGTTCATCGCGCATGACGAGACGCGCCAGTGGGGCGTCAACTATTTCAAACAGTACGCCACGCTCGTGTTCCAGTGCGCCACCCTCTACCTCGCGGTCTACATGTACCGCGCCTTCGCGTCGGGAGTGCTGCAACCGCAGTCCTTCCACGACGGCGACAGCCTGGCCGGATGGGTCCTGAACAACTTCAGCGGCCTGCTGATGTCCAGCGTGCTGCTGATCGGCGTGATCATGACGTCCAACTCGATCGCCAAGAAGCTCTTCGGCGGCGAATAACCAACTAACCAACAGAAAAAGAAAACAGAATCTTCGGGAAGGAGCCGTAATGGCATTGCAGATGCCCGTCTACAGGGAGCTGAAGACCATCGAAAGCAAGGTCTTCATGGGCATGAGCTGGCGTCAGCTCGCCGCGGCCGCGGCGCTGGCCGTCGTGTGCGGCGGCGGCTACCTGGGCCTGTGGCTGGGGCTGAAGGTGGATCCGAACGCCGCGATGTACGCGATCTTCGTCCCGGGCGTGCCGATTGCCGCCTGGGGATGGTGGAGGCCGAAGGGCCTCGTGCCGGAAAAATACCTGGTCTACGTGCTGCGCCACTGCACGCAGAACGAGGTCTACACGCTCGACGGCCCGGGCAGGCCATACCGGACCGGAGCCAAGCCGACGATCAAGGAAAGGTGAAATCACATGTTCGGCAAGAAGCAGGAGAAGCAGGGCGCGCAGGCCAGGCAGGACGGGCGCGGGAAGAAAAAGGAGAAGCCGCGCAAGCCGCCGCGCGAGCGGAAGGGCGTCAAGCAGCTCATCGGATACGATTCCATGCTCCGCAACGGCGTCGCCTACCTGGGCGACGGCCGCTGGAGCGCCACCATCGCCTTCCAGGACATCAACTACCAGCTGAGCCCGGAATCGCACCAGATGGAGATCATCGACCGGTGGGCCAAGCTCATCAACATGTTCGAGGCCGGCCAGAGCGTCCAGATCAGCTCCTACACGCGTTCGCGCGGCACGGACGAGGTGCTCTCCGACATCCTCATGGCGGAGCACCACGACGGGCTCGACGCATACCGCGACGACTACAACGGCCTCGCCCGCTACAAGCTCGAATCGGCGAGCCGCAACACCAGCACCTTCAAGACCCTGACCATCACCATCAAGGAGGACGACAAGGACGCCGCGGTCGCCACGCTGAACGCCCTGTGCAACTCCGTCGTCGCGCAGATGCGCGCCATCGACGAATGCGCTGCGACCCGTCTCGACCGCGCGCGCCGCCTCCGCCTCATGGCGGAGGTCCTGCGCCCGGGCGAGCCGTTCGGCTTCGACGAGCGGCGCTTCGCGCGCATGCCCGGCAAGCCGGACACTAAGGACCTCGTGTGCCCCTGGAGCGTCGACGCGCGCGACCCCGACCAGCTCGACGTCCGGTCGGCGGAGAGCGGCTTCCTGCACCGCACCATGTGGGTGTCCAACCTGCCGCCCGAGCTTTCCGACCAGCTCGTCAATGAGCTCACCTCGCTGCGCGCCCGCGTCAACGTGAGCATCCACCTGTCGCCGCTCGACCGCGGCGAGTCCATCACCACGGTCCGCCGCAAAAGCGCCGAGATCAAGATGCAGGTCATGGAGCAGGGCCGCAAGAACCGCAAGCAGGGCCTCGACCCCGACGACCTGCCCGACGACCTCGCCGACCAGCAGACGCAGATCCGCGACCTGCTCGGCGAGCTGCGCGAGACCAACCAGCGCCTCGTCGACTCGATCATCGTCATCGGCGTGAGCGCCGACGACAAGGAGGGCCTCGACCTGGCGTGCCGCAACGTGCGCGCAAAGGTCAACGCGCAGTCCTGCAAGGCCGAGAGCCTGAGATTCATGCAGGTGGAGGGACTTGTCGCGGAACTGCCGCTGGGCAACGACCCGCTGCCGATGACCAGGACGCTGACCACGAATTCCGCGGCCATCCTGATCCCGTTCACCAGCCAGGAGGTGTTCGAGCCCCACGGGCTCTTCTACGGAAGCAACGCCAGGAGCGGCAACCCGATCCTCGCGGACCGGAGAAGCCACATGAACTACAACGGCTTCGTACTCGGCACGTCCGGCGGCGGCAAGAGCTTCACCGTCAAGGCCGAGATCGCCGGCATGTTCCTCAACCGCGACGACGACGTGATCGTCATCGACCCGGAACGTGAATACCTCGCCCTCGCGCAGGCGTTCGGCGGCCAGATCGTGCAGATCAGCGCTGGCAGCGGCAACCGCATCAACCCGCTCGACATCGTCCTCGACCAGACCGACGAGTCCGATCCGGTCAAGGACAAGACCAACAACGTTGTGAGCATGATCGGCAGCCTCGTCGGCGGCAGCCAGGGCCTCGGCGCCGTGGAGAAAAGCCTCGTCGACCGCTGCTCCATCGGCCTTTACGCCCGCTACCGCAACCAGGAGAGCGGCGACCAGCCCACCCTTCAGGACCTGCGCGACGCGTTGGAGGACACCAAGGAGGAGGCCGGCCACACGCTGGCCGTCGCGCTCGAATCCTACGTCTCCGGCTCGCTCAGCGGCTTCAACGGCCAGACGAACGTCGACCTGGACAACCGCCTCACCGTCTTCGACGTGTCCGGCCTGAGCGGCGAGCTCAGGACGTTCGGCATGATGGTCGTCATCGACCAGGTGTGGAACCGCGTCATCCGCAACAAGGCGCAGGGCAAGAGAACATGGCTCTACGTCGACGAGTTCCACCGGTTCTTCGGCAACCGGTATTCGGCCGACCAGTTCAAGGACATCTACAAGCGCGGCCGCAAATACGGCCTTGGCGTCACCGGAATCACGCAGAACATCGAGGAGCTGCTCATGGACCAGGACGCGCGCCTCATGCTGTCCAACAGCGATTTCCTCATGCTGCTGAGCCAGACCAGCACCGACGCGGACGAGCTGTGCTCCCTGCTCAAGCTCAGCGAGGAGCAGCGCCAGTACTTCACCGGCGTGCTGCCCGGCCAGGGTCTCATGAAGATCGGCAACGCCTATGTGCCGTTCGACGGGCGCATCCCCGAAGGCGGCAAGCTGTTCGAGCTCTATTCCACCAGCTTCGACGACCTGGCGGAGAAGTAGAGGACCTGAAAGACAAAGGGGAAAGAGATGCCATCCACCACGTCCGCGCGTTCCACACGCGCCGCCACCGGCGTCCACGCCGAACGCCGTTCGGGCGTCCGAGCCGTACACATGACGGCGCGCCGCTCCAGCGCGAGTGCCGGCCGCGCGACGGCCATCGGCGTCGACGCGGCGTCCCCGGCCGCGGGCAGACGCGGACCGGGGCCGGCCGGAAGGTCCGGCAAGGCCGGGACGCCCAAGGGCATCGCGGCGAGCCATATCACGAAGGTGGACGAAAGCGGGCCGAGCAGCCTGATCGGACGTTTCGGCAACAGGGGCAAGGCGAGCCGGAAACTCGGCCGAAACGTCGTCACTGGCCTCCGCTCCGCCACGATGTCCATCCAGGACGCGGCGGGCGGCCGGGACGGGCAGGCCGGCGACGAGAGCCTGGACCGTCTCGCCACGAACGTGGCGCGGGGCGGCGGAAGGGCCGGCATGCGCGCGGCGAGGACCGGCGGACGGGGCGTCACCTCGTCCGCCACGTTCATGTGGCGTCACCGGCAGGCGCCCGCCAAGGCCGTCAAAAGCGCCGCGGGCCAATTGCGCGCCACACAGCGCGCCGCCCGGTACGTCGCCGGCGTCGTGCGCGTGGCCGCCGCCAGGATAAGCCAGGCCGTCGCCGCGGTCAGCGTCCCCGTCCTGCCCGCCGTCATGGCCGTCATCGCGGCCCTGCTCGTCGTCGTCTGCCTGTTCGCCGCGGTTTTCGGCGCGGCGGGACAGCAGAACAGCGGAGTCTCGAACGTGCCCGCCGAATACGAGAGCGACGTGATCCGCGCCGGCTCGATCTGCGACCTGGTCACCCCGTCCGTCATCGCCGCGCAGATCGAGGCCGAGTCGAACTGGAACCCGAAAGCCGGCTCGTCGGCCGGCGCGCAGGGCATCGCCCAGTTCATGCCGAGCACCTGGACGGCGCACGGCAAGGACGGCGACGGCGACGGCAAGGCCGACGTCTGGAACCCGCACGACGCGATCTGGAGCCAGGGCAACTACATGTGCGAGATCGCGACGCAGGTCGAACAGCTGAAATCGTCCGGCGTGATTAGCGGAGACAGCCTCCAGCTCACCCTCGCGGCCTACAACGCCGGCCTCGGCAACGTGATCAACTACCGCGGCATCCCGCCGTTCGCGGAGACCAAGAACTACGTCAAGCGCATCATCGAACTGGCGCAGACCAAGTACACTTCGTCGTCGGTGTCGGGTGGCGGCGCGACCACCGGCACGCTGACCCCGAAGCTCGTCATGAGCGACGGCTACCACGTGAACATCGAGGCCATGGGCCTGAGCTACACGCGCATCCCCGACTACGACGTCTACCAGTGCACCTGGTGGGCCGCGATGCGGCGCAACCAGATCGGCAAACCCGTCGACGCGCACATGGGCAACGGCGGCCAGTGGAACGACACCGCTGCGCGTCTGGGATACTCCGTGTCCAGCAGCCCGAAGCCGGGCGACGTGATCTGCTTCGAGCCCGGCGTGCACGGCTCCAGCGGATACTACGGCCATGTCGCGGTCGTCGAACAGGTCAACTCCGACGGCTCCATCCTCATCAGCCAATCCGGCACCGGCTGGATGGCCGTCGTCACCGAGACGATCAGCGCCGCCGACCTCAAGGCCATGGGCAGCGGCGTCAGCTTCATCCACTGAAACATCGAAAGAGAGGACAACCAAATGGATGGCGGAAAACGCAACAGAATCATCATCGTGGCCACGATCGCGGCCACTGTCCTGCTCGTCGCGGCGGGCATCGCGTCCGCCCTGCTCAACCCGATCCCGTCCTCGACCGGCGACCCGACGCGCCTTGTGGCCGCATCGAAGTCCAAGGAACGGAGCGCCGCCGCCGGACGTAGCGGCCATGCCTCGACCCGCGCCAGCGCGCTGAAACTGTGCTCGGACATCGCGCCGAAGGCCGCCAAGGCATACGTCACCGACTCCGAAAACCGCGAAAGCGAGCTTAGGAAATACTTCACCACGGACGCGCAGGGCCTCAACATCCCCGTCTCCCGCATCGAACCGCAGCCGGCCGCCGATTTCGCCGGAGGCCTCAACACGGCTTCCGGCGACACCGCCGTATGCTCGGTCCACACCGGCCTGGAATCGCCATGGATGCTGACCTGGCAGTGGACGGACGATGACGGCTGGCTCTGCACCGCCATCGCGGGCCCGCTTGACGGCGCGTACAAGGTCCTCGGCGACAAACCGACGGAAGAACAATGAAAAGGAACAACAAAGGGAACAAGGAAAACGCCGCGCCGACACCGCGACTCAGCGGCAGACTGACGCCAAGGCAGCTGTGGTCCATGGCCAACGACCCCTCATGGCGTCCATGGATGGGCCTGATCGCCGGGCACCCCCACGCCTGGCCGGCCCTGCGCGAATGGTACGAGGGCATCCGCGGCGCGGGCCTCGACTTCGACGCCGCCGGCCCCGCGCCGAAGCCGCCGGAGACAAGGAAGGCCGCACTCGGCTTCCTGGCCGTGCCCACGCCGACGGCACCTCTCGCCCCCGACCCGGACACGGGGACGGCCGGCGAGGCCGCGGACGTGGACGTGGACGGCGCGGGGGAGTCCACGCCGAACGGCGGGTCCGGCCTCACATCGCTGCTGTCCGTCGCCGACGCCGCCGAATCAGCCGGTTCGGACGGTTCGGACGAATTCGCCGTGACGGAACGGATCGGCCCGGCCGACGCCCAGGCGGGCGACGACCTCGCCGTCACGACGCTGGCCTTCTCACCGGAACTCGACGACCAGGTTAAGGTCCGCCGCGTCTTCCCCGTCCGGAAAGCCATCATTCTCGCGGCCGTCCTCGTCCTCGTCCTCGCCTCGGCGGCCGGCATGCGCATGGCCGCGAACCGCGCCGCCGAAGCCGAGGCCCGGGAACACGCGGCCGCCGTCGCCTCCTGCGTCCAGGCGTCCAGGACCGCGAAGACCCTGGCCGGCCGTATCGACAAGGCGGTGGACGACGCGAACAAGCTGCTGAAAAGCTCCGACGGCAAGGTCAAGGACGCGAAGACCACGCAGGACCTCACGAAGCTCCTGAAGACGAGGCCGAAGACCAAGACGTCCTCCTGCAAGGCCGGAACGGATGCCGACACGGCGGCCAAGGCCATGAGCTCCATGCGCTCCGCGGCCAAAACGGCGCGCTCATGGCTCCGCGACGTGGCCAAGGCGAGCAAGGCCGTGGAATCGAGCCGTATCGACAAGGCGGTGGACGACGCGAACAAGCTGCTGAAAAGCTCCGACGGCAAGGTCAAGGACGCGAAGACCCGCGACGAACTGTCCAAGGCCATCAAAAAGCGCGACGCCAAGGCCATCGCCGACGCTTCCGCGAAGGTCGAGGCGAGCGTCAAGGCGAAGCATGAGGAGGACGAGGCGGCCAGACGCAAGGCCGAGGAAGAGGCCGCCGCGGCCGCGCAGGCCCAGTCCGGCTCGGGTTCCTCCGGTTCCGGTTCGTCGTCGGGCTCGTATTCCGGTTCTTCTGGTTCCTCCGGTTCCGGCTCATCGTCACGCAGCGGCTACTCGGGCTCCTCGGGTTCCTCCGGTTCCAGTTCTTCGTCCTCGGGTTCCTCCGGTTCCTCCGGCTCGGCCACTCCGGGCTGGAGCGTCCCGGCCCCATCGACCGGCGACTCCGGGCTTCCGGGCAGCGACCCGGGCCTCTGACGGCGCAAGCGTTGCGCTTATTCCAACTGCAACACTTAGCGGCGCATAAGCCGAAACAACAACAAAGAAAAAGGACGCGCGGATGCGCGTCCTTTTTGGTTTGGCTCCAGGGGCTCTATGCCTTGGCCCTGATTCCCAGACGGTCCCGGGCGATGATCGCGGCCTTGCGCGGCCATGGCGTCGGCGGGTGGATGCGGTTCCAGTCCTTGCCGTGCCTGACCTTGGACGCCGGGATGCGGATCACGCTGCCGGGCCATGCCTTGCGGCTCTTGAAGGGGTGCAGGCCGCGGAGCGAGTAGACGCACAGGTTGTTGTCGAGCTGCGCGAGCTCGTCCGGCGTGAGCAGCTCTCGTCCGGTGCGCTGGTAGTTGACCGTGTGGCTGCCGGACACGCCCTTCGAGTCGCTGGTGGTGCGCAGGTCGATGGTCTCCTTGCCGAGCAGCTTGCTGATCCATTCCGTCGTGGACTGTTCCGAGCCTCCGAGGAAGAGCACCGAATCGCAGTTGCCGGCGACGGTCTCCCAGCTCTTCTCGTACATCGTCTTGAGCTGCGCGATGGTCTGGAGTATCACGCTCACGCTGACCTGGCGGGAACGGATCGTGGCGATCAGCTTGTCGAAGTTCGGGATGCGGCCGACGTTGGCGAACTCGTCGAGGAAGCAGTGCAGCGGCGTCGCCAGGCGTTCGCCGGGGTAGACGCGGCAGCGGCGGATGATGCTGTCGAAAAGGCACTGGTAGAAGATCGCGGCGAGGAAGTTGAACGTCGAATCCTCGTCCGGCAGCGCGAGGAAGATGGCCGTCCTCCTGTGCGGCTTGGTCATCGCCCCGTCGTCGTATCCGCCGATGTCCCTGATGCCGATGTTGTCGGCCGAGAGGATCTCCCTGACCTCGCCGACCTGCAACGGCGCGAGACGCACGCCAAGGCTGATGATGATGCTCTTCTTGGTCTCCCCGGCGCCCTGCTCGAAGGGGCGGTACTGAGTCGCGGCGAACCGCACGCCCTGCGCGAGGCGCCAGACCTCGCGCAGCTCGTCGTCCACGGTCCCGTCCTCGTTGGCCTGCTGCCATTCCCGTGAGACCTCGTCGTAGAGCTCCCTGCACGTCTCCGCGAGGGCGTCGACCGGGCTTTGCATGTTCTCGTCCTCCTCGCTCGCCTCCATCAGGCCGGTGAGGTCCGCGACCGCGTTGAGCGTCCGGCCGGACCGGATGCGCAGGTCCTCGGTGAGGGCTTCGTCGGGCACGTAGTAGACGAAGGCGGTCAACGCGGTCAGCAGGCTCCGCTCGGCCTTGTCCCAGAACCCGTCGGTCTGGTTCTCCCGCGACTGGCCGTTGGTGTTGTCCATGATGTTCGTGACGAGCCTCATGATCGACACGTCCGGCTTCTGGTCGTCGATGTAGTCGAGGGGGTTGAATTTCGTGTCGGCCGTCAGATCGACCAGGTCGAGCTTCTTGACGTCGTATCCGGCCTTGACGAGGTCCGGCGCCGTCCTGGCGAACAGTTCGCCCTTCGGGTCGGTGCACGCGTAGTTCATGCTCGCCTTGCGGATGTTCGGGATGACGTGCGTCGCGGTCTTGCCGGAGCCGGAGCCGCCGAGCACCAGCACGTTGAGGTTGCGCCGCGTGGCCGCCGCGTCGATGCTGAGCCCCTCGGTGAGCGTCATTTGCAGGTTCCAGTCGGTGCGCCAGTCGGTGTACGGGGCCATCTCCTCGGGCTTCGCCCACCGCGCCGAACCGTACTCCTCGCGGTCGCGCCAGTTGTTCTGCGACATGGTCCACCGATAGAGCCAGAACAGCAGCACGCATACGGCCGCCGCCGCGCCGACAGTGAGACTGGTCCCGTCCCGCGCGGGCGTCCAGGGCCCGTCGGCGATGCCGCGGACCGCCTCGATGATTCCGGCCGCGTCCTTCCCCTCGGCCGCCGCGGTCTGCGCGCGCATGGCCGCGAGGTCCGCGAGCCAGAACGCGGCCGCGCACGTCGCGGCCCGTCCGATGATTCCCAGTGCCTTCATTCCTCTTCCTTTCCGAGATTCGCCCTCAGTTTCGTTTTGAAACGGTCCCTGAACTCCTTGCGCGTCCTGATCGCGCCGTTTCGGACCGTCTGGCCCGGCGGTGTCTCCGCCGTCTCCGGTTTTTCGGTATTCCGGTTTTCACCGATGCCGGCGAGGATCGTGTACTGCGTGACGCCGTTCCTCGTCTGGATGAGGAACGGCGCGCCGTCCGGGACCCCCGCGCCGAGCAGCCGCCCGCCTCTCGATTCGGCGGGCACGGCCGTGGCGACGGCGTATCCGCGGTCCTCCAGCTCGCCGGCGAGGGCGTCGTCCGCGCCGACGAGGATGCCCGGCTCCTTGGGGGAGATCAGCACGCTCATTCGTCCTCCGTCTCCGTACCGTCCGGGTCGTCATGGCTCGGCATGAATGCGAGCAGCCTCGCCTTGACGTCGAACCCTGATCCGTCGTCCTCGCAGGGCACGCCCTCCACGACGATGCCGGCCCCCGCGCGGGCGTTCTCCCTGATGTTGTTCTCGTGTTCCGCGCCGCCTGCGGCGACGGTGACGGCGCGGGCGCTTCCGGAAGGCGTGATTTTGAGGATCCATTCGTCGCCGGCGCGTTCGGCCTTTTTGGTCAGGACGCCCTCGAACCAGATGATCGGATGCGTTTCCATGCTTGTGTCCTTTCTGATGTGGACGGGCCCGGCCCGACGTGTGCCGGGCCGGGCCCTGTTTCCGGTTGTGCCGTCACAGGCGCGGGCCGTGGCGGCGCGGCGCGGACGCACGGCCGTCGTCGGGCCGTTCCCTACGTTCCCGTTTCGTGGTGCCGTCCGTCTCCGCGGGCGCGGGGCCGGCGGCGTCGAACGTCATCGGGGTCCATCCCTTGTTCCGATTCTGCTCCATTTTCCGGCCTTCCGGTTCAGAGGCCAGGCGTGCGAGCTCCGCGGCGGTCCTGCGGTATTCGTCCTCGTGGTCGAAGGGCGCCAGGGCGGCCTCCTTCGCCGAGGCGAGCTCGTGTTCCGCGTGCTCCAGCCTTCCCGCGAGGTTCCCGTCGTCCGTCGCCATGCTCCTGATGATGCGGTCGAGTTGGCTGACGACGCTGCCCGCGCCGGTGACCAGGCCGCCGGGCATCTGCGTTCCGCTGGAGTGCTCGTGCGCGGCCTTGACGGCGAGGGTGCGCCGTCCGGTCCTCTCCTCGTGGTGGGCTATGACGTCCAGCCCGTCGTATCGGCCGATCGTCTCGCCGTCGTTCGCGGCGTTCGCCGCGTCGGCGAGCAGGCGGCAGGCGGTCTGGCGGTCGGACACGTCGCGGCCCTGGATGGTCATTCCCTCCCAGGCGCCTTCCTCCTTGGCCTTCCGGTGGATGAGGGCGGCGCGTTCGGCCATCGGCGCGTCGTCCTTCTTCTCCTGGATGAGGCGGCGCAGGTTGTCGACCCACGGCTGGAGCTGTTCGGCGATGTCGCGTTTCGCGTCGTCCCTGGCCTGCGTCCACGCGCTCCGGAGGAGCTTCAGGCGGTTCAGCTCGTTCTCCAGCGTCATGCGGCGCTGGATGTCCGGGTCGCCGGTCGCGAGGGCCTTGATGTTGGCCAGAGTGACCACGTCGGCGTCCAGGTCCGCGGCCTCGCGGGCGGGGCTCTTGTTGCTCATCAGCTGGCTGATGAACCGCTGCTTGCGTTCGACCGTCTGGTAGCTGTAGGCGTCGAACGTGCCCTCGGTGACGTATCGGAAGTCCTTGACCTTCTTGTACATGTTGCCTTGGCGGAGGATTCGGCCGAGGCGCTGTTCCAGGTCGGCGGGACGCCATGGGCAGTCGAGGTCGTGGATGGCGGCGAGACGTTCCTGCACGTTCGTGCCGGTTCCGAGTTTCTGGGTGCTGCCCATCAGCACGCGGATCTCGCCGGAGCGGACCTTCGAGAAGAGCCTTTCGCGTTTGGCGGGGTTGTCTCCGGCGTCGTGCACGAACGCGATCTGCTCCTCCGGGATGCCGGCGCGGACGAGCCGCTCCTTGAGGTCCTGGTAGACGTTCCATTTGCCGCTGGCCGGCGTGGACGAATCGCAGAACACGAGCTGCGTTCCGCGGTTCGGCGTCTCCTCGCGCCAGATCCGCGCTATGTTGTCCGCGCATTTCTGGACCTTGCCGTCCTCCAGCGGCTCGTCGTCCTCGTGGCCCTTGAGGAGTTTCGGGTCGAGGGCGATCTTGCGGCCGTCCGAGGTGATCTTGAGCAGGTTGTCCTTGTCCGGGTCGACCTTTCCGTCGCGGACCTCGTCGGCGCGTGCGGAGAGCTCCAGCATTTCCTCCTTCTGCTCTTCGGTCGCGGGCACCGCCACGGGCACCGATTCCAGTTCCGGCAGGGGCAGCTGGATGTCGTCGTTCGTGACCATGTCGGTGAACTGTTTCACCGCGTTCATCAGTTCGGGCAGGTTCTGGAATCGCGCGAAGCGCTGCCTGATCTGGAACCCGTTGCCCTCGGGCTTGAGCTCGACGCTGGGCACGACCTGGCCGTATGCCGCGGCCCATGCCGCGAAGGTGTCCAGTTCCTGCGATTCGAGCGTTTTGGGGGCGAGATAGCGCTGCATGTTGTACAGCTCGCTCATGGAGTTGGACACCGGCGTTCCGGTCATGAACGCGATGTTGCCCCCGTGTCCGGCCTCGCGCAGCCACTCGCATTTGTCGAGCAGGTCCTCGCATTTCGCGGCGGACGAGAGCTGCATGCCGAGGTCTGCCGACGCGACGGGCACGCCCAGGTTCTTGTACTGGTGCGCCTCGTCGACGACGAGCATGTCCACGCCGAGCTGCTCGAACTCGATGCCGGCGAGGGCCTTGTCGTCCCTGGACTCCTTTCCGTCGCGCAGACGCTGCATGGCCGCCTCCGCGCTTTTCCTGGCGGCTTCCAGGCGTTTGACGGTGGGGTCCTTCTTGCCGTGCGTCCGCGCCGCCTCGGCGACGGCCTCGGTGAACTCGTCGACGCGTTCGCGCATGTTCTCCACGCGCCGCTTGCGGCTCACGTGCAGCTGGCTGAACCGGCTCTGGGGCACGATCACCGCGTCCCAGTCGCCGGTCATGACCCTTCCCCAGAAGCGTCTGACCGATTCCGGGCTCCGCTGCGCGTCCTTGTCCATGACGAGGACGCGGCTGGCGGGATAGAGTTTGAGCACGTCGCCGGCCCACTGGTCCACGAGGTGGTTCGGCACGACGAGCATCGGCTTGGACGCCTTGCCGAGCCTCTTGGCCTCGTGCGTGAGCACGATTCCCTCGAACGTCTTTCCGGCTCCGACGACGTGCGCGATGAGCGTTCCCTCGTCACTCCGCAGGGCGCGGGCGACCGCGTTCTTCTGGTGAGGGCGGAGCTGGACCCCGGCCGCTATGCCGGGCGTCGTCAGATAGGATCCGTCCACCTGTCGCGGCCGGATGTTGTTGAACCTGCGGTTGTACTCCGCGGTGAGGCGCTCCGCGCGGGCCGGATCCTCGAACACCCACCGGTTCCAGGCGTCGCGGATGCGGTCGGCCTTCTCGATGGCGGCCATGGTGGCCTTCTGGTCCTTGACGCGCTTCGGATTGCCGGACGCCGTGAACTCGGTGGGGGATTCCTTGGTGACGGTGATCTGCGCGTTGTTCAGGCAGGCTTCGAGCAGCTGGAACGGGTTGCGGTCCTCGGTGCCGAACTCCTTCATCGCCTTGTAGCCGATGTCGTCGGAGCCGGAGTAGCCCACCCTCCACTGTCCGAGGTCCCTGATCCAGTCGACGCGGAACTTGGCCAATGTCGCGTTGGTCAGAGCGTTCCGGTTGATGCCGAAGGTCTCCATCATGAACTCGTGGATGTCCTTCGCGGGAATCCACGGAGCGCCCAGCGGGGCCTTGATCTGGTCGGTGTCCAGACGTGTCGGCTGGGCGCGGCGCAGACGGGACTCCAGTCGTTCGAGCCTTTGCAGGTCCGCAGCGTCCTGGCGAATGGACGCGGCGTGCTCCGGCTGCTCCCTCCATGCCGCGATGGCCGCTGCGCGACGCTCTCGGAAGGCGGGGTAGCGGTCCGCCGCCGCGTCGACGGAGACGGGCGGTTCGGTCCAGGGGGAGAGCCGCGAAGCTTGGGTCTGGCGTGGATCGAGGTCCCTGGCCCGGGCCCAGATCCATTCGCTCGCGGCCGGGTCGGTGGCGAGGCGGACGGCCATGTCCTTCGGGTCGCTCAGATCGGGCATGAGCTGGCGGCACATGCGGCCGACGCTCGTGTCGGTCCAGATCCTCTCGGCGGTCTCCGGGTCGCGCGCGCTGTAGCTGTCGAACAGGTTCTCCAGTATCGCGGCCTTGTCTTCCGTCGCCAACTTGTCGGTGTGGGCGATTTTGTGGACGAACGCGGCGAGGGCGCGGACCGGCATGTTCCTGGATGCGATCAGCGGCGCGTATCCGGAGGCTCCCGGGTCGTCTCCCGTCGTCCAGCACAACGCGTCCCAGAGGGCGCTTGCGCCGTGCGCGTCGTGCCATTCCGGTGTTTCGCCCGGATGCTTCCTCGGCTCACGGGGCAGGCGCGTCGTGAGCCGCTGGCCCTCCGGCATCTCGTCGATGGCGCGGGCGGCGAGGGCGAGGGCGATGTCGGGCCGGCGGCCCCATGAGACGCTCCAGGTGGTTTCCCCGACCCGGCCGATGGCGGCGTGTTGGTCCCGGTAGGACGGTGCGCCGTATGGGTCTACGAGGCTTCTCCACATATCTTTTCCGGCCGCGCGTCGCCATTCCTCGGCCTCGTCCGCCGCTCCGATCCCGTCGGCCGCGTCCGTGTGGGACTCGGCGAGCCATGACTGGCCGGCCTCGTGGTCGGCGCGGCGTCTGATGCCGTCCGCCAATGAGGTGACGTGCGCGAGTTTCGCGGCGATGTCGCCGCTCAGCCAGTCCTCTGCGGGCACCACCTCTCCGGTGTCGGGGTCGCGCACGATGCGGTCGCCGAGCCCGGCCTCCGCTTCCTCCTCCGTGGTGTCGGTGAGTTTGGCGATCAAGCCGAGGTCCACCTTGCCGGTCTGGTTGAGGCTGATGCTCATCGCGTCGTCCAGGTTGTCGGCGTGGTTGGGCGCTTCGGTGACCGGGTTGATGGTGCGTTGTGTGAAGCACCGCGCCTTTCCCTTCCACCGTCCCTGCTCGTCGGTCTCCTCCAGGGCCATGACCAGGTGGCGTCCGGCTTCCTCGGGGCTGTAGGCGCGGCGGTTTTTCCGGTCGCACAGGTGTCCGAATTCGGCCGTGAATTCGTCGTATGCCTGGTTGAGTTCCCGTCGTTTCGCCTCCACCGTGGCTTCGTCGAGCAGCGCGGGATCAAGTTCGAGGCGCTGAAGGTCGCGGGCGAGGTCTCGCAGTCTGATCATGCCGCGCAGGCGTCGGGCGTCCTCCCCGTCGCCGTGGCCGGCCTCGACGACGGTGTTGTCGTCGCCGTACCAGATCACGCCGCGCGCGTCCACGGTGTACTCGTATGCGCTCACGTGGTCGGGTCGCACAAGGACCTCGGCCTGACCCAACGGCTTGGCCTTGCCGGTGGAGCGCGTCAGTCCGGCGTCCCCGATCTGCGTTTCGAGCAGGTCCGTCAGACGTCGGCCGATCTGGTCGATGCCGCCGTCGAAGGTCACGTCGAAGTCTCCGCCGAAACGTCCGATGACCGGTCGGATGTCGCCTACGGCGTGGTTTTCCATGTCGCCGGCGATGGCCTGGTTGACGTTCACCGTCGTCCCGTCGTAACCGGGGACCGGCATCGTGGTGGAATGCACCCATGGCTCGTCGGGCGTCATGTCGAGCGCCTTCGCGCGTTTGCGCAGCACGATCACGTCGGTCACGGCCCGGGTCCCGGCCTGTCCGGTGAACGTCGAGGAGGGGAGCCGCACCACGCCGACGAGTTCGGCCTTGCGCGCGAGGTCGGCGCGCAGCGCCTCCGTCCTTTTGTCGAGCGTGAAGCGGCTGGTCAGCAGCATCGCCATGCCGTCGGGGGCGAGGGCGTCCACGGCGCAGGCGATGCAGTAGTCATGCAATGGAAGTCGCGTGGTCCTGCCGTCGAGGAGACGGTAGTCGAAGGAGATGTCGGCCGAGTAGGGCACGTTGCCGATGGCCAGGTCGAACGAGTCCCGGTCGATGATGCAGTCGTGCAGGTCGGCGTTGAGGATGGACGCGTCCGGGTTGAGCAGCGCCGCGATGCGCGCGCTGGTCGGGTCGATCTCGATTCCCGTCATCCGCGCGTTGGCGTCGTCCGGGACGCCGGCCATGAAGTTGCCGGTGCCGCATCCGGGTTCGAGCACCTGGATGGGCGCGGAGCCCAGTTTGAGCGAGTCCCACATGGCCTTGACGACGGCGCCGGGCGTGTAGAAGGCCGTGAGCGTGGAGGCGCGGGCCTGCGCGTATTCCTCCGGTTCGAGCAGGTCTTTCAGCCTGTCGTTGATGTCTGCCCATTCCGGTTTGGCGGAGAACGCATCGGCGCATCCTCCCCATCCGGACCATCCCCGCAACGCGTCCATCTGTTCGTTGGTGGGCGCTTGTGATCCGTCGTCCGGTATCGCCTGGAGGGCTTGCAGGGCGCGGATGTTGGCCATGGCGCGTTCGCGGGGGGAGCGCGCGCGTTGGGCGTCGAGGCCGGCTAGAAGCTCTCCACGACCTCGTGGATCGCCATGTCCATGGCGTCCTGTTGAGCCTGCGTCGTTCCGAGCGTCCTGGCCTGGTCCGTGATCTCCGGGTGCGCCGTCGTGACGTCCGTCCGGTTGAGCAGGTTCCTGGATTCCATCAGTCCGTCCATGATCTGCGCCTGCCTGCTGCGGGTCCGGTCCTCGATGTCCTGAAGGTGTTCCGACAGCGTGTCCGCCATGAGCATCTCCCTGAGTTCCTGCGGATGGTTCTCCTGGAGCCAGATGTACCGCATCCGCTTGATGCCCTTGAGCCGTCCCGCCGTGATCTGGCGGTATGGTTTCGACCACTGGGAGTACAGTTCCGGCTTCTCCTTCATTCTGCGTTCCAGGTCCTTGAGGTTCTCCTCGTAGCGCGCCTTGAGTTCCGGGTCCGTCCACTTCATGCTGTCCATTTCGGTTCCTTTCGTTTTCCTGCTCGGTTCCTTGTGCGAAACGTTTTACCATAGGTTGCGGCGTGGTTTCGGCCGGTGTGTCGACGGGTTTCCGTGGTCCCGCCGTTCCCACTCCGATGGCGTTCTCGGCCGCGATTCTGGAGTCCCGTCGTCCCATTCCTGCGTGTCGGTTCGTCAGATATTCCCGGTAGACCGCGGCGAGCTGCTCGTCATCCGCGCCTCGTTTGCGCATGCGTTCGACGGCTGTGTCGCCCACCGTGATCGTGAGGCTTCTGACATCCTCCACGGTCTGTTCCTCGCGCTGCTCGTCGTCCTCGAAGAGACTGAACAGGTCTCCCTGCTGGTATTCCGCGCTTGCGCTGATTCTCGCGTATCTTGTTTTCCTGGCCACTGTCGTCCCCTTTCTAGATGCTTCTATGGCCGTGGCGTTTTGTCGTCGGCGTGGCCGTCTGGATGCCTCCGGCCGCGTCGAGGTTGGAGCGGAGCAGTTGGCGGAATCGTCCCGCGGTCTGTGCCGCGCGGCCGGTCCTTTCCACGCTTCGTGTCGGTTCGTGTTCGACCGGCGCTGGCTCCGCCGGCGGGACCTTTTGGCCCGTCCGTGTGGTCTCGGTGTTCGGCTTTTGCGGTTCCGCCGCCGTTCCCCGTTCGGTGGCCCGGTCCAGGAGCAGACGGGACGCCTGGCGGCGCTGCCGGGACGTCCATGGTCCTTTTCCGTGTTCGTCGGCGGTCCGGTCGATGATCCGGCGGGCCCATTTGAGCGCGGTCTCGGGGCGGTAGGTGCCTTGCCTGCGGTATTCGGCGAGACGGTCGGCGGTCCGGTCGATCTGCGGTCCCGATTCCTCGATGGCCTTGGCCGCGAGGGCGCGCGACGCGTCGTCGATGGGCCCGTCGTCTCGGGACATGGCCCTGGCGTCCGCGTTCCGGATGGCCTCAATCAGGCTGTCCGGGTCGGCCGTCATGGTCCGTCTTTGCTGTCCTCGGCCGTGGAAGAGCTCGATCGCGGTCTGCGGGCGGAACCGGATGTTGACGCCTCTTCCCTCGTCTTTCTGCCGTCGGTTCGCGTCGCTCATGAACAGGTCGATGGCCCATCCTCCGATGTCCTGGCCGTTGACCGTGGTGCCTTCCGGCATCGTTACGAGCATCTTCGGCCAGTCGCGTCCGTCCTTCGCATGCAGTGTGTAGGGGCGGACGAGGCTGTTGTCTATCCATGCGTTCGGCCACCATGTCGTCCGTTTGGGCTTGGGCTTCGTCGTCTCCGTGCGGTCCATGCGGCGTGGCATGTTCCTGCCGGCCGCGGCGGACACCGCCGCTTGGTCCATGACGTCGTTCCAGTCCGGCGCGGTGCGCCCGTCCATCATCCGTAAAAGCGGCTTCTGGACGAGGCCCGGTTTGAGTATTCCGCTGCGTAGGATGCGGCCGGTCATGCCGGCCGCGAGCGGTCCGCCTTCGTGTTCGCGCAGCGCTTGGTATTCGTCCCTGATCTTGTGGCTCATGGTGAGCAGACCGCCGTCGGACATCTGCTCCGGCGTGATCTTGGTATGGTGCTCGCTGTGGCTGATGACGGCGACCTGCATGCTTATATCGTCGTATTGCAGGTGTTTGAACGCGAAGGCGTCGTAACGTCCCTGCTCGTCCATGTGCCATTCGACGGCCACGACGTCGTATCCGTTGTCCTCCACGAAATAGACGCATGGACGCGGCTCGTGGTCGAGCGCGTCCTGCATGAGGCTCGCCTGGACGATTGTCGGATCCATTCTCCGTGCCGATTCGGCGGCGCGTGCCAAGGCGTCGCTCCATCCCATCGCCAACGGCCTGTCCATGCCCGGGGGAGTCAGTCTGGCGTTGCCTGGATTGTTGACTTCCCCCCATCGGTCCGGCGTGAGTCCGTTCTCCCATTTGCCGATTCCTTCGAGCACTTTCCGCATTGGGTCCATGCCCTGCTCCGGATAGATGTTGAACGAACTGATCGTCCGCATGGCGTCGCCATCGATGGTGGATTTCCTGACGATGATGTCGCCTGACACGAAGTACATGCCGGTCTCGTCCGCGCCTTCGGCCGTCGCGGTGCCGGCCGTCCACAGCGTGTCTCCGTGCGCGGCCCACATGGTCGTCCGCCATGGCGGCGGGCTCGTCGTGTCGTTGACGCCGTTGATCGCGTCCTGGAAGATGGCGGTGCGTTTGACGTTCCGCTCCTGTTCCTCGTTGTCCATTTCGGTTCCTTTCATCTGGATTGCGTGCGGGTCTTGGGACTGATCGCCTTGACGGCCTTCTGCGCGGAGAGCTTCGCCTTCAGTTTCGTTTTGAAGCGTTCGTTGAATGCCTTGCGTGTCCTGATCGGCTTCTTCGGATGGTCTTCGGTGAGGTCCGCGGCGGCTGTTTCCTTGGGTTCCGCCACGACGGTGTCTTTGGCGTCCGGGGTTGCCGGTGTGCCGTTGCCGACGTCCGTCTTGACGGTGTCCCGCCGCTTGGTTTCGGGTTCCGGCGTCGGCTCCTGGCCGTAGTCGGAACGGATGATCTCGTTGGCTTCCGCGCGCAACTGCTCGTCGTTGCCCGCGATTTCGAGCACCTTGGCCGCGTATTCCTTGCCGGTCCGTTCATCCCATTTGGTCTCCGCTCCCATGAGCGTGTCCCAGGAGAGTTCCGGATGCCGGCCGGCGAGCTGGTTGGCGGTCTGCTCCATCATTTCCGGGTCGATCTGCTTCCAGTCGAACCGTGCCGGCGTCTCGCGCGTGACGCCGGCCGTTTCCGGTTGAGTCGGGGCCGTGTGGTGTTCCTGGCTGTGCTCCGTCGCCGGTTTTTCCGCTGGTTTTCGCGGTTCCGGCGTTGGCTCCTGCTGCTCGGCCACGAAGTCCTCGGGCTCCGTTTCCAAGCCCATGTTGCGGAACGCGCGGCGTACCGCGTGCCTGATGTGGTCCTCGTCGGCACCCGCGAAATGCAGGAAGTATTCGCCGTCGCCGGTCGGTTCGACGGTGTAGTCGATGCCGGACTGGTGCAGGCTTTTCCTGATCTCGCTGAGGGTTCCGTCGTCCAGTTTGAGCATGTGCAGGTCGCCGTTTTTCTTTTTCTGCAACCGTTGCTCGCTCATTTCTCCGCTGTTCATATGGGTCTTGATTCGGTCCTTGGCCTTGCCTGCCGAATTCGATACGACCTTGCATCCGGTGCGGATCATCGCCAGTCCGACTGCTTTCGAGACCCTGAGCGACAGCCTCGCCCCGCCCGTCACGATCGTCTGGACGCTGTTGAAGATGCGCTCCTCTGCCTGTTCCTCGATTGCCATTTTGTTTCCTTTCCGTGGTTGTTGTTGTGGTCGGCCGATGTCAGATGGCATGGCCCCGTCTGTTGTTGTTGGACCTCGTGCCGCGGTCGTTCGGATGGTCGCGGTCGTGGGTTCCTTGGTCGTCTCCGCGGGTCGAGGAGATGGTCTTCTCGATGCGGGCGAGGTCGCCTTCGTATCGTTCGACCTGCTTTTCCCGGTATCTCAGCTCGTTCTCGCGTTCGACCATGAGGTCCTTGTCTCCCGCCTGTATGGCGTCCTGCAATGCGAGGACGGCGGCGCGGAGTTCGGAGCGCGAGTTCCTGACCTGGCTACGGAGTTTTTCGAGTCCGAGGTTCGCGTTTCCGTGCGCGAGCCGGCTCCATCGGATTGCCGCGTTGAGTGCTTCGGCCTCGTCCGCGAGGCGGTCGAGGCGTTTCGCCTGCGCCTGGTAGTAGCGGCGTTGCGCCGGCGATACGCCGCGGTTGACGGGTAGTTTCTCGTCCGTGGTGAGCGGTTGGAGACGGTCGTTGGGCTTGCCGAACCATTGGTAGAGTCCCGGTGTGAGCGTCGATTCCGCGTATCGGTTGTGCTTGTCGAGGATGACCTGTTTGCGGTCCAATGGCAGGTAGGCGCGCAATGTCGACCCGTCCTCGACGATCTGGCTGAGGGGGAGCACGATCTTGCGCGTGTGCTTCGTTCCGGGCAGCCAGACCGTTATCGTCTCGTCCTTGCGTGCGGCCACGAGACGTTGGTTGAATGTGATCTCGTTGACCGGCGCGTGGCCGATTCGCATGGCGATGTCGTCCATGCCGTAGTCCGGTCCGAGCTTCGTGTCGCGGACTTTGAAGCCCGTGTCCTTTGCCGTGTAGGTGATGTGTTTGCCGCGGAGGTTGGTGTCCACTCCGTGCGCGGAGAGGATGACGCGGAATTCCTCGAAGGTCTCCGAATCGGCGCAGGAGAGTTCCACGAGCATGCGGATGCGGTCTTTGGTTCCCAGTCCCTTGGCCGCCGCGTAAAGCTCCTCCATGCTGATACCGCGGCGCTGTTCCAGGCGTTCCGGCATTGTTTCCGACGTGGCTTCCGCTGCGGTTCCGGGCGCCTTGACGGCCTTGGAATCGCCGCTGCCGTTCGCGTTCATACGTCGTGCGACCGCTTCCGTGATGGGATTGTTGATTACGCTCAATCCCTCCCGAGCGCAGATCTCGTTGGCTATCACGCGCCACTGTTCGATGATGTCTTTGGGTAGCTGCGCCTTCAGATGGCGGCTGTCGCGGGCGGCCGCGCAGATCACAATATGGTCGTGCAAGTGGTGGCGGTCAGTGTGCGTGGCGACGACGAAACGGTACTCGCCGCCGGTGATTCGGCGGGCGAACTCGACGCCGAGCGCGTGCACCTGCTCCGGTGTCACCGGGTCGTCGGGGCTGAAGCTCAGCTTGAGATGGTATGCCAGACGCGAGTTTTTTCGGATGCCCTGCGGGGAATTCTCGTTGTCCTTGACCATCGGTCCGGCGAGGCTGTCCGGGTCGGTCACGTCGGCCGCGTAATTGGCGCTGACCAGCCGCCCGCCATCGGTTTTGGATGGGTCGATGACGTATGCCATGACACCATGAGCTCCTCCAAGATTCGCCTTCACGGCCTTGCCCAGCTTGACCACGGCCATCTACTTCCCCTGCTCGTCCCGCTTTTCCACATCGAGATAGTCATCGAAGAGCTTTCGCAACAGTCCTTCGACGCGTTCGAGTGAGGCCTTGACCTCGTCCACCTGCTCGGCTTCGATGCGTTCGTTTTGATTGGCCCAGTGGGCGATTTGATTCACGTTGACACCCACCCGGCCGATGGCCGCGGCAATCGGGTCCGGGTCGGTCAACGGTTTGACGACGGTGATATTGATTGCGCCTTTGGTGAGCATGTCGCGCGCATAAGTGCTGAACCGACGGTACTTCGGCAGTCCTTCTGTGAGCCGTTTTTGCAGCTTCACAACCTGCTCCCATTCGTTTTTGGTAAAGGTGATTCGTTTGCAAATGCCACGGCTTCGACCCTCGGACCAGCTCATTAAAACCTCCTTCAGAGATGACGAGAATGAGTCTTTTGTGATGCCGCGAAGCGGTCTGGAGAGCCTGCTCGACTATGGGGTCTGGGTCTCCCGAGCAAGTCGATTCGCGATGCGAATCGAGTATTTGTAGCTACAAATACGTCACTTGCTACTCCCATATCCGCTTTCGCGGATTGGGAGCGACCTGAGTCTCGTGAATGACGAAGGTCTGTGGGCGAATATGGCAACATGCTGTCTCCTTTTTTCCGCGGCATCGGACCGTGGCCCTCACCTCTATGGTGAGCCGTTGAGACGGCCGCTGGTTTAGACATCATTCCGTTTCCATGCGGCCGCCACCGGCTTCTAAACCGTCGGCGCGAATTTCGCCGCACCATTGGTATGGACCATCCGACAAAAGGAGACAATCATGGTTTTCATCCCGAAGTTTTTGGACGAGCAGCGCGAGGAGCTCAAGCGGCAGGAGGCCGCGGCGCGCACCTTCTCCCGCCAGGTCGAGGAATTCCGACGTGCTGCGAAACGCTACCGCGACGCCGCGGTGTCGGCATCGGACGCCTTGAAGCTAAATCAGAAAGCGATCGCCGATCAATGGTCGCTCACGTCGACCGAGAAGGCCATCGCCTTCGACACGAAGGATGCTGTGGTGCACGCCACCACGCCAGACGATGCCGCCGAACAGTCCGAGCCTGGGCAGGAAGACTCCACAGAGGTAGAAGTCAACGACGAGCAATCAAACGACGGTATCGAACAGCAGAAGCAATCGAACAAGGATGAGATGTCGCCGGCCGGTGAACAGGACGTTACGCCCGAGCAGCAGCGCCCGTCGTGGATGAACGATTGAGGGAGGGAAAAATGTCACGTCTTATTCTCGCGGAGAAACATTCCGTCGGCCAGGCCATCGCCCAAGCACTCGGACACGCGGAAAAGCACGACGGCTACATGCAGGTCGGTGACGACCTGATCACCTGGGCACAAGGCCACCTCGTCGATCTGGCCGCGCCGGACGAATACAAGGACCACGACTGGAGCAAATGGAGTCTGAACACGCTGCCCATCGACCCGACACCGGCATGGCGCTGGAAGGTCAGCCGTGAAAAAGGCGCGGATCGCCAGTACAAGGTCGTCGCATCCCTGATGCGGCGCGACGATGTCGGGTCATTGGTCAACGCTTGCGACCCGGACCGCGAGGGCGAGGCCATCTTCCATAGAATCGTGGCGCACGCCGGCGTCGACAAGCCGATGCGACGCTTGTGGGTTGCGTCCTTGGAGGAAGACGCCATCCGCGAAGCCCTCGCGTCCATGAAGGATGAGACGGACTACCAAGGTCTTGCCGACGCGGCGATGATTCGCGCGAAGGCCGACTGGCTGATTGGGATGAACGCTTCGCGTGCGTACAGTCTCGTCTACAATGCGAGGTTCGCTGTCGGCCGCGTGCAGACGCCCACGCTCGCCATGATCGTGGACCGTGACCGGCGCATCGCCGGCCATGTGGCGCAACCGTACTGGAAGGTCGTCGCCCCGATGGGCGGATGGAAGCTGACCGGCGAACGTCTGGACAAGCGGACGGATGCCGAGGCCCTGCTGCGGATCGTCAACTCGGACGACTTCACCTTCCAGATCTTCAAGGTTGACCGCAAGCAGCAGCATGACGCGCCGCCGCGCCTGTACGACCTGACGAACCTTCAGAAGGACATGAGCAAACTCCACGGCCTGACCGCCGCCCGCACCCTCGCCGCCCTCCAATCTCTGTATGAGAAGAAATTGGCGACGTATCCTCGAACCGATTCGCAATTCATCACGCATGACGATTTGGATACGCTGCGCGGCCTCGTCGAAGGCGACCGCCTCGTCACCGGATTCATCGAACCGGCCGCGAAACCGGAGCGGCCGCGACTGGAACTGACGGTGAACGACGCGAAGGTCGCCGGCCACACCGCCATCCTTCCCACCATGCAGGCCAACGCGTCCGTCCTCGACGGGCTCACGGAGGACGAACGCCTCGTGCTGACGCGCGTGGCGCGGCGCATGTGGGAGGCCGTGGGCGACGACTACGTGCACGACGTGACGAACGTCGTCGCAAACATCGACCCCGCCTGGATGGAACGGCATCAGCAGGACTGTGCGGCATTCGACGAATCGCAGACCAGGTTCACCAGCCGGTCCGACCAGCCCGTCTCCCTCGGCTGGCACGCCATCGAAAACGCCAAAGCGCAGGAGGAGAACGACGATGGCGACGAGACGGCGGGCAACATCATTCCCGCGAACCTCGTCACCGGAATCTCCATCGCGCTTATCCCGCAATGCGGAGCGACATTGTCCGAAGGAAAGACGAAACCGCCGAAACCGTTCACCGAGGCGACGCTGCTCGCCGCGATGGAACATGCCAGCCGCTGGGTCGAGGACAAGGAACTCAAGGCCGCATTGGACGACGACGAATCGCATTCCGGCGGCATCGGCACGCCGGCCACCCGCGCCGACGTGATCGAGAAACTAATCCGCACCGGATACGTGGAACGCAAGGGCAAACAGCTACGCTCCACCAAGCAGGGCCAAGAACTGATTGATGTGGTCGCTCCGAAACTCAAGGACGTGGCACTGACCGCGGACATGGAACGACAGCTCTCGCAGGTCGAGCACGGCCAGACGGATGCCGCACAGATCGAATCGGAGTTTCGCGGCCTTGCGGCAGGCATCCCGGCAGATGCGCAAAAAACAGTGCAGAAGGATCATGTGCAGCAGACAACAAAGAAGCGGGACCAGGAATCGGTCGGCCCATGCCCGCGCTGCGGAGCCGACGTCGTCAAGGTCGGAAAATTCTGGCAGTGCGGCACCAACCGGCGCGAGAAGCAGGCCGACGGCACATGGAAGC
>ERZ808240.1339-NODE-1339-length-30958-cov-17.256092_pt1 | contig 30958 bp, 39 predicted proteins | sample MGYA00521084_ERZ808240 | MGnify/ENA primary metagenome ERZ808240 (study PRJEB31516, sample SAMN03275571) | gut metagenome | biome: mammalia-associated habitat; material: feces | host: Papio cynocephalus | place: Kenya | collected 2012-08-06 ... | reverse complement strand
CTTCTTTTTTTATCTATTTTTCTTACTATCTACAAAATTTATTCTATTTTACTGAAAAAAACAAGGAATTTTAGCTAATTTAATCCTTCCTAATTATTGTTTAATTTTCACTTATTTATTTTGAATCACTAGCAATTGTATAAGATACTGCTCCTATAGTTGCTTGAAACTTACCATTTTCTAAAGTAGATTTTTCATCTTGCCATAAAATAATTTTAAAATAATTAGTTGAACCTTTTGCAAAATTACTTATAGAACTTAATAAATAACCTTTAGTGTTTTGATTAGCGGTATCTGCATTTTCTTCTAAATCCATTAAAACTTTATCTATATATGTTGTTTCACTACAAGTTTTATCAGCACATTCAGTATATGCTATGTGAACATCACTTGCAAGAAGAGTGCTCGTATTAAACACTTCTAAATTAATAGAAGATGTTAAATCAGTATTATTATTATTTTGAACATAAAAAATATACGGCTCACAATTTAATCCTTCGCTTGCTGTTATTGGATAACTTTGACATAACTTTAAAGATCCACTTACGGGGTAAATATCTAAATCTACTTTCATTGATTTAACAGTATTTAATGAAGCTAAATCCGAAATTTTTATATCAAATACATAAAAAGCATAACCAACGCCTAAAATTATTGTAGCAAATCCAAAAATAATTGAAAACACTAACAATAATGTTTGATTTTTAAAAAAATTCTTTTTCATATTTTCACCATACTCTCTATAAAAGAATATCATAGATTTAATCTTTTAACAAGAAAAAAGCAAGTATTACTTACTATAAACACTTACTTTTTTCTTATCTTTTCCTAGTCTTTCATATTTTACTACGCCATCAATTAGGGCATATAAAGTATGATCTTTACCCATTCCAACGTTTGTTCCTGGGTAGATTTTAGTACCTCTTTGACGATAAATAATATTACCTGCTACGCAAGTTTGTCCATCTCCTAATTTAGCACCTAATCTACGACCAACAGAATCTCTACCATTTTGAGTAGATCCTTGAGCCTTAACATGAGCGAAACGTTGAATGTTTAATTTAATTAATAACATTTTTATTTCTCACTTTCTATTTTAATATTTTTTGGATAATCTTTTGCTAAATCTTTTAGCATTAATATTAAGTTATTAAATAATTTGTCTGATATATCATTATTGTTAATTATTTCTAAATAAACTGTATTTCCATCATCTTCATATATAAGTGATGATGAATCGATAGAACTAATATTATTAACTGTGCAAGTTACCAAACTAGATACACTAGCACAAACTATATCTTTACCATATTCAGCATAATTAGCATGTCCTGATATTTTCATCCAATTATTACTATAAATAACTTTTATCATATTAACCAACTATAGATTTAACTACTAATTTAGTATATGGTTGTCTATGTCCTTTAGTTAGACGATATTTCTTTTTAGGTCTATATTTAAACACTAAAATTTTCTTTTGTTTACCATGTTTAACTACTTCGCAAACAACTTTAGCTCCTTTAACATATGGAGTTCCAGTTTTTTCGCCAACAGCAAGTACATCAGTAAAATCAATTGTAGAGCCTGCTTCTGCATCTAATTTTTCTACAAAGATTTCGTCACCTTCAGCAACATAATATTGTTTACCACCTGTAACAAATATAGCTTTCATTAATTTTCCTCCCATCTTTTTAGGACTCGCCTTTAAGGTGTGCTTAAGCATCTTTTTACCTTTTCAGTGCGGTTTATAAATTAATTACAAACATAGTTAATATAGCAAATTTTTCTATTTATGTCTATAACTTTTATTAAGTTTGTTAAATTTCTATTTAATCATTAATTTAGGATTAAATTGTTCAATTATTTCTGAGTTTTGAAGTTTTTCTATGGCTCTTTGCTTTAATTCATATACTCTTTGTTTCGTAATACTTAATAATGGTGCTACTTCACTACAATCTATTGGCTCGCCTGTTTCAAAGCCAAAATAATACCAAAGTACTTCTTTTTGTCTTTTAGTAAGATTACATGAATTAAATACTGAATTTTTTAATAGTTCATTAAGGTAAGTATTTTCAAATTCTAGAATACAATTATCTTCTTCAGGAATTTTTTCAATTAACTCATATTCTGGAAAAAATTCTTCCTTTTGTTCTTCATTATATAAAATTTTATTTAACGAAAGTGTGTTATCTAATAACACTTTATATTCTAATACTTCATCTTTACTAACATGAAGTTCTGTTGCTATTTCAGTATTAGTTGGCTGAATTCCATATTGAGAATAGTACGTGAGAATATATTTTTTAACCTTTAGGATTTCAGTTATAAACGCGATAGGAACTTTAAAATTAAAATAATTTTTAACTAAATATCTATTAATATATCCTTTAATCCAATATTTAGCATATGTGCTAAAACAATAGCCTTTTTTATAGTCAAATCTTTCAATTGCTATTATTAATCCTTGACATCCTACATTAAATAATTCAGAAATGTCATATACTTTATCCTTAAACTTTTTAGCGATAGAAATAACTAAACATAAGTTATGTAAAATTAGTTGTTCTCTTGCTTCAATACTACCTTGTTCCATATCTTTAAACAATTTATATTGGTCTTCTTTTGACAATGTATTTAATTGATATTCATCAATATATTCTAATATTAAATCCATTGATTTATGTTCATTATGATTTTTCTTTGACATTTGTTTGTTTCTCCTTATTTAATTATCTTACTATTTTATATTCTTTAAAGACTTTATTTTGGCTTAATTTTTTTAAAGTTCTCTCTTCAAGTTGTCTAACTCTTTCTTTATTTATTCCTAGTATTTTTCCTACTTGTTCTAAAGTATAACATTTACCATCTTTAAATCCATAACGATATGCAATAATTATTTTATCTCTATCTGAAATATTTGTTAATTTTTTTAAAACAGTTCTAAATTGCTTACCAAATATTTCATTCTCAATACATTCAGTAAAATCCATTGTCTTTTCATCAGGAATAAGATCGATTATTTCTACTTCACCATCGTATTCATCATTACTTGTCTCTACGCAATAAGATAATACATTATCTATATTTTTTATTGCTACTTTTACCGTTTCTACTGGTAATTTAGTTTGTAATGCGATTTTTTCAATAGAAGGTTTATAACCATATTCAGAATAAAAATCATTAATATAAGTTTTTATTTTGAAAATAATCTGACTAATTTCGACTGGTACTCTAATGATTCTTGATTCATTATCTATAGATCTTATAATAAATTGTCTTATCCAATATATTGCATATGTAGAAAATTTAACTCCCATTTTATAATTATATTTTTTAGCCGCTTTAATAAGTCCTTCGTTTCCTGATTGAATTAAATCAATTAATTCTATTCCGTTATTTTGATATTTTTTTGCAACACTTACAACTAATCGTAAATTATAATAAATTAGCTCATCTAAAGCAGATTTATCGTTACTTTCATATCTTTTACATAATTCACATGTTTCGGAATAAGTTAATATTTTTGACGGTAATGAACGAAGATACTGTCTAAGAATATCGTTATATAACATATTTAATTGAATTTCTTCGTTAATATCTTCATCAAGTTCATATTCATTATTATAATTATTTGGTTCATTAGATTTAAGAATATTTAAAAATCTTAAAGCTTTTAAACAAGATTTAATAAAATTTTTATCAGTTAATTTATTAATTTCATTTGATATTATTATCTTATTTAAAGAGTTTGCAAATAAGGTATTAGTATTAATTAAACTTAGCATTTCATTATTATTAAGATTTATTTTTTTAATTTTTAGATATTCTTCTAACTTATTTACATTTTGAAAATAATTGTTTTCTTTAAAATTATCATTTATATATTTGTTAATAATTTCTAATTTTTTTGTATCTATATTATTATTATTCATTTTAGTCTCCCAATGACATGATTTTAATTAGTGAAACTGACGAATTTTTCTATTCTTTTTTAGTTTTCTTAAGGCTTTAGATTCAATTTGTCTAACTCTTTCTCTTGTCACCCCATAGATTTGGCCAATTTCTTCTAAAGTATATTTTTTTCCGTTAAATCCAAAACGATATTTTATTACAGCAAGTTCTCTTTCGGTTAAATTTGTTTCATAATTTAAAATGTGATTAAAATCATCTTCAAATAACTTTTGCTGTTGTTTTTCGTCACTATTTTTATCATCAGGTATGAATTCTTGCAATTCAGTTTCATCAGCATCGACACCTTTTCCAACAACTGTTTGATTTAAAGAAACTGTTCCATTCATTAAAATTAAACATTCTTCTATTCTACTTTCATTAATATTTAATGCTTTTGATATTTCTTCGGCATTTGGATATCTATTATAAAGTTCGAAAAATTCATTTGAGTATTTTTTTATTTTATAAAAATGTTCACTAATATGAACAGGAATTCTAATGTTTCTTGACTCATTAGCAATACATCTTGTAATTGATTGTCTTATCCACCATCTAGCATAAGTTGAAAATTTCCATCCTAGTTTATAATTAAATTTTTCAATAGCTCGTATTAAGCCTTCTATACCAGATTGAATTAAATCTAATAGTTCTACACCACGATTATTATATTGTTTGGCAACTGATATAACTAGTCTAAGATTATGGGTTACTAACTCATCAAATGCCTTTTTATTACCTTTTTCAATTTCTTTACATAGTTCTATAACTTCATTTTTTGATAATATTTTTGATGGTATGCTTTTAACAAATAAGGCTACAGCATCCATTTCATTACTTGATGCATATAAATCAAAATCATCTAAATTTTCATATTCTTCTTCGGTTTCATCTGTTTCTTTACAATCTTGACAGTAATATTTATAAGCTTTAATCATTAAATTAACAAAATAAACATTCATTGAATTTAACTTATCAATATTTTCGGGAATGCATACAGTAGATATCATCTTTTTAAATAATTCGTTATTTTTAATTAACATTGCAATATCAATAATATCGTATTTTTCTTTTTCCTCATTAAATATAATTTTACTTTCTAATATAAATGAAATTAATTTTTCTAAATTATTAAATGCTTTAATTTCGCTATCTTCAAAATTTTCATTTATAAAATTGTTAATCATTTCTAAATTTTTGTTGCTCATAATTAAACTCCCCTTTCGAAATTGACTATATACTACCATAAAATTAACCATAAATCAAGATATTTTTAACAATTTATATACTTATGTTCGGGTATTAGCCAAAATAAAAAGAAGCACATAGCTTCTTAATGAATTAATTTAAAGCGTCTTTTAATTTGTTTCCAGCTTTAAATGTTGGAGCAACTTTAGCAGGAATTTTAATCTTTTCTTTAGTTAAAGGATTAATTCCTTCTCTAGCAGCTCTTTCTTTAGCAGCAAATGTTCCGAATCCAACTAATGAAACTTTGCCACCTTTCTTTAATGCTTCAGTAATACCAGCAAGTGTTGCATCTAATGCTCTTAGAGCTTCAGCTTTACTCATATTTGCTTCAGTAGCAATAAATTCTACTAATTCTTGTTTAGTCATTTTGACTTCCTCCTATTTTAATAATTTTATAAGGCAAATTACCCTACAAATAAAATTTACCAAAACTGGGGACAAAATGCAATAAAAAAGGGCTATTTTTTGAAAAAATATACGATTTTACTTAACAAAATTATCAAATTATATAAATATTAATCTCTTTTAAATTCTTTTGGTTTATTATTAGATACATATTTAACAAATTCACCCATTATTTTATACTTTTCGATTCCTTCTTCAGTAAAAAAAATACTTTTTCTTAAATTAAATCTACAATAACTATCTATTAAGCTTGATATAAAATCTTTTTCTTTATCTTTATTTATATATATAGTTCCAGGCCATGAAGGAATCAGTTCTTTTGGTAAGTCAACTTTGTAATTACCTATGGATACAAATTTGTCTAAATCTTTTTTTGTAATATTTAGTTCAAATAAATAAGAGTATAAATAATTAAATTCATCGGGATAGAATATAGTTTTCCGATTTTTCTCTGCATCATCATATGTTTCAGGACCATGAAAAGGATAAAATCTTTCTTCCCATAAACTTAGATCTTCCTTTACATACTCTGAATTATTTATAATATTTAAATCCATATTATCGATAGAATCTATTATTTTGGCTCTAAATAATTTTTTTGAGATACTACTATCATATTTTTCACTAAAATCTTCTGATTTTATAAAAAGGAAATATTTTCCATCAAATTCTTTATTATAATTTTCAATCTTAATAGCAAGCGTATCGCCTTCGTTTAATTTTATCATTTTTTGACTCCTTTAATTATCTAATATAAATATATCATATTTTTTATGTTTAAAAAAATAAAAAAGACAACACTTTTAAATGTTATCTTTATAAAACTATTGCTATTAAGTTATTTGATCCTTTATTAACAATCTTAGTAACTGTGTTAGATAATTTATATCTAGTAGCTTCTGGCATCATTGATAATTTAGCTTCTATTCCTTCTTTAACAATGACATCTAAACTACGCCCAAATATTTCACTCTTCCAAATACTTGATGGATCTTTTTCATAATCCTTCATTATGTAATTAATTAATTCTTTACTTTGCATTTCAGTTCCAATAATAGGCTCAAACGTACTTTCAACATCGACTTTCATTAAGTGAATTGAACTAGCTAAAGCTTTTAACTTAACACCATATTTAGAACCTTGTTTAATAATTTCGGGAGTAGATAGTTTCATATCTGATAAGCTTGGATAAACAATACCATAACCAGTTGCTTTTGCCATTTTTAAAGCATCTTTAACGCTTGATATTTCATCTTTACCACTTGAGTAATCCATAAATATTTTAAGTAAATTTCCTTTGGTTAATGATATTCCACCAAGAAGTTCTTTTAAGGTTTCATTATATAATTCATTTGATGAATCTAAATTTAAGGTTACAATACCATTAGATGTGTTTACATTAGAAATATATGCTTTAGATATGTACTTACTATCTTTATAATAATTAATTATATTTTCAGCATCTTTAAGTTTACTTATTCCATCCATACTTTCTCTTAATTTAGTTAAATATTCCTCTTTAATTGGATGATTATTTGCTAAACTATGAACCCATGATGGAATATTTATTTCAATATCTAAAATCGGGAATTCATAAAGAGCTGTTTTTAAAATTTCATACATATCTAATTCTGTCATTTTATCTACATTTACAGGAAGAACAGGAACATCGTAATTATCAGTTAAACTTTTAGCTAAGTTTCTAGTTTCTTCTTTTTCTGGATGAGTTGTATTTAAAATAACAATAAATGGTTTATTAATCATTTTAAGTTCAGTTATAACCTTTTCTTCAGTACTAGTTATTTCTCCTCTAGTAAACTCACCAAATGAGCCATCAGTTGTCATTACGATTCCGATGGTAGCATGATCTTTTATGACTTTTTCAGTTCCAATCTCAGCAGCTTCCATAAAAGGAATTTCTTCGTCATACCAAGGTGTTTTTACCATTCTAGGGTTACCTAATTCATCCTCGTAACCATTTGCACTTTTAATTACATAGCCAACACAATCTATAAGTTTAACATTGGTTGTAAACTCATCTATTTTAATATTTGCTCCTGATGATGGAATAAACTTAGGTTCCATGGTCATAATTGTTTTACCGGGAGCTGATTGTGGTGCTTCATCTATGCATCTTTTCTTTAAATCTTCATCTTCAATATTGGGTACAATAAAATTCTCTATTACTTTTTTAATAAATGTAGATTTACCAGTTCTAACTGCTCCGACAACGCCTAAATATATTTCTCCATTTCCCCAAGTTGAGATGCTACTTATTATCTCTTTCTTTTCCACACTCATTTTCCTTTCATTTAAAATGTATGAATGTAGTAAATATTTATGCAAGAAAAAACTAAGTTTATTAAAACCTAGTATTATTTATAGATGTTAATTTATTATAAATCGGTAATAAAACTTTTTCATATTTATATTTTAAAGCTTTCATATAAAAATCTTTTTGAATTTTACTCAAAACAGGTAGCTTATTATATTTTTCTGGCAATTCATTAAATATTCCTTGAATTTCTAATAAATTTATTTTTGGAACAATTCTCAAAATAGCTTCATTGCAATCTTTATTAACCATTGACTCTATAAATTTTAAAGGATTTATAGGCTTACCAGCTTGTCTATATATAGATATTGCACTCTCATAAATAGATTGTTTAAATTTAAACTCATCATTATAAATTTGGTTTAATTTAGTATCACTTGCTTTATTAAAGAATGCGACACCATTGTCATAAACTGGAGCAATTCTTAATTCTTTTGTTTCTCTATCTACAACTAATCCCCAGTTACCTTCGTTTCTATCATTATTGCCTATAAAAGCATCTATTACAAACATATTCCAAAATCTTTCTTTTAACTCTATATTGGATTTGAAATATGAATTTTTCTCAATGATTATTAAAATTTTCTCTAAATCATTTCCTGAATCAATAGATGATGAAGATGAAATTTTTTCAATTTCTTCTTCTATATTTTCATCATATTCATTTTTTATTGAATTGTAATCAAAAATTACTTCTTTTGAATTTAAAAAATCTTTACATGCTACCACAACTTTACCATTAGCAATACCTAGTTTCGTTTTATGAGTATTTATACAAATTGATTCATAAATTGTGATCCAATATACTCTGAAATAGGCGTAGTAGAATAAGATAGTCCCTCTAAATTCATACTTTTGGTAGATTTAGGATATTTTAAAAACCATATTTCACCATTTATAAGAATACCTTTTTTGCTTCCACCATGGCCACCATAACTAATGCCACTTAAATCGAAATTGTCAAATTCTTCTAATTTAATCATATAATCCTCCGTATTTTTTTAATAAAGTTTTGTAATCCCTTTCTGTAATACGATTATTAAGTAAATATGATTTTGCCTCAATTTCTAGCAGATCAAATTTTATGTCGTAATTAAACCAATCGCCTTCTTTATCATATTCTTCTAATTCATTTATAATTTCTTGATGCGTTTTTGGTAGTTTAGATATATCATATTCAATATTATAATCATACAATGGTTTATCCGTCTTAAAAGGATCTTTACTATTTTTCATCTTACCCTCCTATTAGAGTATATCAAATATTTCTTAATTAAATATAGCTAGTTACAAATTACTATAATTATTTTTTTCTAATTAATTTTTTATTTGAAAATTTTATTAAATCATCAGTACCTATAGTAACTATTTCTCTTTTTATACCATCTTGAATTAACTTTATTTGTTTTTGCATTATATAAATATACATTTCAAAATTAGGCCAACTGTTACTATATATATTTTTATTATATTTACCATCTCCATCATTTATATCAAAAAGTCCCGCATTGTAATATTCTCTATCTTTAGCAAACTCATTAGAAGAAAAAAATTCACTAGCAAAATTTTCTTTTATACTGCCATTTTCATTGAAATAATTTAAACCAATTGGTGCCTCAGTAAAGTAAATATTACTTAACTTTACTTTTTGACCTGTTCTTCTTATTTCATCAATATAATCTTTGCTAATAAGTAAATTACGATATTCTTGATAATGTCTATCATAAAATTCTTGTCCTTTAAGTTTAATTAAACTAGTTAATATTTCTCTTTTTATTTTAGATTCTAATGTTTTAAAATAACATAATATGCTAAAAGAAATTCTGCATAAGCCATATATCCTACATAAGAATTCGGATTGCATATTACAAATATATCGGATGATATCATATTGTATAAAAAGTTAAGTTCTAAATTAGCTATATCAGTTTCTTCTTCGCCTTTGAATTTAATACTGCCTTCATCATCCTCTTTTGGTTTCCATTCTTTATTTGGTGCTACAACGTTTATGCCTTTGTTTTCTAAACTAGATATTAAATTTTGAATTTCTAGCCAGTACTTTCGATAACTTTCGCCAATGGTTGCAGTAGTTTCTTTATTATAAAAATCTCTATATAAACTCATTATATCAATCCCTTTGTGCGTTATTTTAGCACATTTTTAAATTTTTTTCATTAAAAAACTGTTAAAAGTAGCCCTCATAACAGTTTAAACATAATTTAATATGATTAACTATTTATAATATTAATCACTAATGGAGATATTATAATTAATAGAATTAAAGGAATAAATATAAATACACTAACTAAACTTATTTTAATAGGCATTTTATTAATTCTTGCTTTAGTATCTAGTATTAGTTTATCAGATAAATAAGATAATTGATTAGATAAAGATTCAACAATATTACTTCCATAAATATTTGATTCTACTAAATTTAAGATAATATTATTTACAGTATCAGATGGTATTCTAAGTTTTAAATCATCAAGTGCTTCATTTAAACTTTTACCTAACGCAACATCATCAATAACTTTATTAAACTCTTTGGATAATTCATTATCAATATTGTTACTAGTTAGTTCTATTGCACCACCTAAATTAGTACCTGATTCTAAATTTAAACTTAATATTTGAAAGTAAAATATTGATTCTTTTTCTAATTTTTTTGCTCTTTTTAATAAGCGATAATCAAAAAAGATATATTCCATAGATTTAAAATAAATAGCTACTATAATGAAAGAGATTATTAAATTTATTTTTAATAATATTAAAATTAGAAAAATAAATAAAGATATAATAAGATGACTTGTCAGTAATTCATCAACGTTATAACTATGAGATAAACCAAATAATTTATTTTTTTCATTTATTCTTTTTAAAGAGTTTTTTGTATATATTTGACTTACTAAACTATTCATAATCCACCTTCAATATTTTTTTTATGATTAAAATATAACTTACGTATAAAATTATAATTAATAATATTATCACTATTCCAATAGGATTGGTTATTAATGGTGCAAAATAATCGGGACTAATTATTAAAAGTACAGTAGTTAATAATATAGGCATAGCAAGTAAGCAATAATAAACTAACTTAGATGATGCGGTCATACTATTTAATTCATCTTTTAATCTTTTATTATTGGTAAATGAATTTTCAATATTAGAAAATACTCCAACTAGATTACCTCCAGTTAAATTAAGCAGTGATAATGTACTAGTTATATACTTTATATCTTCTACTTTTGCTCTTTCATAAAAGCGATCAAATACATCTTTTAAATCTAAACCATATTCTAAATCATAACTTATTTTAGCAAATTCTTCTTTAATTGGACCTGATAAATCTTTAACAACCATATCAACTGCTTGAGTAATATTGTATCCTGATTTAAAGGCGCTATTCATGATAACTATGGCTTTTAATAAATCATTTTCAATTAGTTTATTTCTTCTATTTGATACTACATTTAAAACAACATTGTAAGCATAATAACTTAGTAGCATAATCAATAATAAAAACATTATATTAAAACTATTTTGAAATAAGCTATATAAAATATATAAAATTCCACATATTATTGATATACAAAATTTAGTAGCTATAATTGAAATACCACTATTGTCTTTATAGGCATATTTATTAAATTTTTTTGATTTATTTTTAAAATAGACAGATTTACTTAAGATATTAATTAAAATGTTTTTAACTTTTAAATAAACACTATAGAAATAGTCTCCAATACTTACTGATTTATCTTGATTTTTAATAGTATATTTATTTATTCTCGAACTTAATTTTAATGATTTATTAAGTTTGATAGTATAAATAATTATAAACACTAATAGTAAGATAAGAATTAATTTAACTAATACACTTAAGTTCATATTTATTTTCCTTTCTATTTAAAGATATTATCTAAAGTATTTACTCCTCTTGATTTTAATATATTATATACGTGTGGTTTTTTACTAGTCCTAACATATTCACCATTTTCTTCACCGGTTTTAGTTATACCTTTTTGTTTAAATTCAAATATTGTATTTAATTTAATTACATCACCATTAAAACCAACTACCTCGGAAATATTGGTTATTTTTCTTTTACCATCATGCATTCTTTCAATATTAATTACTAAATCAATCGCATTATCAATATATTCTCTTATCGCTTTAACTGGAATATCAATTCCACTCATTAATACCATAGTCTCTAACCTATTTAAAGCGTCTTCGGGACTATTTGCATGAAGTGTTGTTAATGATCCATCGTGACCGGTATTCATAGCTTGTAACATATCAAATGCTTCTTTACCACGACATTCTCCAACAATAATACGATCAGGTCTCATTCTTAAAGCATTTATAACTAAATCTCTAATTGTTACTATAGAACTATTATTATAATTCATTGTTCTTGTTTCTAAACTAATAACGTGTTCTTGTTCTAATTTTAATTCAGCAGCATCTTCAATTGTTATGATACGTTCATCATTGCCGATAAAAGAACTTAAAATATTTAAAAGTGTTGTTTTACCACTACCAGTTCCTCCACAAACAATTATATTTAACTTTCCTCTAACTGCTCCTTCTAAAAATATAGCCATATAATTTGTTAAACTACCAACTCTTAGCAAATCTCCAATATGAGTCATATTTCTTTTGAATTTACGAATAGTCATAACGGGACCATTAACTGATAATGGCGGAATAACGGCGTTAATACGAGAACCATCTTTTAATCTTGAGTCAACCATTGGACTTGATGAATCAATAGTTCTTCCTTGTGGACCAATTAATCTTTGAATAGTTCTAATTATATGATCGTTATTAATAAATGAAACACTGGTATCTTTAACTATTTTACCATCTATTTCAACATAAACATCTTTAGGACCATTAACCATTATTTCACTAACATTATCATCAGTTAATAACTCAGTAATAGGACCATTACCACTTACTTCATCTTCTATTAAATTATAGATATGATTTCTTTCAACATTGGTTAAGTCATATCCTTCAAGACATTTATCTACTTCATTATTTATAAAGTCACCCAACTCAATTCCTTCAGGTATTTCAGTATCAACTAAATGTTCAATTATTATTTTTCTTAATTTATCTAATAATTTTTTATCGGGAAATACATCATAATCAGATAACATGCTATCTTGATAATCATTAGGATGAGCAAAATCAAAAGATTCTAATAAGGTTTTTTTCATTATTTTTTACCTCCTATCATATCATTTGCTATTAATTCAAGGATTTTTTCATCTTTAAATTTACTATATTTATAAGTTATTAATTCACCATTTAAAACAAGTTCATCTAATTTTGACACATGAAAACTAGGACTAATTACATAATCAATATTTGATCCTAATATATTTTTTAAATCATAATTACTAAAGAAATTTTTATTAGGTATAAAACTATTATTAAGAATTATTTTATATTTTTTTAATTCATTTTCTTCAAATATGTTAAGAATATTTTTTAAATTTTTTAAGGAAACAAAGTCGTTAGTGGTTACAAAATAAATTAAGTCACTCTTATCTAAAGCAAAGACATTTACTTCATTTAGACTACTGGCTGTATCTATTAATATTATGTCATATGAGTACACACATTTGTCTAACAAGATATTTATATATTTTAAATTGATACGTGATGCTTGTCTTGGGTCTTTTGGACACGCAATAAATGAGATATTATTATCATACTTAGTTATATATTTATCCATATCTTCATATTTATTATTTAAGTAATCTTCAACAAAGTTATAGATGGTTTTAGTTACGTCTTTATTAAGAGAAAAAGCAATTGCCCCGTTTGTTAAGTCTAAATCAACGATAAGAACTTTTTTATTCATTTTAGATAATATACCAGCAAGTGAAAGAAGCGTCGTTGTTTTTCCTACTCCGCCTTTGGCTGAATACATACATACAATTTTACCTCTAGCCATATTAAAAACCACCTTTATTTTCTTTTATAATTATACCATTATTTGTATTAATAACAACATAATTTATTTTAATATTATAATTTTTAATATTTATTATCTTACCAAATGTACTTTTAAAACTATAACTATTTTGAATATATATTTTATCTTCTTCTATTTTATAATTAAAATTATTGGTACTATAACCATTTTTTTGATATAAATCTTTTATTTGTTCTTTATCTTGAGTACTTTTTAAAATAGTTTTAGTGACACTTTCATATTTCATTTGCTCATTTATGATGTCTGCATAATCATAGGTAAATGCAAGGGAAATAAATATTACTGGTAAAATGATAATAAATATTGTTAAACTTTGTCCTTTTTTATTCACTTAGTATTACCCTTTCGCTTTTAATCTTATAAGGTTTTCCTAAAACTTTAGATAAACCTGGTGTTATTGTTTTATAGTTTTTAGTTAAGGTTAAATAAACATAATTATCTTTTGTCTCGTATGTTAATGTTGCATCAGTTATTTTATTTAACTCATCGATTTTGTTTTCTTTATATAGAGTTATTGTTTCATTCATGTCTGATTCTAAATGATTTTTATAAGAAAAAATTAGCATCATATCAGTTATAAACATGATTATATAAATTATAACTGGAAGTATAATGATAAATTCAACTAATGCTTGTCCTTTTTTATTCATTTTACCAACCCTTATCATAACTAAATTATAAGATATTTATGACATTTTTACAATTAAAAACGATAGTTATTTTTATCAATATCGTCTTAATTAGAATTCATATATCTTAATTTAATTTATATAGAATAATACGAATATTTATTATATTTTTATTGTTTATCTTGCATAAAGAGAATTTGATTTTTTAAAACTTTCAAAAGTTCTATCAATATCTATACAGGATAAAATCCACTCTATTTGTTTTGCTTGAATTTCAAAGTATGATTTTTGTTCATAATTATTGTCTTTGTTGTGATTTATTAATGCTTTAGTAATTCTTTCTCCTAATATTATATCAATTGCAACCATTTGAATAGGTATTCTAGTTTTTGATTCTGAATAAAAACCATATTTTTCACTTATATGTTCATCAACAAAATATATATATTCATCAAAATTATCCATAATATAGCTTAGTTGAAATTTTCTTTTTTGCAGATGATTCATAAACTCTAAAGGATCTATAAGGCTTCTCTTTTCGGGAATCTCATCACATAATTTATCAATTTCATTCATTATAATTTCTTTAATTTCATTTCTATATATATTTTTCATATACACTCCTGTATAATTAAATTTTACCATATTTTTATTAAAAAACGAAATGTAATTTTCATGTAATAAATATTTAATTTAAAAAACTATTAACAACTTTTTATTGCTAATAGTTTCTATATTTATTTTTTTAATTCATCTATTTTAATACTTCTAGTATGCTTAATTGCTTCCCATTTATTATATTTTTTTATAAATACGGAGATATTTATTGGAATCCAACTTAATAAAAATATTGAGAACAATATAATTGTTGCTGTCATTCCTTTTAAATCTTTTTTCTTATAAAGTAACGCGAATATTTCCACAGCAATACCCATAGCAAGTAATACACAGAAGAAAACAATATTAGTTGCAAAAAAGTAAGAAAATATATCATGCAACTGTATCCCAACTATTTTAAAGATTACTAGTAATACTAAATTAAAGAATGAAATAACTTGCATTAATGGTCCTAAATATACCAAAGACATATCTAAACTGGCTAATCTTCCTGTTTTAAGAAAGTTTTTAAACAGTTTAGCACTATATCTATTCATACATTGAATAATTCCTGCACTCCATCTTTTTCTTTGCTTCCATGATGCTCCAAAGTTAATTGGATATTCATCATAAGTTATAGCTTCTTCTACAAACGCAATTTGCTCGTTTTTTAGGGCACACTGACCAGTAAATTCTACATCTTCTGTTAATGTATAAGTCTCAAATCCGTCGCGATCAATAATATCTTTACTAATCATAAATCCAGTACCATTAATTGATGCAGATGAGTCAAATGCCATTCTTGATTGATTAAAGAAAATATTTTGAAATAAATAGAATATTGTGTAACTACCACTAATCCAATTATCTTTTGGATTCTTACTATCACGATATCCTTCGGCTACCTTATATCCGGAATTATAACAATCATTCATATGTTTTAAGAAATCTTTATGAACAAGGTTATCTGCATCAAAAATGATATATGCATCTATCTCTTTATTATCTTTTAATTTTTCAAACGCCACTTTAAGAACATCGCCTTTAGTTTTAGTAGGTTTGTTACATTCAATAACTGTTGCACCAGCATCAAGGGCTACTTTCGCAGTATTATCTGTACAATTATTAGGTACAACAAATATACCATATTTATCTTTTGGATAATCTAATTGTTTTAAGCTTTCTATTAAATTGCCAATAACTTGTTCTTCATTTCTAGCAGCCACTATTATTGCAAAAAAACTTTTCTTTCTACTTTTTTTAAAATTAACTTTACTTTTCTTGATTATTCCTAAAAAACCACTTACGGCAAAATACAAACCATAAATTAGTGTAATATAGAATAATATGTAATAAATTGTTTTTACGATAATTATCATACTTCTCACACCCAAATCATTATATAATATTTTTTATTTATTCTCTACTTCTTATTTATTAAAAGTTTTTCTTTCTATACCATATATCACCTTTTGATATCTTTAAATATCACCTTTATTATATCACGGATATTGTTTATTAATAGTATTTTTATAAAATTTGTGTAAATTTATATGTTAATTTGTTATATTTTCTTTATTTTAGAACACACTAATAACTTTATAAAATAATAAGGATACTGCTTTATAACAATATTTTTATTTAGATATTTAAAGATTTTCTATTTTCTCTTTGGGAAGGCCTGTTATTTTTGATACTTCAGAAATACTAGTTCCTTTAGATAATAATTTCTTGGCAATTGAAATTTTTTCTTAAGTTTTTTAAAAACATGAAAAAAGATAACCGTTAAGTTACCTTTTGATACAGTTTTTTATTTTTTGTATTAATCAAATATATTTTTATCCGATACGGAACGCTGGAGCAAAACCACTGGTACGGTAAGCAGCATCGTTAGACCAGGAACCCTTATTAATGATAATAAGGAAATTACTGGAGTCATAAGAACTAGCCACGCGAACCCACCAATAATAATTTTCACTATTGTATAGTTTTATAGCACCTGAATAGTTATTTGTAGTTACTCCTTTACTTTTATAATAATCTAATTGTCTTGTATTGTTATATGCAGTGTCTCTACCAGATATCTGATTACTTGTTCCATCTTTATAACTTATTAACATCTTACCACTTGTTGCTTCGATTAAAGACGTACTTCCTTGATTATTTGTCGCAGTAAAAAAGCATATGTTATTCCTGAGAATATCACTAGGAGCATTATTATTGTTCCTATCATAACATATACTTTTATTTTTTCTTCCTTACTATACATGTAAATCACCTTATCCTAGTAAAATTATATACTATTACCCTCCACGTCAATTTACATTTGCTTTACATTTACAATTCTTTTTTATTTTTGATAAATTCCCTTAATATCTTACTTACTGCTCGCTTTTCTATTCTTGATACATAACTTCTAGATATTTTCATTTCTTTAGCAATTTCTTTTTGAGTCATTTCTTTATTATTAAATAAACCATGTCTTCTTATTATTATTTCTTTTTCTCTTTTAGTTAATTTATTAATAAATTTATATAACAATTCTAAATTATCTTTTGTATTTAATTCTTCATTTATATCTTTATTTTCTACTTTTATTACATCTATTAAATTTATTTCATTTCCATCTTTATCAAACCCAATTGAATCATTTAATGAAACATTATTTAAATGTTTTTTATTACTTCTCAAGTGCATAAGTATTTCATTTTCAATGCAACGAGCAGCATAAGTAGTTAATTTTACTTTTTTATTTATTTTATAAGAATCAATAGCTTTAACTAACCCAATAGTACCAATTGAAATTAAATCATCAGAATCATAGGCTGAATTTTCATATTTTTTAACGATATGAGCGACCAATCTTAAGTTATGTTCAATCAATTTACTTCTTGCTTCTTTATCTCCCATCGCCATTTGATTTAAATATTTTTCTTCATCTTTTTTATTTAATGTACTAGGAAACACATTAACAGAATATGACCCTGTAAAAAACATACAACTTTTTAATATTAATAATAAATAACTTAACAACTAAATCACCAATTAATTATATGCTTTTCCAAAAGAAAAAACCTCTTAAAAAGGTTTATTGATTATCTTCCATATCTATTTTATCTATCTCATCAGCTAAATCCATTTGATTTTCTAATAAAATTTTAAGTTTTTTCTTAAACATTATTATATTTCTTTTTAATCTTATACTTTCAAGTTCAGTTTTTTCTGCTTGCATTAATGCTTCATTAACAATACGTGATGCATTTTTTTTAGCATCATTAATTAGGTTGTCTGCTTCATCTTTAGCTAATTTTTTCATTTGATTAGCACTTTCTTCAGCCATTAAAATAGTTTTGTTTAACGCTAGTTCTAAATTATTATATTTATCAAGTGACTTAGAAAGTTCATTTATTTCGCTATCTTTTTGCTTTAACTTATTAAGCATTGACTCATATTCATTAACAACTTTATTAACAAATTTATTAACTTCTTCCTTATTATATCCATCTTTTGATGTGCTAAACTTTTCCATAATCTCACATCCTTATTACTAGAAATCTATTTCATCCTCTACTTTTTTAACTTTTTCATTTTCACTCATTTTTCCTTGTACTGAAACATTTTTAGGAGTACATAAATAAATTCCATTACCTAACTTTTGTAAATCTCCCCCAATTGCATATATACAACCAGTTAAAAAATCAATAATTCTTTTTGCTTGTTCGCTAGTTACTCTTTTTAGATTAACAACCACACTGTTACGTTTTTTTAAATGATCAGCAATAGTTTGACTTTCTGAATATGCTCTAGGTTCTACTAGAATCATTTTGCTTCCACTATTTGCTTCTTCTTCTTTATAATTTTTTTCACTTATTGAATAAAATTCTTCTTCAACATTATTATCTCTTTCAGTTTCTTCCTTAAATAAATTACTTATCTTCAAGCCCATAAATAATTCCTCCTCGTACTATAATAATATATTATCATAAACTAAATTTAAATTAAAGAATAATTTTTAGATTTTCTAACTTTTTTTCATAAGTGTGTTTAAATAATTTTAATATATAATTTTAGAAAATCATTCTTAACAATTTATAGTGCAATTGGCATAATTTTTTATTGCTTTTGTAAGTTATAGTAATATAATCAATCTCTTTATTAAATATAATAAAATTATTATAAATACTATCTATTATTATAAATACTATCTGTTCGCTTGTTTTACAGAAAAACTTAATATATAATTTTAGTAGGAACATTTGATGTGAGTGTTGTCCTCCAATCTTGAGAAAGAAAGGAGGTAGATAAAGATGAAAACTAAGACTTTTATAATAAAAATTCTAAAGCACATTGCTATCATTTTGTTACTTTCTACCTTACTGGTGTTAGCAATAAAAAAATAGACACTCTTCAGCATTGATAGAGTGTCAATTCCATTAAACTAGAGGCGACATTCACTTGCAAAATCGAATGTTCCTCTTTTTATTTTATGTAAGTTTTCCTTACATATTCATTGTAGCATAATTATCTTTATTTTTCAATTTTATTTTCTGAGTTAACGCGCACAAAAACCTTATCGCATGAAAAAAGCCCTTAAACAGAGCTTAATATCAATATATGGTGTCTCCGGCGCGATTCGAACGCGCGACCGTACGCTTAGAAGGCGTATGCTCTATCCAGCTGAGCTACGGGGACATATCTCAAATGAACAAGTTAATTCTATAATATTTTTTAATATAAATCAAGTATTAAAATATCAAAATATTTTAAAAAAGAAAAAAATTGCTAATATTTAGCAATTTTATCCATATAATCTTTTTAAATAAATTATGTTTCCATCATGTTCTAATTTAATTAAATCATCATCTTCTGCTGTAATTTCCCTACCATATTGGCTTGTTAAAGGTCCAATATTTAGAATATTTTCTTTAATTAAAGGATGTCTTAAATATAAATAATCACCAACTACTGGTTTAACACTATAAAATTCTATATTAATAATGTAACTATCTTTAGAATTAACATCATATAAATAGTAATTAAATCCATCTATTTGTTTAACTAATAATTTTACCATAGTAATTTTCCTTTCTTTTTGCTTAATAATTCTAGAAGTTTTTTATTATATATATTTTCCCATGAATAATTTTTATGTAAATTTATACTTTCTATTTTTTTCGCATTACGTAAGAAATATTTGGGTAAGAATGCTAAATTAGGTAAATTAACACTCATTATTAGTTGATTAGCTGCTAGAAACATTTTTCCAGTCTTCTTTAAATTTGGCAGTGATATATAATCGAGTTCCTTATTTCCTCTTAGAAACATGTCGCCAGTTTTTTCTAAATTATCTGCTTCAAACATTCTTAAATTCTTTGCATCGGTCATGAAATAATCGCTAGTCTCTCTAAGAGAAGAAAAAGATGCAAATAAGACTTTATCATTCATTTTAAAAAAACATTTACTTGTATAAACTAAACTAGGCATTACAATTGATTTTAATCCTTGATTAGAAAACATAAAACTACTTCCTACTCTTTGTAATGAATTAAAATTTATATTTTGAACTATAAGATTTCTCTTTAAGAAATCATCTCCAATTATAATAGTGTTAGATAAATCAATATCCTTTAAATTAATGTTATTAGTTAAAAAATAATTACCAATTACTTCAGTATTATTTAAATCAAAATGTTCCAAATCCATATTAGCAAATAATACATCATCGCCTATTTCTGTAACATTATTAAATTCCATAGTTTTTAAATATCGTCCGGAAATTAAAAAACAATCAGGTAATTTAGTTATTTCATTATTTTTTATTCCAATTAATTTATTATCAAAAGACAAAGTAAGTTCAAATATATTATTTTCTTCATTTGTTATATAAACTTTTTTATACTCTTTGGTTCTAACTATTTCAATATTTTTAATTTTATCAATTACTTTGCTAAAACTATCTCTTAATTTATTATCATAAACATCTATTTTTTTATTAACTAAATCAATTATAAAATAATCCATAATAATATACTTTTCTGGATCATATTTAATTACTTTCTCATTATCAACTATTATATTGTTTGTACAATAATAAATATCATTTAACTTATAATTGTATTTATAATATTCTTCATTTACACTTATATATTTTTCCATTTGAAATTCAGAATTTTCAAAAAATATCTCTTTAATGTCATAAGTTTTATAAAAGCTCATTGTTAATCCTGGTACAATATTATCTAAATTGTTATCAAAAGTAGAATCTGGATTGTTAACTATTTCATTATAACGATTTTTTATTGATAAATGATTATATTTATCTCTTGTAAACTGGATTGATATAACACTAGTTCCATATTCATCTTGTCTATCTGGAATAAGAAAATCTTCTCTTTTAATATCTAAAACATTTTTCTTAACCGCAAAAAATACATATTTATTTTCTAGTCTAGCAACTGGATCTAGAAAAGTACACAATTGTTCATCCTTACTAAAATATTTTTTAAATGCATTAACTTCTTCTACGGTTTTACATTCATAAAAATCATAGCCTACATCATCTAATAATTCCTTAGGGGTTTTGCTCACATCCCTTATATCATATTCATTTTTAAGCCCTACTTCATTATAAACAAAATTGTTAAGATCTTCTTCTTTATGATTTTCTTTAACATCATTATATAAACTATCTTTAACATAGTAAAAATGCTGATTTAATATTTCTACTAATTTTCCGGGTATATTTAAAATTGTAGGAAAACACTCCCTACAATAATGCATCATTTGTTCACCATATTTTTTCTTTATATATTTTAAATCTTTACTTAAATCCATAATTAACTCAAGTATTCAGCAATTACTTTGCCAACCTCGTCTCTTCCCTTCTTATTTACTGATGAAAAATAAATTATACGATCATTTTCATCTATATTTAATATAGATTTTATATTCTTTAAAGTTTTATCTCTATTAGAAGGCTTAATTTTATCATATTTATTAGCAATAATAGTTACGGGAATATTATAATATTTTAAATAATTATACATTAGTACATCATTTTCAGTTGGTTTATTTCTTCCATCAATTATCATAAAAACATTTCTTAAATTGCTTCTTGATTTTAAATATTCTTCAATCATTAAGCCAAACTTCTTTTGAGTTGCTTTACTAACGCTAGCATAACCATATCCTGGAACATCCACCAAATAAAATGATTCATTACATAAATAAAAATTTAAAGTTTGAGTCTTACCAGGAGTTGCACTAGTTCTAGCATAATTCTTTTTACCAATCATAGTATTAATAAAACTGCTTTTTCCGACATTGGATCTTCCTACTAATAAAAATTCCGGCTTGTTATCAGCTGGGTACTGACTTGTTCTTATTGCAATAACAGCTAAATCGCTTGTTTCAATTTTCATATAATTTTCCTCAATTCAATTAAATAAACTCTTAGTTTACACTTTAATTATAATAAAGATGTTAAAAAATTGCAAATTTGTAGAAAAAATCTTTATCCTAAAGTATAATTATTTATAGGTGATACATATTGTTATATCCAAATAATATTAAAAAGAAAGTTAAAAAAAATATATCTTTTGCCAATAGAGGAATGGATTTAGAAACTCTTATTAATGAAGCAAACGAGTACTATTTAAACGAAGGTATTGCTGTTATTTATAAGAAACCTACCCCTGTTAAGATAAAGAAAGTAACATATACTAATGATATACCTAAAGTTGAGGGATATTTAAATCAAAAATCTACATTAGATTATGTTGGTTTATATAAAGGAAAGTATATAGATTTTGATGCTAAAAAAACTCTTAATTTAAATTCTTTTCCCCTATCTAATATTCATATTCATCAATTAAAACATATGAAGATGATAATCAAGCATGAAGGTATTACATTCTTACTTATTGATTTTCAAAATAAAGTATTTTTACTTAAAGGCGAAGATATCATTAATTTTATTGAAAATAATAATAAAAAAAGTATGCCCTACTCTTATATTGAAGAAAAAGGTTATCAAATTGAATATAGTTATAATCCTATATTAAATTATATTAAAACAATTGATAATGTTTATTTTAAAGGAGAAATAAAAAATGAAAAAGATTAAAATAAAGAAAAAAACTAAAAAAACAAATACTAAAGTAAATAATTCTAAAGGTAATTTAAGTGATTTTAAGAAAAGATTTAAAAAAGGTAATATGGGAGAAAAGATTTTAATAATTGTCATGCTTGTATTAGTGTCAATATTCATTCTAGGTTTTGTGTTTGCTATTTACATAATTATATCTGCTCCTGATTTTGATGCCAATAGTTTGTTTACTAAAAACTCGTCAATATTATTAGATTCGGAAGGTAATGAGATTGCTAGACTGGGAACTGAGAATCGTGAAAGAGTTTCTTATGATGATTTACCAGAAGTATTTGTTGATGCCCTAGTTGCAACTGAGGACTCTAGATTCTTTCAACATAACGGTGTTGACCTTGCTAGATTCTTAAAAGCAACCCTTGGACAACTTGCTGGTGATTCTGGAGCTGGTGGTGCATCAACACTAACAATGCAAATTGCTAAACAAAGAATAAACGGATATGAGGCTAGTGGTATCAAAGGAATTATTCGTAAGTTTACTGATATGTATATGTCTGTATTTAAATTAGAAAAAACATATACTAAAGAACAAATAATTGAATTTTATGTAAACATACCTAATTTGGGAAGCGGTTCTTATGGAATAGAACAAGCTGCTCAAACTTATTTTAATAAATCAATTAGTGAGGTTAACTTATCAGAAGCAGCCTTACTTGTTGGATTATTTCAGGCACCTTCCGCATACAATCCAATAAACTATCCTGAAAAAGCTGAAGCAAGAAGAAATCAAGTATTAAATTTAATGAAACGTCATGGATACATCAATGATGAAGAATGTGAAGTTGCTAAATCAATGAAAGTAACTGATATGATTTATCAAGGAAGTCGTTCAAAAAATAAAAATATTGGATTTATTAATACAGTTGTTGAAGAAGTTGTTAAACGTACTGGAAAAGATCCATATTTAGTATCAATGAAAATTAAAACAACAATGGTTCAATCAAAACAAGATGTTTTAAATGATTTATATGCTGGAACAAATAAAAATTTAAAATGGCCAAACGAAAATATTCGTGCAGGTGTAGCTGTTACTGATATAAATACTGGGGCTATTGTAGCTGTCGGAGCTAACCGAAAAAATGATGAAAGAAACTACAATTATGCTACTATGATTAAACGTCATCCCGGTTCAACTGCTAAACCAATTTTTGACTACGGCCCTGCTATAGAATATTTAAATTGGGGTACTGGTCAAATGGTTATTGATGATGAGTTTACTTATAGTAATGGTGGATATATTAAAAACTGGGATAACCAATATAAAGGAATAATGACCATTAAAACAGCACTTGCAGCATCAAGAAACATTCCTGCTCTATATGCATTCCAACAACTAAGTCAAAATCAAATCAAAACATTTGTAACAGGTTTAGGCATTACTCCTGAATATGAAAATGGCTATATTAATGAAGCTCATAGTATTGGTGGATTTAATGGAGTTAACCCACTTCAAATGTCGGCTGCGTATGCTACTTTTGCAAGAGGCGGAGTTTATATTGAGCCATATTCATTTACTGAAATTGAATTTTTAGATACTGGTGAAATTTATACAGTTACACCAGAAAAAAGAACTGTAATGAGTGAAGCAACTGCTTATATGATTAATTCAATTTTAACATACGCTGTTAAATCTGGAAACGTATCTGCCGGATCAAAAAGTGGTACTGATGTTGCTAGTAAAACAGGTACATCAACTATTCCAGCATCCACTAAACAAGGATGTACTGTAAAAGGAAATATTATCGGAGATTCATGGCAAGTAACTTATACTCCAGAATACTCTTACGCTGTATGGGTTGGATATGATGAAAACAAAGGAGATACATGTCTTGTATCATCAACTGGCAATACAGTTAAAAAGGCAATTGTAAGAGAACTAACATCAAAAATAAATAGTACCAATAAAACATTTACTAAACCATCTTCAGTTGTTACTGCAACTATTGAATTAGAAACAAATCCAGTTCAACTTGCTAGTGAATATACACCAGAAAAATTAAAGAGTACTGAATACTTTAAAGCTGGTACTGAACCAGATACTGTTTCAACTAGATTTAATAAATTAACAGCACCATCTAATTTAAAAGCAAATTATGTTACTGGAACAAATTTAGTAACCTTAACATGGAATGAGGTGCCAACACCTGATGCAGTTAGCAATTCATGGTTAGAAAATTACTTTAAAGAAAATTATGGAGTTTGGGCTGAAAAATATTTAGGTAAACGTAAAGAATATAATAATGCAAATATTGGAACATTTGGTTATGACGTATATGTAAATAACGGAAATGGTTATAACTATGTAGGTTTTTCAACAAGTACAACATACACCTACACTGGAACAATTACAAATAATACAACTTTCATGGTTAAATCTACATATTCAATATTTAAATCAAATGCATCTGATGGGTCAACCGTAACAATTAGTGCTGTAAATGATAATCCAGAATCAAATAATTTTGAAACCGAACTTAATGGCTCATCTGGAATGACAGTTGCCGAATATTATAAATTTATTAACAATAATAAACCATTAAAAGTTACATTAAATGGTAAAGATATTAGTGATAAAGCAACCTATACAACAACATGCATTGAAGAATTAACTGGCGAAGAATGCAATGTCACATCAATGGATTGCACAACAAGTTATATCTTAAATCATAAAGCTTTCTATAATGGTAAATCAAGCGGATCTATTCAAAGAACACTAAAAGCTGGATGCTAAAAAAACAGTTGGAATTACTTCTAACTGTTTTTCTTATATTTACAATAATTTTTAAATTTACAATCTAAGCACTTGGGATTTTTACTAGTACAATAATATCTTCCAAATAAAAGTATTTGTTCACTTACTCTATTCCACTTATCTTTTGGAATTTTTTTCATTAATTTTTTCTCGATAGTTGTAACCGAATCATTTATCTTTGCAAATCCAAGTCTTTTAGATACTCTTTCTACATGGGTATCAACTGGAATACTAGGCTCATTATAAATATTTTTAAGTACTACATTTATAGTTTTTCTACCAACTCCCGGTAAAGATTCTAAATATATTCGATCATTTGGAACTATGCCACTATAATCATTTAATAATCTTTTGCTAACAGTAATTATATAATCGCTCTTTTTACTATAAGATCCGCAAGATCTAATAACATCTTCAATATCCCTCTTGCTCGCATTAGCAAGACTATTAATATCATACTTTTTAAATAATTCCTTTGTAACAATATTAACTCTTTTATCAGTACACTGGGCACTTAAAATGGTTGCAATTAATAATTCAAAAGGACTACTATAATTAAGTTCACACTTCGGATTAGGTATATAATAATCTAAAATATCATAAATTTTCTTATTCATCTAACCAATTATAATCACTTATCTCTTTTACATTCCTATCTGTTGTATTTCTACTTTTTAAGTGATTATTTACATCCTCCATTGTTTTAAATCCCTTTTTAGTCCATTCATAAATTATTTTATCTATATATCTTAAACTAGTAACTCCATTGTAAGTAGCCTCTTTAAGTGCTCCCAAAATAATTTCTTCGCTAACATTTTTGTCAAGCCAATCATTAATTATTTCATACTCCATTGGCGATAAAGGTCTTGAAAATTCTTTTTCAAACTTTTCAAAAATATTATTATTAACAACTACTTTATTATTCTTATTTATATTATTAACCATCGTTTTATATATACCATCTAAATTAACAATTTCACTAACTACATTACCATTTTTAATAACATCAATATTTATTAATCCTTTATTAGTTAAACAAGTAAAAGAATCTAATATCTTATTAACACTAATGCATGTTACTTTATTTATTAATTCTACATCAAAAGTAGGAGAATCTTGATTCATAAAATAAATTAATAATAAGCTTTCCTCTAAAGTTAATTTATATTCAAATATTAAAGGAAAAAATTCTTTTTTTATTATATAATCTTTTCCTTTAATTAAACTCTCTAAAAAATTACTATTCATTACTTATCACATCCAGTTTTTAATTATATATTTTTTAATTATCTTTTTATTATTCTTTAGTTTTCCATTAAGTACATTTAATAAAACATCATCATATATCTTTCTTAACTTAGGAGAACCATTCATATCAAGCAAACTCATTATATCATCATTTGTTATTTTTAAATCACTTAATTTATGAATAGGCATATGTTTATCCATTTTATTAATTTCTTCTTTACTAAAACCTAGTATTTCTCCAGCAACTAGGCATACATATAAGCCATACTTAAGTAATGATAAATTATTTAATTTACCACTATTAACAATTATCCTTATTTGCTTAATCATTGTACGTGATTGTTTAGTAAAAGAATATTTAGAGTCAAAATCAATTTGAGCCCATATTCCTAAAACATCAGATACTTCAACTATTTTATCATACTTTATATCTAATTCATCTAATAAATCTAATTCTTTTAAATATTCTAATCCTTTACCCAAATTTTTAGATGAAAATATCTTTTCTAATTCTTGTTTCTTTCTCGTATAACTAATGCCTTTTAATATTTCTTTATTATTTTTAATATATTCAAGTATATCATTATCTAATTCAAAATTAAGCACTATCGCAAATCTAATAGCCCTTAATATTCTAACAGGATCTTCACTTAATCTTTTTTTCGTATAACCTATTGTCCTTATAATTTTATTTTGAATATCTTTAGTACCATCTAAATAATCAAATACTTTCCCCTCTCTATTCATACATAATGCATTAATAGTAAAATCTCTTCTTTTTAAATCAACTAATAAATTATCAACGTATATTATTGATTTTGGCTTATGATTAATATATTCTCCGTCCATTCTATAAGTAGTTATATCATAATTATATTTACCAATCTTAAGAGGAATTGAACCATAATTATTAACTCCCTTTTTTATTTTAAATACTTTAATAATATCTTTTGGAAGGGCATTAGTACATATATCTACATCAAAAGACTCTATACCTAGCAAATAATCTCTAACGTATCCACCAACAACGTAGGCCTCAAATCCACTTTTTTCCAGTTTAAATAATACTTTTTTTATTTCATTATTCATTAGTTACCTCACTAAAATTATACCAAATTATTGTTGCTTTGTGAACTTAACACATGTTTTTTGACATTCCTCTACGTATAGATGATCCGACTGCTCTGCCAAGTTCAAATATTGTATTAATAAATCTTGATAAGGCATTAAGAATAGTTCCATTAATTGTTTGTCCACCTGTAATTTTATTAAGTTCTATATCTTTCATTCGTTACATTTTAGAGGACGAATGAAACCATCTACAACCCCAATTAAAAAAGTAATTAATCCACCAATAATAGCTAAAACTGAATAATTAACTTTTCCACCAGTTACACTATTTAATTCATAATCATTCATCGCACTTCTCCTTTCTATCATTTAAAATATAGATTATTTTATCATAATTAACATTATCATCAAAATGATTTACATAAATAATTGTTTTATCCCTAAAAAAATTATTAATCTTATTAATTATTCTAACTCTTTCTCTAACCGCAATCTCTGAAAATGCTTCATCTAATATTAAGATATTAAAGTTTTTATATAAACTTCTTGCAATAATTATCTTTTGCTTTTCTCCACCACTAAAATTATCTCTAACTATTGTGTTTATCTTGTTTTCTTTCTTATTAAAAACATTTTCTAAATTAACTATTTTAATTACTATATCTAGTCTATTTTTATCAAATTTATTATCTAATATAATATTATTAATAATTGTATCTTCAAATAAATAACTATTTTGATTAACATAAGATACATTATCTAAATAACTGTTATAGCTTATATCGTTAAGGTTTAAATCTCCTATCATTATTTTTCCATCATAGTCAGTTATATTCTTAGTTAGTATATTAATTAAGGTGCTCTTTCCACATCCATTATTTCCTTTAATTAATACTTTACTTCCCTGTTTTATTTTAATACTTAAATTATTAATTATCTTATTTATTCCGAGATTATAACTTATATTACTTACTATAACGTCACCATTATTAAATAAAAATCCATCACTTTTATTATCATATTCTAGATAATATATTCCACTTATTCTATCAATCATCATCTTTAGATATTTAATAATTGGTTTAACAGTAATCACATAATTAAGTGAATCTTTTAAATAATCAAAATATAACAAATAAATTATAACTATTTCTAAATTACCACTTAAACAACCTAAAATAACTATTAAACTTAGTGAGTTTACTGTTTCTATTAACATATTTAACAAATTATTATTTTTATCTAATAAGTAATTTACCTCTGTTACATCTTTAGAATATATATCCAATTTCTTTTTAAAATAATTATTTAAATTTAGTGAACTAATTGTAATAATTTTTTTTATATATTCACATATACGATCCATATAATTATTATCTTTATCCATTAAATCATTATAATTTTTTAGAATAATTTTATTTAATTTAATACTTATTATATAAGCAACTATATAAATAGATATAATTATAAATGTTAGTTTTAAATCTAAATATAGAAGAATAATTAAGGAAACTATACCTAAACTAATATTTAAAATAAAATTAATTATTTCAGTACTCAAATAATTTTTTATTTTATTTAAGTCTTTAATTCGATTAGTAATATCACCTACTGATTTTAAATGTAAATATTTATAAGGGAGATTAAAATATTTTGATAAGTAATTGTTAACGAGTTCTAGATTTATTTTTTTATTTAATCTAATTAAGCATTCCTTTTTAATTAAATTAATTACTAGTTTCATAAGGATAGTGATAATAAAAATATTTAAATATTTATTTTCTAATAAAATATCTTTAATTAATACTGACTGAAATATACTTAAAAATATTAAAATAATTGTAAATATCAAACATATTATTACTTTAAACTTATTCTTATTTACTAAATTCTTCAAATAGTCTAAATAAACATTTTTCTTTTTATATCTAACTATTTTCCCATTAGGAATAAGTTTTAGAATATAACCCGTAAATATTTTATTAAATTCTTGAGAAGTATACTTAGTTATACCAACTGCTGGATTCATAACTACTACTTTATCACTACTTTTTTCATAAACAACCATAAAATGATTAATATTATTAATTCTAGTCTGTACTATGTATGGTGGAGATACATCTTGATTAATAATTCCTACTGAATCAAAGCCATATTTTAAGGCTGCCATTTTAATATTATAAAAATTAGTGCCTTTATTATCAGTTAATGTATCACATCTAACTAATTCTAATGGAACAAAACCATTATAATATTTAATTATCGATGCCAATGAACTAGCACCACAATCTTTTTCTTCTTCTTGTCTAACAATATATCCTTTCATTTAATCACCCTCTATATATATATTTAGTACAAAAGTATCAAGTTTACTTGTTTTTTTACAATTTTTTTAAAAAAAAATTTCATTTGATAACACTTTTTTATTTTCTCCAATTTTTAAAAAGCCCTAATAGTGTCAAGTAAGTGTATAACTTGAAAAATTAAAAAAGTAAATTGAGTACTCTTGGACTAAATATATATATAGAAGCGCCAATTA
>ERZ808240.1338-NODE-1338-length-30962-cov-40.537807_pt1 | contig 30962 bp, 23 predicted proteins | sample MGYA00521084_ERZ808240 | MGnify/ENA primary metagenome ERZ808240 (study PRJEB31516, sample SAMN03275571) | gut metagenome | biome: mammalia-associated habitat; material: feces | host: Papio cynocephalus | place: Kenya | collected 2012-08-06 ... | reverse complement strand
TTGTTTGGTATGAGCGTACCTGGGGGGGCGCAGAACAACAATAAGGGAAAAAACAATAAGTCTACAAAGTCAAGTTTATCCGATACTCTTAAGATTGCAGAGGTGGTGGTAACGGCACAAGAGACACGTGGCGTTACGGCAGCTTCTGTCATCGAGAAACATGCCATGGAGCATTTGCAGCCCTCAAGTTTCTCCGATATCTTGGAATTGTTGCCAGGAGGTCGTTCGCAAGACCCTACTCTCAACGCCCCTAATACCATTCGTATCCGTGAAACGGGTACAGCCAGCGACTATAATACTTCTTCGCTTGGGACCAGCTTCGTGATAGATGGTGCTCCCATCAGCACCAATGCCAACCGACAGGAAGTGAAAGGGGCGTGGGAAACATCGACCGCGGGAAGAAGCTTTGTCAACTCTGGTGTCGACATGCGTACCATATCGACCGACGACATCGAGAAGGTGGAGGTGGTGCGCGGCATACCCTCGGTAGAGTATGGCGACCTGACGAGCGGACTTGTCAAGATAGAGCGCAAGCGAGGCGGCAACAATTGGGAGGCTCGTCTCAAGGCTGATATGGACAGCAAACTCTTCTATCTGGCCAAGGGTTTTGAATGGAAACCTCGCCGGATGACGATCAATCTTAGTGTCGACTATCTCGATGCCAAGGCCGACCCTCGTAACCGCTTGGAAAACTACAAGCGGCTGGGGTTCTCGGCGCGTTTCTTCAAGGAATGGAGTCTAAGTCGGTATGCCGTGCAACTGAAGACCAACTTCGACTATACAGGCTCGTTCGACAACGACAAGAATGATCCCGACCTCGATAATCAGGCTGTCGATTCGTATAAGTCGCAATACAATAGGTATGCGCTCAATGCCAGTGTCTCGTTCTCGCCTAAGAGCAAAGACAAGTGGTTTCGTTCGCTCGATGCCATGCTTTCCACCTCTTATGAATATGACTTGATAGAGCGCACCAAGTTGGTGCAGTTGTCGCAGTTGGTAGCTGCTGTCGGTACTACCACTACGGGTGAGAGCGATGGCATCATCTTACCATATAAATATGTGGCTTGGCAGAATGTGGACGGTCGCCCCTTCAACCTCTTCGCCAAATTGAATGCCAAGTTTCAAGTTCCTTCTCAGGAAGTATCCAATACCCTCTTGGTAGGTACCGATTGGACTGTGGACAAAAACTATGGTCGTGGGCAGGTGTTTGACCCGGCTCGCCCTTTGTACACTACATCGGCCACTTTGCGTCATCGTTCCCTTTCGAGCATTCCAGCCAACAAGCAGTGGGGCCTCTATGCCGAGGAGCGTATCAGTACTATGCTGGGCGATAGCAAGGTGGAAGTGGTGGCTGGTGTGCGAGCCGTACAGATGCAGGGCTTACCCAGCTCTTACTTGATGCACGGCAAGTTTTATCTCGATCCACGTGTCAATGTGGGATGGACATTACCCAAGTTTAAGATAGCGGGGCAAGCGGGTTTCCTGCGCCTGTCAGGAGGAGTGGGCGAGCATACCAAGATGCCAACCATGGACCAGCTCTTTCCCGACCCCGTATACATGGACTTGGTGCAGCTCAATTACTATCACGCCAATGCCGACTATCGTCGAATCAACCTGATGACCTATGTCATCGACCCTACCAATTACGACTTGAAGCCTGCCCGCAACTTGAAGTGGGAGGCTACGGCTGACGTGACATGGGGAGGCTATCGACTCTCGGTAACTTACTTTCGCGAGAACATGACCTCGGGCTTCCGCAGCCAGTCGAGCTATGCCCCTTATACTTACAAGCAGTACGACGCATCGGGTGTGGATGCAGGAGCGTTGACAGCACCACCTTCGCTTGTCGACATGCCCTATACCCTGCGTACGGACCTGCGTGGTTATAGCCACTATACCAACGGAAGCCAAACGCTGAAGCGAGGAGTGGAATACACTTTCTCGACCAAGCGATTTGAGCGCATCATGACCCGCCTTACCATCAATGGCGCATGGTTCTACACCATCTATCGCAACTCGATGATGGAAACCTACAAGCCCAGTGCCGTGGTGGCAGGCAAGCAGATTCAGTATGTGGGCTATTATGACCAAGACGGTGGCAGCAAGAACCAGATGATGAATACCAACTTCACCGTGGATACTGATATTCCCAAGCTCAAGTTGGGCTTCTCGGTGTCGGCGCAATGCCTGTGGTTTACCATGCGCCGCACGGCTGAGACCAGCAATTATCCTGTGAAGTATATGGATGCCAATGGCGAAATGCACGATTGGGAGGACGAGGATGCCAACGACATATACCTGCGTTACTTGATACGCAACTATACGGCCAGTAACTTTGCCCTTTACCGGGTGCCCTTCTCGATGAATGTCAACTTCAAGGTGACCAAAAAGTTGTTTGCCGACCGCCTGACCATTGCTTTGTTCTGCAACAAGCTCCTCGATTGCACCCCAGATTATACGAGCAATGGACTGACTATACGTCGCCATGTAACTCCTTATTTTGGACTGGAAATGAACGTGAAGATATGAAACGAATACTGATGATATGTGTGGCTATGCTGGGCTTGGTGCTCAATGCGTGCCACCAAGACGAGGACGACCTCTTTACCACGGTTGCCATCACCTTGGCTACCGAGGAAGGCACAACCGTGGAGCGTGTGCAGGGAACGGTGCAACTCACCAACCTCAACACCCGACAGGTGACTACTTCGGCCGTGTTTGATGGCAACATAGCCCGTGTCACACTGCTTCGTGGTGCCTATTCGGTATTGGTCGAAGGCTCCATACAATATAAAGATGCCCATGGCACGACGGCCGTAAGGCAGTTTCGTGCCACGTCGGATTACCTGGAATTTGCCAGCAAGAGTCTTCATGTAGCAACCCTCAATGTCATATGGATGCAATGATGAAATACAGAATAACACTATTTGCCATGGCTTGCTTGTCGAGCCTGTCTACCATCATGGCTTCGCCAGGCGACACGGCTCGTGTGGAACACCTGTCGATGTGGAATCAGCTCTCGGCGTCCATGTTCCATAATCCAGCCTTGCATGGCGATGCTTATGCCAAGTCTTATTCCGAGATGGCACTCACCTTCGATTATCAGCATCAGTCGGAGTCTTTTGTCGAAGAGAAAGGCAAGGGACATGTGATGGGGGCGCTGGCTGTCAACAGTTACCTGCGCATGAATCCTCGTTCGGCTGTGTGGGGCACGGCATCTTACACCACAGGCAAGCAGAAGAGCATCTGCTGGAACTCTACCTCCGATTATGATCTGCTTTCCCCTTATGTGATGGCCGATACATTGGGTGGCGATACACATAGGGAACGTTATACTTTCTCTGGCGGATATGGCACCAAGGTGGGACTGCTACTGCTTGGGGGCGAGATGGCCATTCGCGCCGAGCACGAATATCGCGACCGTGATCCACGTATGCGGGGCATCGTGACCGAGCTGTTGTTGCGGGGAGGTGCAGGCCTGACGGCTTGGCGATATCGTTGGGGAGTCTTGGCGGAAGGTTCCATCTACAAGCAAACCAATAGCGTGGACTTCTACAACGAACTGGGTGTCATTCCTGAGTATCACATGACAGGCTTGGGAACCGAGTATAGCCGTTTTGCAGGTGAACAACGCAGTCTGGCTTATCGTGGAGGTAGCTTTGGTGTTGCATTGGATGCCACTCCAATGGGCACGAAAGGACTCTATGGACATGTGTCTTTGGGGCGCAACGCATACGAACGTCTGCTGACGAGCGCCAACTCGTTGCCTCTCTCTCGCCTTGTATATAATAAGGTGGAAACCACAATGGGGTGGAAGCATGAGGGTAAGCACCATTGGACGGCCTATGCCAACTTTGCCTTCACCAAACGTAGTGGCGATGAAAACGTGACGGGCAAGTCGGACTCGCAGTATTATCCTGTGATAGGCAAGCTCACCATGTATAAGGATTACCTGATGGATGCCTCGCTGGGAGGTATGTATGGCCAGCAGGAAGGCGACCGCTCATGGATGGTAAGCTTGAAGGCTGGTTGTCGCAACCATCGTGAGCGCTATGTCTATCCCGAACGCCATCTCGACCGAGCCCATGCCTATGTTACGGCGGCAGGCGAGTGGATGCGGCCTCTCTCTCGTCGCTTGTCCCTCTCGCTGGGAGTGGATGCCTGCCATTATGCGCGGGTGAGCGACAATATGGTGATGCCCTTTGCCAATATGGACCGCAAGTTTGCCGAGATGATACGCCATAAGTATCGTTTTGCCAAGGCCAGCTACACCGAGGCCAACCTGCATGCACGTGGCGACTATCGCCTGAAGTCATCCTTCATGGGTCTCTTCGCCGAAGTGGCGGGTGGCATGGTTCTTTGCTCGGAGAGCGAGCAGCAAGTGGGGATAAGGGCTACCATGGGTGTAACTTTTTAAGTGAAGAGTTAAGAATGAAGAGTGAAGAAACGAAGCGTGAAGAATGAGATTTTGCTTCTAATATATAATAATAACAATTAAAATAAACAGAAACAATGAAAAAGAATTTCTTGATGAGCATGTTGATGCTCCTTACCGTAGGTTTGTCGTTTACGGCTTGTAGCAACGACGACAGTGTGACATACACTCCTGTGTCGCTCAGCGTAGAGATGCCTTTGGGCATCGAGAACGTGGAGTTTGCCAACAGCAAGGCTGTGTTTACCAATGTTCAGACAGGCGAGGTGTTCACCGTCAATCAGTTTGTTGAAAACAACGGTAGCTTTGCAGCCTCGATAGACCAAGTGCCAGAGGGCACATACAATGTGGCCGTTACCGGCGACTTGAGTTTCACCAAGGACGGTGTGGCTGGTACAGCGAAAGTGAACCAGACCAGCGAGAATGTACAGGTGAAAAGTGGTAGTGCCAATGTCAAGTTGGCTGTCAACACCTTCGATGCCAAAGGTGGTTTCGTTATCTCGGAGATTTTCTTTGCCTGTACAAAGACCACAGCAAATAAGGCATACGCCAAGGATCAGTATGTTATTATCTCCAACAACTCGGACGTAACCCTTTACGCAGATAGTATAGCTTTCGTCGAGTCTCAATTTACAACCGTTCAGAAGAGGGAGTATACTCCTGATTTGATGAACGACTATATGTCGATAGATGCTTTGTACATGATTCCAGGAACAGGTAAGAGTGTACCAGTAGAACCAGGTAAGTCTTTGGTGCTGGCCGTGAATGCAATGGATCATAGAGAGGCCAATGAAAATTCTTTCGACTTGAGTAAGGCTGACTTCGAGTTCTATGATGAGAGTTCACAGCCAGATCATTTAGATACTCAAAACCCTGATGTGCCAGATTTGGATAAGTGGTATTGTTATACAATGAGCTACTATGTACTGACACAACAAGGCAATAGAGCTTATGCCATAGCACGAATGCACCAGGACAAGGAGAGTTACTTGGCAGACAACTATTACGAGGCGAAATATATATATGTAATGCCTAATGGTACAGAAAAGGAGATGACCTCAAAGTGCTATAAGTTGTCTAACTCTTGGGTGCTTGATGCTGTAAACCTTAGCCCAAGCAGCGCTTGGCAGTGGAACGTCACCTCTTCTTCTCTTGATGCTGGATATACCCATGTGGCAAGTACGGCAACCTCGGCCGATCGCTTCGGCAAGTCGGTCATCCGTAAGAAGGAGAACGGCAAGTGGGTAGACACCAACAACTCGACCAACGACTTTGAGGCAGCTACCGCCAGCTTCTTGCAGAAATAATCAACTCAAAACAATGTGAAAATATGAAGAAACAATTTCTAAGCCTGTTCCTTCTTCTCTGCTTGGCTCCCACATCGCTGCTGGCTCAGACCGTCAAGCAGGATGACGCAGTGCGTCAGGGCAAGTTGAAGAACGGACTCACTTACTACATTCGCCATAACGCCAAGGAGGCAGGACTTGCCGACTTCTACATCGCCCAGCGTGTGGGCTCCATCTTGGAGGAGCCTCGCCAGCGCGGCTTGGCTCACTTCTTGGAGCACATGGCATTCAATGGTACGAAGCACTTCCCGGGCAAGGGCAAGAAACTGGGCATCGTACCTTGGTGCGAGACCATCGGTGTGAAGTTTGGCGCCAACCTCAATGCCTACACATCGGTCGACCAGACGGTGTATCATATGGGATCCGTGCCTATCAAGCGTGAGGGCATCATCGACTCCTGTCTCTTGGTGCTCAACGACTGGAGCCAGTACATCAACCTCGAACCGAAGGAGATAGACAAGGAGCGTGGCGTCATCCACGAGGAATGGCGCAACCGCCGCACGGGCATGGCGATGCAGCGCATGATGGAGAATGTGATGCCCAAGATTTACAAGGGCAGCAAGTACGAGGACTGTCTGCCTATCGGAAACATGGACATCGTGGACAACTTCCCTTATCAAGACCTCCGCGACTACTACCAGAAATGGTATCGTCCCGACCTGCAGGCCATCATCGTAGTGGGCGACATAGATGTCGACAAGATGGAGCAAAAAATACAGAAGCTCTTCGGCAAGATAAAGGCGCACAAGAATCCTGCCGAGCGTATCTACTATCCCGTGCCCGACAACGACCAGATGATTGTCGCCATCGAGAAGGACAAGGAACAGCCCATCATCATCGGCAATCTCTATATGAAGCGTGCCACCACTCCCGCCAACGAGAAGACACAGGTGAGCTACCAGAAGGACAACTACATCAGCGGTCTCATCACCTACATGCTCAACAGCCGATTGTCGGAGCGCAACAAGGTGGCCAATCCTCCATATATGAGTTCCACGGCACATGACGGCGGTTTCTTCGTGTCGAGCACCAAGGATGCTTTCAGCTTGAGCATCAGTTGCAAGCAAGACAGTGTTCTGGAAGGTATTTCGATAGCTGTGGGCGAGGTGGAGCGAGCTCGCCAGCACGGATTCACCCAGAGCGAGTTGGAACGCGCCAAACGCCTCTATCTCAATGCTGCCGAGCGACGCATGAAAATGGAGAAAGACTATCGCAACTCACACTATGTGAACCAATGCGTGAACAACTTCCTCAAGGCCGAGCCTATCCTAACTTCTAATTATAGCTACGAGTTGACCAAGCAGTTTGATGGCGAGGTGACACTCGATGAGGTAAACCGTGAGTTAGGCAACATTGTTACCAACAAGAACGAGGTGTTTGTGCTCTATGGTCCCGACAAGGAAGGCGTGAGCCTGCCCACCGAAAGCCAACTGAGCCAAACCGTCCTCGCTGCCCAGCAGAAGAAGTATGACGCTTATCAGGAGGAGCCGGTGCCCACAACGCTGATAGCCAACCTGCCCAAGCCCGGAAAGATTGTGGCAGAGAAGCCATACGGCAAGTTCGGCATGACGGAACTGACCTTGAGCAACGGCATGAAGGTGTATGTCAAGACCACCGACTATCAGGCAGAGCAGGTAAGCATGACCATGAAGGGCGAGGGTGGAACTTCGCTCTATGGCAATGAGGACATCCCTAACTTCTCGCTCTTGTCGAGTGCCATCACCGAGGCTGGCGTGGGCGATTTTGATGCTACACGCTTGCGCAAGGCTCTGGCAGGCAAGTCTGTTCGTCTGGCTCCGTCCATTGGCAGCGAAAGCCAGCGCATTGCGGGAACTTCGGCTGTCAAGGACTTGGAGACGATGCTTCAGCTTACCTATCTCTACTTTACGGCTCCACGCAAGGATGCTGAGGCATTCGAGGGCTTGATGAATCGCACTCGCTCATTCCTCACCAACCGCAATGCCAGTTCTAAGGTCGACTACAACGACTCTATCTCGGCTACGCTCTACGGCCACAATCCACGCATGGCTCCTGTGACCAAGGACGTGGTGGAGAAGGCCAGCTACGATCGCATCCTGCAAATTTATCGTGAGCGTTTCAGCGATGCCAGCAATTTCAAGACTGTCTTCATCGGGCAGGTGGACCTCGCCACCCTGCGTCCATTGCTCTGCCAGTATCTCGCCACCTTGCCTTCTACACACAAGGCCGAGAAGGTGAACAAGGCCAATGTGGCTCAACTTGTCAAGAAGAACGAGGTGGTGAAGTTTGTGCGCCAGCAGCCTACGCCGCTTGCCAATGTGACAGTGTTCTATACTGGCAACGTGCCATTCTCACCCAAGAGCGACTTGACTCTCGACGTGCTGACCCGCTGCTTACAGATAGCCTACACCGACTCGGTGCGTGAGGAGAAGGGCGGCACCTATGGTGTGGGTGTATCGTTCTCGCTCGAAAAGGACGACGATCCGGATGCCTTTGTCCGCATTACCTACAAGGCCGATCCCAAGCGTTACGAGGAGTTGAACCCCATCATCTACAAGCAGCTTCGGAACATCGCCGACCGTGGTCCTGTGGCAAGCAGCATGGACAAGGTGAAGAAGTATCTGAAGAAACAGTACGGACAGATGGCCATCACCAATGACTACTGGAGCTACGTCATCTGGCACCAGCTCGACGACGATGCCGACTTCGACAAGGACTATTGCAAGATGGTGGACAACCTGACCGCGGCCGACGTGCAACAGATGGCAAAGGAACTGCTCCGCCAGAACCATCGTGTGGAGGTAACCATGCTCTCGGAGTAGGAGACGAAAAAAGTAGCAGGAATGTTTTTGCATAGATATGCAGAAGCATACTATCTATAGTTGAGAAAAAATAATTTCCCAGTTAGGAAAAAATATTTTGTCAGTTGGTTGACAAATTTTTCCTAACTGGGATTTTCTTTTATGGTAATTGTTGTATGGATATACGGCATAAGTATGCATTTCTGCTCATGACTGGCAATAATGTATGCGATTTTTTGTCCTTAAGTGAAAAAGCTGCGCTCAAGGCATTGGCTTTTCGTTTTTTCTTTTTACTTTTGCGCCATATTAAATGTCAATATGATATGAACACAAATTTTACCAAGGACAGCGTCGAGTCGGCTTATTGCTTCTTCCATCAGAAACTGCGTGTGTATGAATATTCCACCAGTCCCACCCAGCGTGATGACATAGAATATGCCATCAGCCAATATATAGACGAAATGAATCCCTCGCTCTACCAGTTGTTGGCGGGGGATAGGAAGGAATTCTTGCTCGACCATACTCGTTTTGAGGAGGATATGCGCGAGGCACAGGCGAAGTTGGAGAAAATGATGTAGCTCTCGTTCGTACACATGTAATATTTTTTGTGGGAAAAAGTGTCATTGAGGTCTCATTTTTGCAATGAAAAACTTCCTGTTGGTCTTTGTTTTCTAAAAAGCTTCTTTGTTGGTCTTACGGTGGTAGTGCCCAAAATCAGGATCATACTTTGGGCACTCGTTGCCCGCTGTTTGTTCACCGAGGGACCAAGGCTTGTTCATCGAGGGACCAAGGCTTGTTCACCGAAGGACCAAGGCTTGGTCACAGTGTGCTCGCCGCTTGTTTACGGGGGCACAGCCGTCTGTATCAAGTGCTTGTAAACGAAAAAGAGAGTGTGTCATGGCTTTATGACACACCCTCTTTCAAATTTATAGCTTAACAGCAAAGCGTTGTTACTCGTCCCAAATGCCACCAATATTCTGCTTGGCATCGACGTACCCCTGGTCAATAACGTCATTGTCGTCAGTTGAGATGGTGATGCTGCCTGGCTCGTTGCTTGCTGCAAGGATGCAGCTTTCCTCGATCATGTGCGTTACCTTCATATCAGGCTTTTCATATACCAGGGTAAACGCATCAAACTTTTTGGCACTTTTGCGCAAGGAAGGGGAGAGGCATCGGTTGGTGGCCCGTCTGAAGTCACCTGTGGATGTCAGTGGCAACTTCTTTGAGGATATGTATGAGACTATCTGGATGAGCCATTGGCAGAAAGGTATATATCATTTACCGTGCGAAAGGTTAAGAACGGTGCAGCTTGCAACCGTGATGTCTTCGAGGAGAAAGTAAAACGGATAGGCATGAAGTAGCTTGCCCCCTTATTAAAACAACCAAGGCTCATCCATAATAGGGATGAGCCTTGGTCGCTAATAGGGGCGAGCCTTGGTCGCTAATCCATATTAGATTGTGGACTATTCCACGATGAACATGGCATTCTTTGTATCCTTGCTGTTGGGACCCGCCATGATATCGAAGTCTCCAGGCTCTATGATATATTTCAAATCGGCATTATAGAACTTCAACATCTCAGGAGTAATCTTGAAGCTTACTTCCTTGCTCTCGCCTGCAGCGAGGTGGATGCGCTGAAAGCCTTTCAATTCCTTGACAGGGCGTGAGATGCTTGCCACCTTGTCGTGGATATACAGTTGCACGATCTCGTCGGCATCTCGGTTGCCAGTGTTCTTGACATTGATGGTGGCTGTGATGTCTGCGTTGCCGTCCCAAGCCTCGCTTTCAGCGTCAGCGATATGGGTCTTGTTGGTACTGAGTCTTAAGTCTCCATACTCAAAGGTGGTGTAGCTCAAACCGAATCCGAATGGATAGAGGGCACCGTTGCGCACGTCGAGATAGTTGCTGGCATACTTGGCGAAACGTGGGTTGTCGTCAGGTACGGGGCGGCCTGTGTTTTGATGGTTGTAGTAGAGAGGTTCCTGGCCTGTTGCCTTAGGAAGAGAGGTGGTCAGCTTGCCACTTGGCACTTTGTCGCCAAACACCACATCACAGATCGCGTCGCCAGCCTCCGAGCCGCCAAACCATACGTTCATGATGGCGGGGATGTTGGCTTTCTCCCACGTGAGGACGGTAGGGCGCCCCGAGAAGTTGAGAAGCACGATGGGTTTGCCGAGCTTAGCCAACTTTTCGAGCAAGTCACGCTGTGTGTCGGGCATTCTGAGATCGGTGCGGCTGGCGCATTCGCCACTCATGTCTGCGGTCTCGCCCATGGCGCAAATGATGACATCCGCTTGTCGGGCTATTTCCAGAGCCTCTGCCTTCATCTTGGCATCGTCGCCGCGTGGTATGCTCTTGCCAAACTCTCCGTCTTTTTGTTCTTGCTCGTCGTATACCACGTTGCAGCCTTGTGCATAGAGCAAGGTAGCCTTACCAGCGAGGGCCTTCTCCATGCTTTCCTTGAGAGAACGATAACGGTCTGGTGTGGCAGCTACGCTCCATGTTCCGCTCATGTTGTTGCGGGTGTTGGCAAGTGGGCCGATGAGCGCTATCTTACCTTCCTTTTTCAAGGGGAGCAGATGGCTGTCGTTCTTCAAGAGCACGAAAGTCTCTGCGGCTATGTCACGAGCCGCCTTGCGGTTCTCGGCAGTGAAAATCTCAGTCTTCTGTCGCTTGCTGTCGCAATATCTGTAAGGATTGCTGAAAAGTCCTAACTTGTATTTGGCTTCTAAGATGCGGCGGCAGGCGGTGTTGATGGTAGCCTCGCTCACCTTGCCTTCCTTGACGCTTTGTGCCAGATTACGTACGAAGCCTTGCGAGCACATGTCCATGTCGGTACCAGCGTTGATGGACTGCTCGGAAGCCTCCTTGAGGTCCTTGGCCGTGCCGTGCTGCAGGATTTCGCCAATTGAGCCGTAGTCGGTTACCACGAATCCCTTGAAATGCCATTGGTTTCTCAATACGTCGGTCATCATGAAGTGACTTGCCGTGGCAGGGACATAGTCGATGAGGTTGAACGATGACATCACGCTGCCTACGCCAGCCTCCACCACAGCCTTATAAGGAGGGAGGTATTGGTTGAACATGCGTACCTTGCTCATGTCGGTGGTGTTATATTCCTTGCCACCCTCTACGGCGCCATAGAGAGCGAAGTGCTTGAGGCAAGCCATGATATGGTTCTTGGGTACGATGAACTCATGGTTGAGGTCGAAGTATTGGTAGCCACGAGTCATGGCCGCCCCCATCACACCGCTGAGGTATGGGTCTTCGCCATTGCTCTCGCTGATGCGTCCCCAACGAGCGTCGAGGGAGACATCGACCATAGGAGAGAAAGTCCAGTTGATGCCATCGGCACTTGCCTCCTTGGCAGAAATCTCACCCACCTTTTTCATCGCTTCGGTGTCCCAAGAGCAAGAGAGGGCAAGTGGGATGGGGAAGATGGTCTCGTAACCGTGGATGACATCCATGCCAACGAGCAATGGAATGCCGAGACGACTCTTCTTGATGGCGATGTCCTGGAGAGCTTTAATCTTGTCAAAGCCCTTGATGTTGAACACGCCACCCATTTTGCCGGCTGCGATGTCGCCGCCCACCTGGGTGTCCATGTCGCCGCCCGTGGTGATGTCGCCAGCCACCATGAGGTTGAGCTGCCCGATTTTCTCCTGGAGCGTCATGCGGCTCATGAGGTTGTCTATGAATGGCTCCATCGCCATGAACTTGCCTGCAGTGGCTGCGGTCTTGGCTTTCTTCAGTTTCACCTTGGAAGCTGCAAATCCTGTTGAGGGCATCGTAGCCCCCAACAGGATGAGTGATGATAATAATATTTCTTTTCTCATATTTTGGATAATAGAGTTAAAGTCGTGTTATGGCTGTTGCTTATTTCAACTCAAAAGTTTTCTTGAGCTTCAGGTTGTCGGAAGCGTTGCCCACCAATGCCTCAAACAGACCAGCCTCTGCCTTCCAAGCTGATGTAGCCTCGTCGTAGAAGCTGAGGGCTGATTTGTCGATGGTGATGGAAACATCCTTGCTCTCGCCAGGTTGGAGAGATACCTTCTGGAATCCCTTCAACTCCTTGTAAGGACGGTCGATGGAAGCCTTGGCATCGTGTACATAGAGTTGGACGGTCTCTGAGCCAGCACGCTTGCCTGTGTTCTTGACCGTGACAGTGAAGGTGATGTTGCCGTTGGCATCCATGGATGTCTTGTCGGCACGGAGGTTACTGATGGCAAACTGTGTGTAGCTCAAGCCATGGCCGAAGGCGAAGAGCGGATAAGCCTTCATCTTGTCCGCCCAACGATAACCTACATAGATGCCTTCCTTGTATTCCTCGTCGATGATGTTGTCCTTGGTCTGTGCACCACCAGCTTTGCGCCATGTGCCTGGATAAGTGCCTAAGGCATGTGCACCAACTTCCTGAAGGGAATTGACCCATGTGAATGGCAACTTGCCGCTCGGGTTGGCATCGCCTGTGAGCACGGATGCCAAAGCCTCGCCAGCCTCCGACCCGATGAACCATCCTTGTATGATGGCTGGCACCTTGACTTTCCAAGGCATGGCAACGGCATTGCCTGATATGTTGACATACACGAAGTTCTTGTTGGCCTTTGCCAGTGCCTCTATCACCTTGTCTTGGTTGTAAGGCAATTCGTACTGCTTGCGGTCGTGACCTTCGCAATCCTGATAGTCGCTCTTGTTGAGGCCACCAAACATGATGACATAGTCTGCTTCCTTGGCCTTCTTGACAGCCTCGGCAATCAACTCAGCCTCGCTGCGCTCGTCCTTTAGATCCTGACCCGTGGTCACACCGTTGTAGCTACCTGTGACATCGCCCACATATCCACGAGCATATTCCACATCGATGCCTTGCTTGCCCAAGCGAGCCTTCAAACCGTCGAGTGGAGAGATCTCCTTTTGCACCTTGAGCGAGGAACTTCCTCCACCCACGGTCATCATTTTGATGGCGTTCTCGCCCACGACAAGCACACGCTTCGCCTTCTGAGTGTTGATAGGGAGCACCTTGTTCTTGTTCTGCAACAATACAATGCCTTCCTCAGCTATCTGCTTGGCTGTCGAATAGTGCGATTCAGAGCAAAGAAAACCATGAGGGCGATTGGGGCTCATCGTGGTGCGATAGAAGAGGCGGAGCACGCGACGTACCTTATCGTCCAATTCCTTGGTGGAGTACTTGCCCTCCTGTATACCTTTTATATAGGGCATGGCAAGATAGTAGTTGTCGTAGGCGTTGCTGGCACCCCAGCTGAGGCCGTTTGTCCAGGAGCCGAACTCCATGTCGAGACCATTCTTGACAGCTTGGTCTGTGTCGTGCGCACCGCCCCAGTCGCTCACCACGACGCCATCAAACTTCCAGTCACCCTTCAGAATCTTGTTGAGTGTATACTGGTTATGGCAGTTGTGCTGGTCTTTATATAGATTGTACGCGCCCATGATAGCCCATGTCTTGCCTTTTTCGACGGCAGCCTTGAAGGCTGGGAGATAAATCTCGTGAAGGGCACGGTCGCTCACGATGACATTCACTTGATGGCGATATTCCTCGTCGTTGTTGAGGCAGTAGTGCTTCACACAAGCTGATACACCCTTGGACTGGAGTCCTTGGATGTAAGGCACCACCATGATGGAAGCGAGATATGGATCCTCGCCCATGTACTCGAAGTTACGGCCATTGAGCGGAGTGCGGTAGATGTTGACGCCAGGGCCGAGAATCATGTCCTTGCCACGATAGAGGGCTTCTTCGCCGAGAGCCTCGCCATAGTAGCGAGACATCTGAGGATTCCAAGTGGCGGCAAGGCAGGTGAGGGCAGGGAATGCTACACAAGAATCGTTGGTCTGCCCTGCCTGTTCCCATTCATCCCAAAGTACGTCTGGGCGAACACCGTGAGGACCGTCGTCGGTCCAGAAGTCAGGAAATCCCAGGCGAGGAACACCTGCTGAGGAGAATTTACTCTGTGCATGGATGATGCGAACCTTTTCCTGCAAGGTCATGCGAGAGAGGGCGTCATCAATGCGCTGTTCCACCGACTTGGTATTGTCGAGATAGATTGGCAACTGCTGTTGTGCTTGTGTCGTGGTCACTGCAGCCAATGACAGAACACAAGATAAAATCAAATGTTTCATAGGCTTTTAATCATTGTTTTTTGTTGTTAATATTCATACTGCAAAGTTATATAAAAATATGTATCCACCGAAGTGTTCTTGGTGAAATAGTGGACGAATGTATGATGCTCAAATAGACAAACCGTTGATATGTAGTGCTTTAACTGGATGTGTAGTGGTGCTAAAAGTGGTGGGTGGTGAGCTGGTGGAGGGAATTTTTGTTTGCTTTGTGGTGAGAATAGGCTAAAAGTGAGGTGATGGTGAGGGAGAGAACATCCACTTTTAATAACGTTTCCAAAGAAGACGAAAAAGCTGATAGAAAGGGATATAGAACTGAAAGTGAAGAGCATGATATCCCCTAATTGCTATTAGGCATCAAGGATATCGAGCAAGAAACCTCGGCATCGACAACCGTCTACGACTTGAATGGTCGGAAGGTAGGCAATGCCAAAAATAATCCGTCATGCAAGGATGGAATATATATTATTGGTAAGAAAAAGGTGGTGCTTTAATTTGACAAGGTAAAAGAGGGGGCGAGGACATTTTTCAAACTGCTCCGAGCCTACTAATAAAGTGACTCGGAGTAGTTTGGACTTTATTGATATTTTTGTCATTCTATTGGATGTTGACCTGAAGGGGAGCCTTTAGTGCATCCATGAAACCCTTGATGCGGAGTTGCCATTCGGCGTAGCTTCTTACATCGTATTTACTCCAAGCGGATCCGAAATAGTAGCTGAACTTCTCTCCACTCTTCAAGGCTCTGTGGAGACCGAGTATATGACCTGTCGCTCCATCGTGCTTTTGGTCGAAAAGTTGATAGTAAGTTTCGTCGATGCCGTTAGGGAAAAGCACACCCACGTAAACTTGGCTATTGTTGACTTCAATATTGTCGGTAGGGTCGGCATAGCTCACGTAATCCTTGGCAAGGGTTTTGGTCTCGGTGTCCTCCTCGTGGATAGGAACGCCAGTAACGAAGTCGGTAGGGTGGGTGAGACCTTCATACCAAACGGTCATCTTGTTGAAGTTGCTCCCTTTGTCAAGTGAGATGATGCGGTGCTCCACCACATTCTTTTGGTCGCCTACGGCAGATGGGTTGTAAGTCAGTTCTACGGTGAAGCGTAATGGGCCATTGTCAAGAATCTTGTAAGTCTTGTAGCAGTACGGCATGATCAATTCCTTGCCGACCATCAAGCCTGGGGCACCAAGGCCGAGTGTGGCTCCTACACGATAAGGGTCAAGTCCATTGCCATGGTCGAGATGGAAGGATGTGGTGACATCCACTTCATGTGATTGTGCTCGTAATGCCTTGGCTTGCTCTGATAGCTTGGTAGCCTTCGTCGGATTCTTCTCTCCCTTGGCTTGCTTTTCCAAAGCCTTTGCTTTAGCATCAATTTGGGCACCGAGAATATTGCCGTTCATATCCTTGAAATATCTATCGTAAACCACCGTGTCGGGAGTGTTCTTTGCCCAAATGTCAGTGCCAAAGGAACGCTCGCCGGTGCGTTGTAAGGCAGGACCATAGACACGATAGGCACAGCGGTCGTTCTCCCAGGCGATGTCGTCCTTGCGTATCTTGTAGTAGGCACCTGTAGCCCATACCTTTTGTGGCTGAGGCTTTCCTATACTTATATAATAGGTGGCAGATCCGTGTGGGCGGACGCTGGCGTCAATGAGAAGTTTGCCATTGTAAGTGACTTGTGAGCCTATCTGTTGCCCACGTTTGTTCTTGACGATGTAAGCTTCTCCTTGTTTGGGAGTGGCTTTCAAACGGAAAGCCACTTCGGTCATGTTGATTTCCACTAATTCCTGACGCTGGTCGTGGGTGGGATTGCTGACCAGCACGGTAGCTTGTTGAGCGTAGCTGTAGTTAGAGGAAGCAACGGCGAAGAGCACAAAGATGCACTTTTTGAATTTGTTTTTAGTCATCATGCTTGATTTGTTTTATTTTATTTATGTGTAAAATGAATAGTCGTCGCTACGAAGTGCTTTAGCCTTCGATGACCTCGATGATCATGGATACATCTTCCTTGGGGCGGTCACCACGAAGCGTCTCGCAGTTTTGAATTTTTTCCACCACATCAAGTCCGTCTTCAACTTCGCCGAATACTGTGTACTGGTTGTCGAGGAAAGGAGTGCCGCCTACTTCTGTGTATGCCTTTACTTGTTCGTCGGTGAACTTAGGATAGCCTTGACCCTTGCAGCGTTTCTTGGTCTCGTCGATGAGTTGGTCTTGAAGATTCGTCAAGCCCTGGCGGTCACGATTGCGACGGAAGTTCATGATTTCGTCATGGTGCTCCCTGGCGAGTTTGTTGAAAACGGTCTGTTCCATCTGCATGCCCATCTGTTTCTCCATCTGTTTGAGCTCGTTAGGATTGTAAGTCTTGCCCCAGACAATATAGAACTGGCTGCCGCTACTCTCTCGGTTAGGGTTTACCTCATCGCCCAAGCGAGCTGCGCACAATGCTCCTCGTTTGTGGAAAAGTTGTGGATAAACGAATTCTGCAGGAATGGTGTAGTCGGGACCACCCGTTCCCAGCATCTTGCCCTTGGGAGCCCCCTTGCTGTCAGGGTCGCCCCCTTGAATCATGAAGTCTTTGATGACACGGTGGAAAAGAGTGCCATCGAAATACCCCTCTTTCGCCAACTTGATGAAGTTGTCACGATGCTGAGGAGTATCATCGTAAAGGCGAACCGTGATGTCGCCCTCTGTAGTCTTGATAATTACTTTTGCCATATCTTTTCACTTTAAAATGTTGAGTGTTGAGTGTTAAGTGTTAAGTTGGGCTTGCGCCTTTGTGGATCCTGCTAATTGTCCGTAGGCAATTTGTCATTTAACACTTAATTATTTTTATAATGTTCGTCCCATTCTTTCATGGCTTTCTGCCAGTCGGTTTGTTCTCCGCTTTGTGTTTCTTCCCATTAAATAATTGTAGGTGTTATTGATTTGAGTGCAAATTTACGGATAATCATCGGCAATGCCAAGCAAATGGCAGAGAAATTGTGGATGTGGCATGCGTTTCTGTCAACTTGTCAGCCACAACCTGACACTTTTCCCTTGGCACATGCTTTGTTATATAGGATAGCGTGAACGTTGTGATGAAGTTCCCGACGATGCATATCCTCGGTAGATTTCAAAAAACAATGATTCATGAGATAAATAACATTATTAATAACGATAAAAATAAAAATATATATATTATGGGAAAAGTAATTGGAATTGACTTAGGTACAACAAACAGTTGTGTTGCCGTTTTCGAAGGTAACGAACCAGTTGTAATCGCTAATAGCGAAGGTAAGCGTACTACTCCATCAGTAGTAGGTTTCGTAAAGGATGGTGATCGTAAGGTTGGTGATCCAGCTAAGCGCCAGGCCATCACAAACCCAAAGAACACAGTTTACTCAATCAAGCGTTTCATGGGTGAGACATACGCACAAAGCCAGAAAGAGGCTGAGGCAATGCCTTACACCGTAGTAAACGAAGGTGGTTATCCACGTGTTGAGATTGAGGGACGTAAATATACTCCTCAGGAGATTTCAGCCATGATTCTTCAGAAGATGAAGAAGACCGCTGAGGATTATCTCGGTCAGGAGGTTACAGATGCAGTCATCACTGTACCAGCTTACTTCTCTGACTCACAGCGTCAGGCTACTAAGGAGGCAGGTGAGATTGCAGGCTTGAAAGTTCAGCGTATCGTGAATGAGCCTACAGCCGCAGCTTTGGCTTACGGTGTTGACAAGGCTAACAAGGATATGAAGATCGCCGTATTCGACCTTGGTGGTGGTACATTCGATATCTCTATCTTGGAGTTCGGTGGTGGTGTATTCGAGGTTCTTTCTACCAATGGTGATACACACCTCGGTGGTGATGACTTCGATCAGGTAATCATCAACTGGTTGGCTGATGGCTTCAAGAACGATGAAGGCGTAGATCTCCGCAAGGATCCTATGGCTATGCAGCGCTTGAAGGAGGCTGCTGAGAAGGCTAAGATTGAGTTGTCAAGCTCTACTTCTACAGAAATTAACTTGCCTTACATCACAGCCGTTGACGGTATGCCAAAGCACTTGGTTAAAACTTTGACCCGTGCTCAGTTCGAGCAGTTGGCCCACGACTTGATTCAGGCTTGCTTGGTACCATGCCAGAACGCTATCCGCGACGCTAAGCTCTCTACATCAGATATCGACGAGGTTATCTTGGTTGGTGGTTCAAGCCGTATCCCAGCCGTTCAGACACTCGTTAAGAACTACTTCGGCAAGGAGCCTTCAAAGGGTGTTAACCCAGACGAGGTTGTTGCAGTTGGTGCAGCTATCCAGGGTGCCATCTTGAACAAGGAAGAGGGTGTAGGCGACATCGTATTGCTCGACGTTACTCCATTGACTCTTGGTATCGAGACCATGGGTGGTGTGATGACCAAGTTGATCGACGCTAACACAACCATCCCTTGCAAGAAGAGCGAGGTATTCTCTACTGCAGCTGATAACCAGACAGAGGTTACCATCCACGTACTCCAGGGTGAGCGCCCTATGGCTGCTCAGAACAAGAGTATCGGTCAGTTCAACTTGACAGGTATCGCTCCAGCTCGTCGTGGTGTTCCACAGATCGAGGTAACATTCGATATTGATGCCAACGGTATCTTGAACGTTTCAGCTAAGGATAAGGCTACAGGTAAGGAGCAGAGCATCCGCATCGAGGCTTCATCTGGCTTGAGCGAGGATGAGATCAACCGTATGAAGGCTGAGGCTGAGCAGAACGCTGCTGCTGATAAGGCTGAACGCGAGAAGATTGATAAGATGAATCAGGCTGACTCTATGATCTTCAGCACCGAGAACTTCTTGAAGGACAATGGTGACAAGATTCCAGCAGACAAGAAGCCAGGCATCGAGCAGGCATTGCAGCAGTTGAAGGATGCTCACAAGGCAGGTGATGTTGCAGCCATCGACTCAGCCATCAACAACTTGAACACCGTCATGCAGGCTGCTTCTCAGCAGATGTACCAGGGTGGTCAGCAGGCTGGTCCTCAGGGCGCACAGGGTGCTGGTGCTCAGGGTGGTCAGCAGACACAGAACAACGGTGGTTCTAACGATCAGGATGTTCAAGATGCTGACTTCGAGGAGGTTAAGTAGTGCCAAGAAGAAAACACATAATAAACAATAAGCAAAAGCGTGCAGCTCAATGAGTTGCACGCTTTTTGCGTTTATAGGGGTCTTGTTTCTTATGCCTTTGTTATGCGCTTGTTTACCGCTTATTTGCAGCACATTTGCAACACAACGAAAAAGTAGATAATGTGGGACTTGTTCCTACCTATACATACTAATGCATACTTAAAAGTAGATAATATGCCGGCAATAGGATTTGAAATCAAGCGCAAGTGCAAAGTCTGTGGAGAAGTGTTCCTCGCCAAGACTCTTGACAGCCAGTATTGTTCGCCTAAGTGCAGCAAGGTGGCTTGGAAACGAAAGAAGGACGCAAAGGAGAAGAACGAGAAGTTGAATCGCTTGGCACAACACATTCCTGACATTAGGGAATATGTGTCGGTGAAGGAGGCGGTGGCGATGTTCGGAGTGGAACGTACTACACTCTATCGGCTGATAAAGACAGGTGTTATTCCTGCCATCAACGTTGGCAAGCGGCTCACCCGAATAAAACGCTCTGCCTTGGAAACGATGTTTCTCACCAGAAAAGAAAGTATTGCAGAAAGAGAGAAGCCTATACCCAAAAGATACAGTATGGAACCCGAGGACTGTTATACCATCGGCGAGATATGTAACCTCTACCACATCAACGACAGCTCTGTATGGGCGCATATCCGCAAATATTCCATTCCGTCACGGCAGATAGGCAACTATGTGTATGTACCCAAGGAAGAAATAGACAATTTGTATAAATCTGAAATAGAATAAACCGAATATGAAGAAAGCATTATCAAATACGAAGGTGACCGTGAAGCTACGCAAGTCCATTCACCATGACAATGAGTGGTATCTGTTCATTGAGTCATACCCAGTGTTCAAGAAAGGAGTCGACAAGCCAAGCCGTGTGGTGGAGTCTGTAAACCGAACCATCTCAACCCCACAATGGGACTTGTCATCCATAGCCCGTGTGTTGCCCGACGGCTCATTCAACTACAAGCCTAAACGTGACGTAAATGGTATTATCCAGTGCAAGTCGCGCATTGACCAAGAGGCTTGCATCTATGCGGACAACGTGCGCAAACTCCGTCAACACGAATATGACAATGCCGCTCTGTATTCCGACCGTGAGGAAGAAATCATTGAACAGAATGAACGTAGTGCGCAAGACTTCATTAAATATTTCATTGACATCATAGACAAACGTCATCCCAACAGTTCCAATGCCATCATCGTGAATTGGAACCGTGTGGGAGAATTGCTGAAGATATATTCAGAAGGAAAACCAATACCTTTCAAGGCTATATCTGTAAAATTGTTGGAAGACATCAAGATGTTTCTGCTTCGCGCTCCTTTGGGAGGAAACAAGAAAGGGACGGTGTCACGCAATACTGCCTCTACCTATTTTGCCATTGTCAAGGCTGGGGTGAAACAAGCTTTCATTGACGAATACCTCACGGTGGATGTGAGTGCCAAGGTGAAAGGCATTCCTTCGGAAGACAAGCTGCGAGCCTCACTCACTCTTGACGAAGTGAAGCGCTTGGCAGACACTCCTTGCGAGAGTGATGTACTAAGACGTGCATCTTTTTTCTCTATCTTGACAGGCTTGCGCCATATAGACATCAAAAACTTGAAGTGGAAACAAATCACACAGACGAGTAACGGCAGTTGGCGCATAGACATTTCACAGATAAAGACAAAGGTTGGTGCATACCTTCCAATCTCCGACCAGGCATATGCCATGTGTGGCAATCGCCCCGATGATGAAGAACTCCTTGTGTTTGCAGGGTTGCAGAATGCGGCATGGATTTCGAAACCATTGAAGAAATGGATAGAGGCTGCTGGCATCAAGAAGCATATAACCTTCCATTGTTTCCGCCATTCGTATGCTACGCTCCAGCTTGAACTTGGCACGGACATTTATACAATCAAGTCGATGCTTGGACACACCAATGTCAAGACCACCCAAATATACTCTCACATCGTTGACTCTGCAAAGGAAAAGGCTGCAAACACTATACACATTGACAATTTGCAGAGTCTGCAACCACCAATATAGTCCTTATGTTTGGTGGCGACTACCACCATTGATATTCAATGAGTTATATCCGTAATTTATTATATCACCACCACATTCCCCTCATTTGCACCATACAAATGAGGGGATTATTCTTTTCTAAACATCCGTTTTCTCCTTGTTGAACTATTTCCATATATTCATGAGCAACATCTTGCCCAGACAATGAAATTCTACATAACCAAGCGCAAGCATCCGTCTTAACAAAATCTAAAAGCTTTGGGCAAACCAAGGGCTATGGCATGTGCAAACTGTGTGGCAAAGTTCCACTTATTTAGCACCCACAAACAACCTTATACCTTTGCGGCACAATTCAAAATTGATCGAATTATGCCAATAGAAGTAAAATCATTGGAGGAGATGCCGGGGGCATTGTCCTACCTTATCAAATCAGTTGAAGAACTGAAGAGAACCGTGAATGTCTTGCAAACCAAGCAAGATAGCAATAAGCCCAAGTGGATGGACATGGATGAACTATGCGCTTATCTGCCTTCACATCCAGCCAAGCAGACGGTCTATGGATGGGTGTCTGCCAAACAGATACCTGTACATAAGATAAACAAGGCTTTGGCTTTTCTGCAATCAGAAATAGACGAATGGTTGAAAAGCAGGTCGTGCAAGTCAGAGAATGACTTGATGCGTGAAGCAGAGGCGTTCATCAGCTTAAAGAAAGGAAACAGTGGTGCATGGAAATAACAGACAATTATCAGTTTTCGTTCTTCCGCAAGCCCATACTAAACACGGAGCCATTGCGGGCTGTCGGCATCGTTGATATATACCGCTATATTGTTGGCCATTATGCAGAACCGCAAACTGCAGCTCTGCGTAAGCTAAATCATAGAGAGGAATCCAAGCGATTCAAAGCTACACACTTCGACTATTGCACCTTTTCGGGACTGTTCAGAAAACGAAGAACAGAAGATTTACTGATGCATTCAGGCTTGATATGTATTGACTTTGACCATGTGAAAGACCTTGATGGCTTAAAGCAACGATTGCTTGCCGATGAGTATTTTGATACCGAACTCTTGTTTGTCAGTCCGTCGGGTGATGGTTTGAAATGGATTATCGCTGTTGATTTGCAGGGGATGGAACACTCACGTTTCTTTCGGGCAATAGCCAATTATCTTGCTCATGCAGGTTATCCAAAGGTGGATATGTCAGGAAGTGATATTGCTCGCTCCTGCTTCCTCCCTCACGACCCTAATGCTTTTATCAATCCCAAATACGAAAAATATGTCAAAGAAAATATTTTCCGCCCAAGAATGGGAGAATGTCCGTTCTGAAGCATTGCCAGGCAAGCAAGACTGTACAGAGGCGCAGTCTTCATCCCACATATATAATAATGTGGAAGAAGGTGTAAACCGAGTGGTCTGTGAAATTGAAAGTCTGCACATCGACATTGCTCCATCTTATAATGATTGGGTGAATTTGGGCTTTGCCATTGCTGATGGGTGTGGTGAAAGTGGAAGGGCGTATTTCCATAGGCTTAGCAAACTTCACCACGACTATCTATATACGAAAGCTGATAAGCAATATACCTATTGTCTGCAAGGCAAACGGCAAGGCATCACCATTGCTACATTCTTCTATATGGCTGAGCAGGTAGGCGTTTCGCAGAAAAGAAGCCAAATATCCATTTATCCAAATATCCAAAATGGAGAAACGGGTAAATGGATAAAAGAAGAATGCGAATTGCCTGCATTTCCTGAAGAGGTGTATGAACAATTGCCAGTGTTCTTGAAGGAAGTTGTTGACAATGCCATTTCAGCAGATGACAGAGGAACAATATTGATTGGAGCTATTGCAACACTCTCCGTATGTTTTCCTAATTTCTGTGGTGTCTACGATGAGCGTATTGTTTATCCCAACCTTTACCTGTTTGTTACGGCAGAGGCTGGTATGGGCAAAGGGGCATTGACATTATGCAGAGAGTTGATAACACCCATCAATCGGCAACTCCATGATTTGACGAAAACTCTTGATGCACAATATAAGGCAGACATGGCGGAATATACCAAGGGTAAGAAATCTGAAAATGTACAAATGCCAGAGCAACCACCGATAAAGACACTCATCGTGCCAGCCAATAGCAGCGCAAGTGCATTCAAACGTATTGCAAAGGAAAACGATGGCATCGTGATTCTTTTTGAAACAGAAGGAGACACATTAAGTCAGACGTTGAAATCGGACTTTGGCAACTATTCGGATGTGTTGCGGAAGGCATATCACCATGAACCTTTAGGGGCAAACCGCACCAAGGACAGAGAGTTTTACGATGTTGACAATCCACGCATATCCGTAGTCTTGGCTGGTACGCCAGAACAGGTGTATCGTCTCACGCCGACAGCTGAGGATGGCTTGTTCAGCAGATTTGCGTTCTACTTCATTCCATTCAAGAGAGGCTTTCGCAATGTTTTTGCCACAAGTGATGTGTCACAGTCAAAGAATGCAAAATTCAAACAGTTGGGAGAGCGTTTCCTTCATTTGCGTGAATCCTTCATGTGGCAAGGCAACTACACGTTCTTTATTCCCGAGCACTTACAACTGCAGTTTTTGAAACACTACGAGAGTGCAAATGATGAATGTTGTGACGAAGTGGGTAATGGAATGCAAGGCATCGTTCGCCGTATGGGATTGATGGCTTATCGCATCATGATGGTATTGACAGCCGTGAGGACATTTGAAACGGAAATGTTCAAACTTCCTCATACGCCAGACGGTTCTGTTCATCTTTCTTGTCAAGAAGAAGACTTCCGTACTGCGATGAGTATCTGCGACACGTTGCTTGCCCATTCGGTTTTCATCTACCGAAAACTGATGAGAGCTCAGAGGCGCTCGGTTTCTGACCAGCAAGAAAGAAGTGTGGCTTCAAGGCGGAACGCTTTCTTTGAGTTATTGCCCGACACATTCACCAAAAAGGACTACGATGCGCTTATCGAAGCTCAAAACGAGAACAGAAGCACAGCTTCAAAGTGGATCGACATCTTCATCAAAGAGCATCGGCTATGCCGAACAGGACAAGGAGTTTACAAAAAGACAGGAGGGTGATTTTTTAGAGTGGCAAGTTTGTGTTTTAGTGTCACTAAAACTGCCGCTTCATTCCATCATGGCAGAACCATAGTTTTGCTATGAAAGGAGATGAAGAACTTGCCACTCTAAAAAATCACAGACATCCCAAAACCTTATTATATATACGAACAATGACAAAGATTAGAGATAACAAAGGAGGCCGCCCGAAGTTGGCTGACTATCAGAAACGCACTAAACTGGTGCGAATAATGTTTTGCGAGAATGATTTCATCTATGTTCAATCCAAGGCTACCAAGGCAGGATTGTCCGTCAGCGAGTATTGTCATCAGGCTGTTATGGGCAACAATATAAGAGAAACCATATCACCGGAACTTGCCAAACAGATCCGTGATTTATCTGGCATTGCAAACAATGTAAATCAGATTGCTCATCAGATGCACATTGATGGTTTTGATGCCGTAAAGGATCAATGTCTGCATATCATTGCTGCTATCAGCAGCATCATCAACCAAGTAAAGCCTATGCGTCATGATAGCTAAGATAATGAACCGAGTGGATTTTGGAGGCATCGTCAACTATGTCCATAATGACAAGAGCCAAACTAAGCGGGCCAATCTGTTGGCTTACGAAGGGGTATGCATAGCTGACAACAAGACTATTGCTGACAGCTTTTACATCCAAGCTGCCATGTGTCCCAATCGCAAGAAACCAGTAAAGCATATAGCACTCTCTTTTTCTCCGCGAGACGCAGATCGTTTTCCCGACAATGAAGAGGGCGACGCTCTCATGACAGAGATTGCAAAAGAATGGTTGAAGCGTATGGGCATTGTCAACACGCAATACATCATTGCCCGTCATCACGACACCAAACATCCCCATTGCCACATTGTTTATAACATCGTGGATAATGACGGAAACATCATATCCGACAGGAATGAGCGTTATCGTAGTGCTCGCATCTGTAGAGCTTTGACAGAGGAATATGGTCTGTACATCGCTCGAAAGAACAGTAAAGAACAGAACTTGAACCGTTTGCGTCCTCAACAAAAGAATAAAGCACAACTCAAAACTGCCGTATTGGATGCACGACAAGCGTCTAATAACTGGGAATGTTTCATTGCAGAACTATCCAAACGGCATATTGGGATGCAGACGACATCCAATAAGTTGACGGGTAAAGTCGTAGGATTGTCATTCTCCTTAGGCGAAACGCATAGTGCTGGCTCCCGTTTAGACTCGTCTCTCAGCTATTCCAACTTGTGTGTATTCTTCGGTCAAGCATTAGAAGAACTCATCTTTCAGCCTCATGCACAAGCCTTGGAATGTGGCGGTAGCCCAACAAACAATCAAGGTTGGTACGATAAAGATGAAGATAAAGACAAATGGAAGTATCAACAGCAAACAACGTATAAACCTTCAAAACGTAGAAGATAATGAAAGAAGATATTATCGCAGCAAATCTCAGCAACATCCGTGCTGATATTCAAGCATTGCCACAAAAAATAGCAGAGGAACTTAACCGAAGCAACGCACTAACATCTACACCGTTGCAACAAATTGACGAAGCAAAAGTGATGAGCTGTGTATCTGATACCATCAGCACCGCCTTGCAATCTCGCCTTTATGATGATGAGAAATATGTGGATAAGATTGTTGGCTCCTTTACGGAACTTGCCAAAATGTATAATACCATCACAGCCAACTGCAATAAAAATGCAGAAACTCTAAATCGCAATATCCAACTGACGGAAAAGCGATATGCAGCAATGATGGTACTAATGCAAGTGAAGAAGTCCAAGGCTATAGAGCAGCCACCCATACCGCAAACCATGAAAGCCTTGCCACGATTTATTTTCATATCGTATCCCTGGTATTTGATAAAGAGATTGTATCGAAGTGAACACTTCCGTCAGTTCTTGGTTATCTGCATGGCTTGCATTCTTGCCGTGTCTGTATTCTTGACAATATTCTTGGCGTATGATAATGCGCAGATGAAAAAAGAAATATGTAGAAAATGTTATACATTAACACAATAATGCGAATATAGAGTTCGTTATATCTATGTATCTTTGCACCATTAAAATAGTAAAGTAATGCCAGCTAATAAGAATGCGATGACTCGATATAAGATACTTGACGACCTGCTTAGTTGTCGGTATCATAACTATTCGCTTGATGAATTAACAGAAGAAGTCAACAAGCGTCTTGCCGAATTGTATCCTGACACAAATGGGGTTGGGCGTCGAACAATCGAGAAGGATATTTACTATTTGGAATATGAGGGACCTTTCTTAGTGGAGATTGAACGTTACACAGCTCCAGGATATAATCGTGAAAAGCAGAAATCTTATAACAAGCGATGTCTCCGATATGCAAGGCCATCATTCTCAATCTTCAAAAAAGATTTGAGTGATGACGAAGAATATCTGTTGAAAGAAGCACTTTCATTGCTTGGGCAATTTGAGGGACTTCCCAATTTAGATGCATTGGAAGGGCTAAGACTTGGATTAGGCGTAAAACGGGATGAAAGAAAAATTATATCTTTAACAAAGAATCCTTTGGAGAATTCCAATTTGCTTGGTGAACTTTTTACTGCCATTTCACACCGACAGGTGATAGAACTGCATTATCACAAGTTCTCCTCTGCACAATCAGAATTGACAGCAAACGTATATCCATATCTTTTGAAAGAATACAATCGTCGTTGGTTCCTTATTGCAGCAGCAGAATCGGATGGAAAAATACTATGCTTCGGTCTTGACAGAATTGACAGTGTTGTTCCATTACCTTCGCATAAGTATATAGATTATGCTGGCGAAATAACTGAAATCTTTGATGATATTATAGGAGTAACATTAAATGAAAAAAGCCCTGTTTACAATATAATTTTCTGGGTCAGTGATTTCTCAAAAGATTATGTCATAACAAAACCTATTCACGAATCACAAAAAAATATATGTGGAAGTGAAGAGTTGAAACTTAGAGAAAAGTACCCGACACTTTTTAATGGAAAATTCTTCAGCATAGATTGCAAGGAGAATTATGAACTTATTCGTGAATTGACGAGCTTTGGTAAGGAACTTATAGTACTTTCACCTGTCATAATACGCGAGAAAATAAAGAAAAGGGTATCAGAATTGATTGATAATTACAAATCATTATAAATGCGAACATAGAATTCGTTCTCTATATTTAACTTTGCATCGCAAAACATAAAATAATTTAACATGAAAAAGGAAGAAGTGTTATCAGTTAATCAATATACTAAAATTTTAGTGCCTGCATCTTCATATAATATGCCAGATGACAATAGGCTTCTTATTCCATTTACACGTGGCGATAAAATAGGATTTGTAAACAAGGAAGGGGGCATTGTCGTAAAACCACAATTCACTATGTATTATGGTGATTGTTACGATGAAAGCGACAATATAAGGGTTGCTGTTGACAATCTCTATGGGTATCCTCGCAGTGGAGGGAAGGTTGCCACATACAAACGTCCAATGTATGGGCTTATCAATTATAAAGGCGAGACAATCTTTGAACCGTCATTTTATAGTTTGCTACCAGCTATTGGAAACAAGAAACTATATACTGTCCAAAATAATAATTTTGAATATGCTGTTTTAAATATAGATGGAACTGTAGTCGTACCCTTTGGAAAATACAGTTGGATTGACGGATTTGACAATGGTCTTGCAAGAGTAAAAATAGGAAAAGTGACAAATGGACAAAAGGATAATGGTAACAAGTGGGGATTGATAAATGAAAATGGCAAGGAAGTTCTCCCTTTAGAGTATGATGATATATGGACATTTTATGGCAAAAAACGTGTTACAACCAAAGTCATAAAAGGTAATGTTGCCCAAAATGTTATCCTTTCGGAAATTTTGGGCAAAGATGAAGTCCAAGAATATGATTGCTCCTCAAGTAACTATTATGACGATGATTATGGAACCAGTTATGGAAAATACGCAGGTACATATGCTCAAGATGTGGAAGGATATAGTGACGATGTAATAGACGATGCCTTTGATGGTGATCCTGACGCTTATTGGAATATTGATTAATAAAAACGCAAATACTACATAATAACGAACAAAGAGTTCGCAGCAATGTAGTAACTTTGCAGCAGAAAAATAAAACAGAGGTCTTTGACATTCGGAACGACGGATATAAATTTGAATACGTCTTGCGGGCGAAAGCCATGCTTTCTTTTAAGAAGGTAGATTCGCATGATGTCTCATTATCTTTCGGGATATTGAGATAACAATGTTATCACGTTAACGTAGACTTGTACATACGTTGTATGTCTTGCTATTGTGTTATGTTGTTTTTATTTTTATATTTTTTCTTATATAAAGAAATAAACATCTGTCGTTTCCGATGTCACCCTCTTAAATATAAACAAATATGGATAAGAATAGTATAGCAAAAGCCACACAACAGTTGGAGACAAAAGAAGATCTCCTTCGTCTTCTCAACCAAATAAAGCAAGATGAGATGACAGAATGTGGTATGTCCGATAAGTTCTATCCATTCACGATAAAACATCTGAATTATTATTGCAACCCCAACTATTCTTTTCATCGATATAAGCAATTCAAGATAAAAAAGAAATCAGGAGATTTTAGGTTGATAACAGCACCGAGAAATCAAAGTTTCATGTTGATATTACGATATCTCAATGAGATATTCAAGGCTGTGTACACTCCTTCTGATTATGCAATGGGTTTTACCGAAGGACGTTCCGTTGTGGCCAATGCCAATATGCACAAAGGACACAACTATATTCTCAACATCGACTTGAAGGATTTTTTTCCAAGCATCCATCAAGCGAGAGTATGGAAGAGGTTACAACTGAAGCCACTGTTTTTCAAACAACCTATAGCCAATATTCTTGCAGGTCTGTGCTCTATGAAAGAGAAAGCTGAAGATGGCAGCATTAGGTATGTTTTACCCCAAGGCGCACCAACATCACCCATTATAACAAACATGATTTGTGACAACCTTGACCGCAGATTGGCCGGATTGGCAAAACGATTCGGAGTCGTGTATTCAAGATATGCTGACGATATTACATTCAGCTCAATGCACAATGTCTATCATGTTTCAGGTGAATTCAGAAAAGAGCTGAAACGAATAGTGGAAGGCCAAGGGTTCACAATAAATGAAGCCAAAACAAGGCTGCAAAAATTGGGCTCACGACAGGAAGTTACTGGCATCATAGTCAGTGACAAACTCAATGTGTCACAAAAATATGTCCGTGACATTCGCAACATTCTCTACATATGGCGTAAGTACGGCTATGACACCGCATTCAATAAATTCTTCCCTAAATATAAAGAAGCCAAAGGACATGTAAAGAAGGGTAATCCTGATATGGTGAATGTATTGGACGGTAAACTCATGTATCTTAAAATGGTAAAGAGTGAAAACGATAGCGTTTACAAGAAACTGAAAGGACAATTTGACGCTTTATGTAACTCGCTTCATGATGATGCAAAGACGACTCAACAAGGAATCACATACGTTGAAACTTTGCCTGTGTTGGAGTTTGAAAGAAAAAATAACACGACAGTCACTATAGTGACAACGAAACCCAAAGAGTTCTACACCGTACATACAATCCAAGAGGTAACTAAAGATGTACCAAAGAAAAGTCATGAAGACTTCATTCCTCATCGCTATGCGTCCTTTAAATTAGGAGGACGAATGCAAAAGGCATCAGTGAACAAGTCATTGAAGAAAGAAGATGAAGACCGAAAGGAATTGTTATCCATTTCCAATTGTCGAGACGCAAAAGGGAAACTATTCTGGCTCGTTCATCGTTCAGACAAAGTGACTGTACCAACAGCTCAACCTGTTGACATAGATGAATTGAATGATGATTTGGATAAACTATTAAATTAGTGCATATGGACGAGAAACTGAAATCGACAATAGATAAAATAGTACGACTGAGCAAACAAAATCCAGAGTTTGACACGGAATTGCGGAAGGTAACCATCTATTTCTCCATATTGCCCACTAAAAAATAAATTATACCTTTGCTG
>ERZ808240.1337-NODE-1337-length-30983-cov-40.493275_pt1 | contig 30983 bp, 24 predicted proteins | sample MGYA00521084_ERZ808240 | MGnify/ENA primary metagenome ERZ808240 (study PRJEB31516, sample SAMN03275571) | gut metagenome | biome: mammalia-associated habitat; material: feces | host: Papio cynocephalus | place: Kenya | collected 2012-08-06 ... | reverse complement strand
GTTACTAATTGCCCGAACACTTTCTTTAGAATATAGTTCATAGTTTCAACTGTAGATATAACGGGAACTAGCAAAAGAGTTCTTACGAAATCAGTTTGCTTGTGTGCAAATACGTCATACCCCATTATCAGGTGGTTATTGCGGTGAGGTCCCACCTCTTCCCATTCCGAACAGAGAAGTTAAGCTCACTTGCGCCGATGGTACTGCAATGCAATGCGGGAGAGTAGGTAGCCGCCTCCTTTCAATCAAAAGCCTCAGATTTTGAAAGATTTCTGAGGCTTTTTTTATTTGTTCTACGAACTAAAACGGATTTACGGATTTTATATCTCATCTTGCGTAATTATTATGTCTTTGGGAAGTTTGACCTCTTTTACTTACATCAAGTAGTTTTGTTATAAAGTGTTTAATAATTAAAAATATAGCTGATAATCAATAGATTACTTGCATATCCCGATTTTTTTTTGTATCTTTGCAAACGATAAGAATAAGGATACCAGTATCTTGTGCTTTTTTTGTGTGAGAAGGTATCCGTTAAGGTATCTAACGGGACTGAGATGAGCAGCCTTTCTTTTTCTCACAAGTTGCCATCGCGAAATCTCTGATGTTGTAGTTCAGCTTTTCAGGTTCCATAAAACAAATAATATGAAGAGAATAGCAATGATCTTGGTCGGCATCTTGATGTTGACCGTAAACGTATGTACAGCGTCGGCTGCTACAGATTCAAATGGAAATGGTTCCTCTACTAATAATGAGTTTGATTGGGATCCAGTGATGGAGGCGATAATTCAGGTAGAGAGTCAGGGTAACCCTAAGGCAAAAAGTGGTAACTCTGTAGGAGTAATGCAGATTACTCCAATTTTGGTGACAGAATGTAACAACATCTTGAAGAAGAAGAAAAGCAAGAAGCGTTACACGTTGGCAGATAGATTCAGTATCTCCAAATCGAAGGAGATGTTTCTGCTGATGCAATCAGTTCACAATCCTCTTAATAGTATCGAACAAGCGATACGTTCATGGAATGGTGGTAATCATTATAGTGTGAAACGTACCCAACGCTATTTTGAGAAAGTTATGAAGCTTTTGAAAAAGTAATTCATTTTATAGAGTCCGATTTCTCTTTTATAGAGCAATCGGACTTGTTTTTTACCCAGGATTTTCCCTCTTCTCTACATTTTGTTACTTATATACTTAAAAACCGTTAAATTTAGGCAACTTTTTGACAATATGTTTGGTCCTTAGCAAAAAAAGTAGTACCTTTGCACTCGCAATTCAGAAATGGGTTGGTTACATCGCGGCGTGGAGCAGTTGGTAGCTCGCCAGGCTCATAACCTGGAGGTCGCACGTTCGAGTCCTGCCGCCGCAACTAGTATCGGGTAAGAAGTTGGAATACAACATCTTATCCGTTTTTTTATGTTCTTAATTTGTTTATTTAACATTAAATATTTGCTTATCTCGAATGATTTCACTACTTTTGCACACAAATTATTTAATGTGCAATCAATTAACTAAGGAAGGATTTCGGTATGTCAATATCCAAAACTAGACAGAAACTTGTCGATGTTGCTAGGCAACTTTTCGCAAAGAACGGTATTGCTAATACCACAATGAATGATATCGCTGTGGCATCTGGCAAAGGACGTCGTACGCTTTATACCTATTTCAGTAGGAAAGAGGACGTCTACTATGCAGTCATAGAATCAGAGTTGGATAGACTTTCTGAAAAGTTGGATGAAGTTGCTAGTTGCAAGATGCGTCCTCAAGATAAAATTATAGAGCTTATTTACACTCATTTAAGCATGATTAAGGAAACTGTAGTGCGCAATGGTAATTTGCGTGCAGAGTTCTTCCGCAATATTTGGATGGTTGAAAAAGCACGTAAAAACTTTGATGAGGATGAGATTGAAATCTTTAGAAAAGTTTATGCTGAAGGCAAGGAGAATGGAGAGTTTGATATTGATAACATAGACTTGGTTGCCGATATTACGCATTATTGTATCAAAGGTTTGGAAGTGCCTTTTATCTATGGCCGTTTAGGTCATGGCTTGAACGTTGAGTCTAGTAGGCCTTTGGTGGCCAAGGTAGTATATGGTGCTTTGGGTAAATCGGGTGTTAAATTGTAATTTATTGAAAATTAATTAAATATAAAGAAAATGGGATTATTAACAGGTAAGACTGCCCTTATTACAGGTGCAGCACGCGGCATCGGTAAGGCTGTCGCTATGAAATTTGCTTCTGAGGGTGCTAACATTGCATTCACAGATCTCGTACTCAACGATGATATGGCTGCAGGCTTGGAGGCTACTCGCAAGGAGATTGAGGCTCTTGGCGTAACATGCCGTGCTTATGCTGGTAACGCTGCTGATTTCGAGGAGACTCAGAAAACTGTTAAGCAGATTCAGGCTGATTTTGGTTCTATCGATATCCTCGTTAACAACGCAGGTATCACTAAGGATGGTTTGATGCTCCGCATGAGCGAGGCTCAGTGGGATGCTGTGTTGAACGTAAACTTGAAGTCTGCCTTCAACTTCATCCACGCTTGCTCTGCAGTGATGCTTCGTCAGCGCAGTGGTTCTATTATCAATATGGCTTCTGTAGTAGGTGTTCATGGTAACGCTGGACAGTGCAACTATGCAGCTTCCAAGGCTGGTATGATTGCTCTCGCTAAGTCTATCGCCCAGGAGTTGGGTCCTAAGGGTGTACGTGCCAACGCCGTAGCTCCTGGTTTCATAGAGACAGCTATGACAGCTCAGTTGCCAGAGGAAATCCGCAAGGACTGGATGAAGAAGATTCCTTTGCGTCGTGGTGGTCAGGTAGAAGACATCGCCAACGTATGTCTCTTCCTCGCATCTGACTTGTCTAGCTATGTAAGCGGTCAGGTTATCCAGATCGACGGTGGTATGAACATGTAATCTAGCGCAATCGTTTTTCAAGACAAAAACAAATGCAGGTAGTTTACGAAGACAACCATATAATCATAGTCTCTAAGAGAAGTGGTGAAATCGTGCAAGGCGACAAAACTGGCGACGAACCCCTCTCGGAGACTGTGAAACAGTATATCAAGGAGAAGTATCATAAACCGGGAAATGTTTTCTTGGGCGTGGTACATCGCCTTGATAGACCGGTTTCTGGATTAGTGGTCTTTGCCAAGACCTCCAAGGCCTTGAGCAGACTGAACAATATGTTTCGCGACGGCGAGGTGCATAAAACCTATTGGGCTATCGTGAAAAACATGCCAAGGGATACTGAGGCTACACTCACTCATTGGATTGTGAGAAACGAGAAGCAGAACAAGAGTTACGCTTACGATCATGAGGTGAAGAACTCGAAGAAGGCCATCTTGAAGTATAAGGTGATAGGCCATACCGATCATTATACACTATTGGAAGTGAACTTGATGACGGGTCGACATCACCAGATAAGATGCCAGCTTGCCAAGATGGGATGTCCAATCAAAGGGGATTTGAAATATGGAGCTGCCAGAAGCAATGTTGATGGCAGCATCTCTTTGCTTTCACACAAAGTGGAGTTTGTGCATCCTGTTTCGAAAGAGACCGTAGTAGTAGAAGCTCCGTTGCCAGAAGACAATCTTTGGCGAGCTATTGCCCCGAATGAGTAAAAGGAAACTTTTCTAAAGATAAAGACGTTAAAATCCATGCTTATGAAGAAGTATGTGAAATGGGTGGGAGCCGTAGTGCTTACTCCGGTGGCGCTCATTATATTGCTTACCGTGTTGCTTTATTTGCCTCCAGTGCAGAATTGGGCAGTAAGGCAGGTGACGGCATATGCATCAGAGTCAACGGGCATGGATATTTCTGTGAAGCATGTGGAACTTGTATTTCCTCTCAAGTTAGGGGTGGAGGGAGTTAAAGTGCTTCAACCAGTTGACTCACTCAAAAAATCACCAAATTTGGTACTTAGAACCCGAAAAGATACAGTCGCCGACATCCAAAGGATGGTGGTCGATGTCCAATTGCTCCCTTTGTTTGAAAAGCAAGTGATGGTGGACGAACTCAACTTTACCAAGATGAAGGTGAATACCACTAACTTTATCCATGAGGCAAGAATCAAGGGTGATGTGGGCAATTTACGATTGAAGGCTCATGGCATAGATTTGGGGAAGGAACACGTCAACGTGAACAATGCTCTCTTGTCTGATGCCAAGCTCTCGGTGGAACTGAGCGATACTGTTCCGCCAGACACCACTCCGAGCAGCAATTTTTGGAAAATCAAGATTCAACGACTAAAACTAAAGAATACCGACTTTACTCTACACATGCCTGGAGATACCCTTCAGGTGAATGCTTATTTTGGGGATGCCTTGGCACGCACCGCTTATCTCGATCTCTATAAGGGACTTTATCAGGTAGGGCATCTTGACTGGCAGAATGGACGGGTTAACTACGACCAGAACTTTGTGCGTCCTGTGTCGGGAATGGATTTCAATCACCTGGCACTTGCCAATATGGCATTGAAGGCAGATTCATTCTATTTTTGTGATTCTAAGATAGATGTCAAGATAAGGGAGGCTTGTTTTAGGGAGAAAAGTGGATTGCAAGTCGATCGACTCTATGGACGATTTGTGATGGATTCGCTCAAGCTCCATTTGCCAGACATTTATCTGCGTACCCCTGTGTCTAATCTCCAGGCCTCCGTGGATATGGACTTAAACGCCTTTGCTGACAAAAAACCAGGAAAGGTGATGGCTCAGGTGCATGGTGCTATCGGACGCTCTGATTTATTCCTATTCGTAAGTGATGTCTTGCCCAAACCGATGAAGAGACGTTGGCCATTTTATCCGATGAAGGTGGATGGTTCTTTCCGAGGCAATATGCAACGAGCCAGTTTCTCGGGCTTGCGAGTTAGTTTGCCTTCCGCTTTCGAGCTGAGTGCTGATGGAAGCTTGTGTAATCTCACGGATTTCAATCGCTTCAAGGCTGATGTAGATTTGAAGGCTAGAACATATAATCTCGGTTTCGTTACGGCGATGCTTGATCCTTCGCTGATGCGAGAGATAAGAGTGCCTAGTGGTATAGGTATTCGAGGAAACATCAAGATGGATGGCTCGAAATATGCTACTCGACTAGCTGTTTCCGAGGGACATGGAAGTATGAAGCTAGATGCAAAAGTGGAGATACCTCATAAGCGAAATGGCGATATGGACATGAGTCGTCTGGCTTACCAAGCAAAGATACTGGCACGTAATGTCCAGGCTAAGCATTTCTTGCCAAAGCAAGACTTGTATAGCTTTACGGGAACTCTTGAAGCAAAAGGAAAGGGCACTGATTTCTTGTCGCCACGCACTCGCCTGCAAGCAAAGGCAAGGGTGAACCAAGTGCATTATGGAAAATATAAACTCAACAATATCTTGGCGGTGGCTCACATCGACAATGGGAGAGTACATGCCGATGTAGACAGTCGGAACCATTTGCTTACCGGTCTTATCAGCCTTGATGCGCTTACCAATTCCAAGAATTTGCAGGCTACGCTTACCGCCGATGTAAGAGATGCCAATCTTTATACCTTGGAAATAACCAAGAAACCAGTGAATGCGTCGCTTTGTGGACATGTAGATCTGAAATCGGATTTGAAGGAGAGTCATCAGATATGGGCGTCGATGAGCGACATAACACTGCGAACAGCGGAGAAAAAATATCGTCCGGTAGGTGTGGATGTGGACATCTTCACCCGTCGTGACACAACGCATGCCATAGCCAATTGTGGAGATTTCCATCTAGACATGGATGCCCATGGTGGCTACAAACAGCTCTTGAGCCGATTTGAGGGATTGCAGAAAGAACTAGTTCGCCAACTCAAAAATCGTCGTATCGACCAGGTGAAGATACGCAGCCAGTTCCCATACGGCCATATTTACCTTTCCACAGGCAAGGATAATTTCATCTCTCGTTTCATTTCCTATTGTGGTTATGATTTCAAGCAGGTGGATATGAATCTGACGGCTTCTCCAGTTAATGGCTTGAATGGTTATCTGAATGTCGATTCCCTTGTGGCAAGCGGCATTCAGCTAGATACAATTCGTGCCTTGATCAAAACAGAGGGAGACACGATCCGATATTCTGCCCATGTACAAAATAACAAGAATAATCCTCAGTATGTGTTCCGTGCTTTGGTGGAAGGTGAGCTGCAGGAGCGTGGCTCCAATATCGATGCCCGCATCTATGATGCCAACAACAAGTTGGGTGTAGATGTCGGCCTGTCTGCCTTGTTGCTGGATGATGGGGTGAAGCTGTCGCTCATAGATACTCATCCTATCCTGGGATACAAGAAATTCACCGCCAATGAAGACAACTACTTGATGTTGGGCAACGACGATAGGGTTTCGGCAAACCTTGTGCTGAAAGCAGCCGGAGGTATGGGTGTGCGTGTCTATAGCAATGATGAAAACTTAGATGCCTTGCAAGACATTACGGTGAGTATGAGTAATTTCAACCTGGACAAGGTGCTGGGTGTCATTCCATATATGCCAGACATCTCTGGCATCATGGATGGTGACTTCCATGTCATACAGACCAAGGAGGAATTATCGGTTTCTTCTAATTTGCAAATCGACAATCTGGTATATGAGAAATGTCCGATGGGTGATGTCGGAACAGAGTTTGTGTACATGCCAAAGAGCGATGGCTCTCACTATGTAGATGGATATTTGAGCTATGAAGGCGATGAGGTGGCCACTGTCAAGGGTACTTATAAGTCGGTAGGTGATGGATATTTGGATGCGGAAGTAGGCATGGGTAAGTTGCCATTGCACTTTATAAATGGTTTCGTTCCCGATCAAATCGTTGGCTTGAAGGGATATGGAGAGGGAACCTTGTCTTTGAAGGGCGCACTCAATAAGTTGGATGTAGAGGGAGAGGTATATCTTGACTCTGCCTATTTGGTGAGTGTGCCATATGGAGTGAACATGCGATTTGCCAACGACCCAGTGCGCATCGTGGATAGCAAGTTGCTCTTGGAGAATTTCATGATGTACGCCAACAATGAGAGTCCGCTCAATGTTCAGGGCGACCTCGATTTTTCCAATCTTGACCAGATGATGCTCAATGTGCGTATGAGGGCACAAAACTTCCAACTCATTGACGCCAAGGAGAATGCTCGGTCAGAGGCTTTTGGCAAGGCTTATGTCAATTTCTATGGCATGATGAATGGACCATTGAGCAACTTGAAGATGCGAGGCAAACTGGATGTGTTGGGCAATACCGACATGACTTATGTGTTGCGAGAGTCGGAGCTGACGACAGATACACAATTAGACGAACTTGTGAAATTTACCGATTTCAAGAGCGGCAAGCCTGTGGTCGTGGAGCGCCCTTCGCTTGAGGGCTTTGATATGACCATGAGTGTCTCGATAGATGAGTCGGCTCATATTCTTTGTGCCTTGAATGCCGACCAGACCAACTACATCGACCTAATGGGAGGCGGCGACTTGCAGATGCGTTACAATTCGGCAGCCGGCATCACGTTGACGGGTAAGTATACCTTGAACAATGGTCAGATGAAATATTCGCTTCCTATCATTCCTTTGAAGACATTTAATATCCAGGACGGAAGCTTCATCGAGTTCACTGGTGATCCTTTCAACCCGACCTTGAGCATCACGGCTACGGAGAACATCAAGTCGACGGTTAACGAGGGGCAGGGTTCTGGACGTTCGGTAGATTTCGTTTGTGGCGTGAAACTATCGCAGACCTTGAGCAAGCCTGGTATCCAGTTTATTGTATCGGCACCTAACGATGTTACGCTGCAAGATGAACTGAACACGATGTCGGTGGAAGAGCGGGCCAAGATTGCCATCACCATGTTGGCCTCGGGAATGTATCTTGCCAACGGCAATACTAGCTCATTCTCCATGAACAGTGCCTTGTCTTCATTCCTCAATTCCGAGATCAATAATATCGCCGGTACGGCCATGCGCTCTGTGGGGCTTGATGTAGGAATGTCGGTGGATAACTCCACCAATGCGGCTGGAGCCTTGCATACCGATTATAACTTTAAGTTTGCTAAGCGATTCTTCAATAATCGATTGAGTTTCAGCGTCGGTGGTCAAGTATCCACGGGTGCTGAGTTGGAGAACGCTACCAACAACAATGATATGTTCTTCAACAATGTAGAACTGCAATATCGACTCAATGAGGGAGCCAGTCAATACATTCGCGCCTTCTACAACAACAATACCTACGATTGGCTGGAGGGGCAGATAGGCGAGTATGGCGTCGGATTCAAGTGGCAGAGAAAGCTCCAGCGATTCCGCGACATCTTCAGATTGAAGACCGACAAGCAGCAGGTGCCAAACATGGCTCCGGTTCAGAAGAAAGATACGGTGACAAAGACTCAGTTCTTCGATCCATTGAAACAAAACAACAAGAAATAACTAGGGAATATGAAACGGCAGAATAGGTTACACCTTATTATATATATAGTGGCATTGGTAATGGTGTCTGGGCAACTCCTTGTGGGCTGTTCCTCTACCAGCGCGCTGAAGGAAGGGGAACAACTCTTCACGGGGCTCAACCCCATCGACTATCGCAACTATGAGCCTGGTGATTATGCCGACTCAGCCAAGGAGGAGATGGAATACGCTTTGGCATCAGCCCCTAATGGTGCCCTCTTTGGAAGTAGTTATTATCGCACACCTTTTCCTGTGCGCCTTTGGATATGGAACGCTTTCTCCCAGTCTAAGGGTGGCTTGGCCAAATGGATAACCAAGACGTTTGGCTCCAAGCCCAAGCTGATGGCGAATGTCAATCCCCAGTTGCGTGCACAAGTGGCTGAGCATCAACTCGACAAGTATGGCTATTTCAATGGCAAGGTGACTTATGATGTGCTCACAGAGAGTAATCCCAAGAAGGCCAAGGTGGCTTATCATGTCGACTTGGGACATCTCTGGACGTTGGATTCCATGGCTTATCTCAATTTCCCCGTCAAGGGAAAGCAACTCATCGACTCTACCATGAAGAAAGCCATCATCAAGAAGGGGAGTCCCTTCAATGTTTCCAATCTGGAATTGGAGCGTCAGCGCATCACTCGTCTGTTTCGCAATAATGGCTATTATTTCTATCAGAATGGTTATGCCTCTTACCTTGCTGATACCGTGAGTGTGCCTGGCAAGGCTCAGGTGAGACTCACGATGGTGGACAGCATTGAGCCTGAGGCTACTCGCCAATGGTATATCGGCAACATAAATATCAACTTCAAGAAGGATTTTATGGAGGAAATGACCGACTCGTTTGTGCGTCGCTATCTTAGCTTCAGGTACCATGGCAAGAAGATGCCTATTCGCCCCGGCGTCGTACTCCGTAATTTGCGTATACGTCCACGCACCCTTTATAAGGTGAGGACGGAGGAACGAGCCAAGTCTGGACTTCAGGAGATGGGACTGTTCAATTATACAAGTCTTCAGTTTACCCCTCGTTCCACCAAATCGGTGGATAGCTTGGGCAATGTTGTTTACAACGACACTTTGGATGCCAATATCGACTTGGTGTTCGACAAGCCTTACGACTTTTACATCGAAGCCAATGCCCGTGGAAAAACGTCGGGTAGAGTGGGACCAGAATTGGTCGTAGGTCTCACCAAGCGAAATGCGTTCCGTGGTGGTGAGAAGCTGGACATCAACTTGCATGGGTCGCATGAATGGCAGACCGTGAATAGAGTAGGGGGAAAGTCAAGCCGCATCAATTCCTATGAATATGGAGCCGATGCCTCTTTAGAGTTTCCTCGCATCATCACGCCTTGGAATATGTTCCGTTCCATGGCTCAGAACGAGCGTCGTTATCGGGCGGGGCACATGCCTACCAAATATCGAGGAGTGCCTACCACGACCATCAAGGCTTCGATGAACGTGCTCAACCGTGCCAGCTATTTCCGTCGCCATGTTGCTTCGGGTGAACTCACTTACGACTGGGCAACTTCCTACCAGCATCATCATTCTTTCAGTCCGCTTATACTCTCTTATGAGTTTATGAACAGCAAGACGGCGGCTTTCGACAGCATCCTGTCCATACATCCTTATCTGCAGATTTCGATGCGCGACCAGTTTGTGCCAAAGATGAGCTATACTTACACCTATCGTAGTCCACGTAAATATCGTCACCCCATTACTTGGACTACGACGGTGAGCGAGGCAGGCAATGTCTTGTCGCTTGGCTATCTGGCGGCTGGAAGAAAATGGAACGAGCGCGACAAAAAGATGTTCAAAAATCCTTTTGCCCAGTTCCTCAAGTTGGAGACCGACTTTGTGAAGTATTGGCGTCTTACTGACCAAGGCACTTTGGTGGGACATGTGAACGCAGGCATTATCTGGAGCTATGGCAATGCCGAGAATGCGCCTTATTATGAGCAGTTCTATGTGGGAGGAGCCAATAGTATCCGTGCGTTCAATGTGCGCAGCATAGGTCCGGGGAGGTTCCTGCCAAGCAACAGCAAGTACTCGTATATCGACCAAACGGGTGACATCAAGTATCTGATGAACTTGGAGTATCGTCAGAAATTGTTTGGCGACCTTTATGGTGCCATGTTCTTGGATGCGGGCAATGTATGGACCTTGCACGAACATGAGTATAGTCCGTTGGGGAAGTTTGAGGCAAAGAGGTTCTTCCGTCAGATGGCTGTAGGCACAGGAGTGGGCGTTCGTTATGATATGGGCATGTTTGTGATACGTGTCGACTGGGGTGTAGGTCTGCATGTTCCTTATGAGACGGGGAAGAGTGGTTTCTACAACATCAAGAGTTTCAAGAATGCTCAGAGCCTCCATTTGGCAGTGGGCTATCCTTTCTAAGTAGGTGAGGTCTCATATTGTATCAAAAAATGGACATATTGCAACAAATATTGATATAAATCAAAAAAAGATGGGAAAATATGTCGCTACGTGCAAAATTTTTGTTACTTTTGCATCGGAAAGTAGAACATATACTATCAACTATTAAATAAAATACAGACAAAATGAAACCTACATTATTGCTTTTGGCTGCCGGCATGGGTAGCCGTTACGGTGGTTTGAAACAGCTCGATGGTCTGGGCCCTAACGGTGAGACTATCATGGACTACAGCATCTATGATGCTATTCAAGCCGGTTTTGGTAAGATTGTTTTCGTAATCCGCAAAGATTTCGAGGATCAGTTCCGTGAGAAGATTCTTTCTAAATATGAAGGTCATGTACCTGTAGAACTTTGCTTCCAGTCTTTGGACGCACTCCCAGAAGGATTCTCTGTACCAGAAGGTCGTGAGAAGCCATGGGGTACCAACCATGCTGTTTTGATGGCAAAGAATGTCATCAAGGAGCCTTTCTGCGTTATCAACTGCGATGATTTCTACAATCGCGACTGCTTCATGGTTATCGGCAAGTTCCTCTCAGAACTTCCTGAGGGAAGCACCAATCGTTACGCCATGGTTGGTTTCCGCGTAGGCAACACTTTGAGCGACAATGGTACAGTGGCTCGTGGTATCTGCTCTAAGGATGAGAACGAGAACTTGACCACTTGCGTAGAGCGCACAGAGATTATGCGTATCGACGGCAAGGTATCTTACAAGGACGAGGAAGGCAAGTGGGTTGCCGTAGCCGACAACACTCCTGTATCCATGAACGTATGGGGCTTCACTCCAGACTACTTCGCTCACAGCGAGGAGTATTTCAAGGGATTCTTGAGCGATCCTAAGAACATGGAGAACAAGAAGGCTGAGTTCTTCATCCCATTGATGGTCAACAAGCTCATCAACGATGGCACAGCTACAGTCAAGGTGCTCGATACCACCAGCAAGTGGTTTGGTGTAACTTATGCAGCCGACCGTCAGAGTGTGGTTGATAAGATTCAGAAGCTCGTAGATGAGGGCGTATATCCTAACAAGCTCTTCTAGTCGATTTGATGGAAATTAACATAAATAAACTTTCAGATCAGGAAGCCGCTATTCTCCGAGAGACTATAGCGGCTTCTCGTCGTATTGTCATTTGTGCGCATAAGTCGCCAGATGGTGATGCCATTGGTTCCTCCTTGGGATGGGCAGGCTATTTGCGTTCCCTTGGCAAGGAGCCTACGATATGTGTGCCAGATATGATACCCGATGCAATCTCTTGGTTGCCTGGTGCAGCCGACATCTTGCGCTACGACAAGCGTCCTGATGATGTGGAGAAGGCTTTCAATGAGGCCGACCTCGTGTTCTGCCTAGACTTTAGTAGTACTGGCCGTCTCGATGAGATGGATCATTTGTTGGCAGGGTGCAAGGCTCAACGCATTGTGATAGACCATCATTTAGCTCCCAACCTAGATGCCAAGCTGATGATTTCTCAGCCACACTTGAGTAGTGCCAGTGAGTTGGTGTTCCGTGTGATTTGGCAGTTGGGCGGCTTCCCTGCGCTCGACAAGGCATGGGCCACCTGTGTGTATTGCGGCATGATGACAGATACGGGTGGTTTCACCTATAATTCTACCAACCCAGACATTTTCTACATCATTTGCCTGTTGCTCACCAAGGGCATAGACAAAGATAAGATATATCGCAATGTATTCAACAACTCTCGTGTCTCAGCCATTCGTTTACGTGGATATTTGATGAACAAGAAGCTGCAAGTGATAGAATCTCTGCATGCCAGCTATTATGCCGTCACTCGCAAGGAACTGAAACAATATGATTTCATCAAGGGCGATTTGGAAGGACTCGTCAATGAGCCGCTCCGTATCAAGGGCCACAAGCTGTCCATCTCCCTTCGTGAAGACACAGACATAGACAATCAAGTATTGGTGAGCTTGCGCTCTGTGGATGATTTCCCATGCAACAAGATGGCAGAGCAGTTCTTCAATGGCGGCGGTCATCGCAATGCTTCGGGTGGCAAGTTGCATTGCAGCATTCAAGAGGCAGAGCAAGTAGCCCAAAGAGCCATCTTGGCATTCGAAAACTTGCTGAAATAGAACAAACACCCCAGAATGAGGCAATAGGATGATAATAAGTGATAAATAATAATAAAATCACCCTATTCCTCTCGGTGGTGTCTTTTCTTTTTTGTACCTTTGTCCAACAAATCAGATTTATAAAGATAAGTAATGAAGAAATTTTTGTTTGCAATGATAGCTTTTGCGGCCATTTTCTCGTTTGCCGCATGTAGTGACACAGAGACCTACAAGGATCAGCGTGATAGAGAGCTTGATTCCATCAGTTCGTTCCTGAAAAATGAAAACGTAAAGGTTATCTCTGAGGAAGATTTTGAGAACCGTTGGAATAAGGGGCTTACATTGACGGATACCGCCAAGAATGAGTATGTGCTCTTCAAGAGCAACGGTATCTATATGCAGGTCATCGACCAGGGATGTGGCGATTATATCAAGAAAGGTGAAATCGCCGAGGTGTTGGTACGCTTCGATGAATACAATCTTTCCTATTTGGCTCGTATCAGCGACAATTGCCTCACCCTTTCAAACAATGTCCCTGCCTACTCTTATATCGTAGACAAGATGACGGTGACCAATAATTCTGGCACCTTTACTGGTGCCTTCGATACCTCTAGCAGTTTGATGGCAAAGACTTACAACACCACATCCTATGGTGTGAGTGCTACCGTGCCTAGTGGTTGGCTCGTTCCTTTCTCTTGGATAAAGGTGGGTCGCCCTAAGACAGATGAAGACCGCATTGCCCACATCCGCCTCTTGGTGCCACACTCTTATGGTACCACCACCGCATCGGGTAATGTGAATGCTTGTCTCTACGACATGACTATCCAGCGAGGCAAATAAAGGTCGAGGGAGCGAGGCAAGTAAAGGTTGATAGAAAGAAATGTAGAATCATTAATCAAGATATACTTATGACACTGATTAAGTCTATTTCTGGAATCCGCGGTACTATCGGCGGTCCAGCGGGCGATACATTGAATCCGCTCGATATTGTAAAGTTTACTTCAGCATACGCTACTTTCATTCGTCGTAGCGGTGCTTCTAAGAGCAATACCATCGTCGTAGGTCGTGATGCACGTATCTCTGGCGAGATGGTGAAGAACGTGGTGTGTGGCACCTTGATGGGCATGGGATATGATGTGCTCAACATCGGGTTGGCTACCACTCCTACCACCGAGTTGGCTGTTACCATGAGTGGTGCTGCCGGTGGCATCATCATCACAGCTTCTCACAACCCACGTCAGTGGAACGCTCTCAAGCTCCTCAACGAGAAGGGAGAGTTCTTGACCAAGGACAATGGCAACGAGGTGTTGGCTATCGCAGACAAGGAGGATTTCGAGTATGCGGACGTTGACCATCTCGGCAAATATACAGAGGATAATTCCTTCAACAAGCGCCACATCGACTCCGTATTGGCATTGAAGCTGGTGGATGTTGAGGCTATCAAGAAGGCTCACTTCAAGGTTTGCGTTGATTCCATCAACTCTGTGGGTGGCATCATCCTCCCTGAGTTGCTCGATGCACTGGGTGTGGAGTACATATTCCTCAATGGTGTGGCTAACGGCGATTTCGCTCACAACCCAGAGCCTTTGGAGAAGAACCTTGGTGGCATCATGGGCGAGTTGAAGAAGGGTGGCTATGACTTGGGTATCGTGGTAGACCCAGATGTAGACCGCTTGGCATTCATCTGCGAGGACGGCAAGATGTTTGGCGAAGAGTATACCTTGGTCAGCGTAGCCGACTATGTGTTGAGCAAGACTCCTGGCAACACCGTGAGCAACCTTTCTTCTACCCGTGCGCTTCGTGACGTAACCGAGAAGCATGGTGGCAAGTATACTGCAGCTGCAGTAGGCGAGGTGAATGTTACCACCAAGATGAAGGATGTACACGCCGTAATCGGTGGTGAAGGCAATGGTGGAGTCATCTATCCTGAGAGCCACTATGGTCGTGATGCCCTCGTGGGTATCGCCCTCTTCTTGAGCAGCTTGGCTCACAAGGGCTGCAAGGTAAGCGAGCTTCGTGCCTCTTTCCCTAATTATTTCATCGCCAAGAACCGCATCGACTTGACTCCAACTACTGATGTGGATGCCATCCTCGTGAAGGTAAAGGAGATGTATGGGAAGGAGAAGGACGTGACCGTTACCGACATCGACGGTGTGAAACTCGATTTCCCAGACAAGTGGGTACACCTCCGCAAGAGCAATACCGAGCCTATCATCCGTGTATATAGCGAGGCTTCAACGATGGAGCAAGCCGATGAACTCGGCAAGAAGCTCATGCAGGTAGTGTATGATATGCAATAAATAAGGTAAGATGAGCCTTTTGTTGTGAGGCTATAATATATAAGAACGACTTCTAGCTATTGGTTGCTTGTGGTGCAAGCTATAGCTGGAAGTCGTTCTTTTATATAGTAGAAGTTGTTCAAACGGCCTAATGAAGTTGTTCTAACAGCCTAATGATGTTGTTCTAACGCCCTAATGATTGGGGCGCACATCAGTTGTTATGCGCTCGCACAACAGCTGATGTGCGACTGCACAACACGTGTTGTGCGCTCGTAGCCCAGCTGTTGTGCGGCTATCATTGTTGTTTATTCCTCAGCCAATTCTTTCATCGTATCATTCAATGTATTGAAGAGTACATTGATGTTTTCCTCTTTGTTTTTGCAAGCCTCCTTGAAGAGGGCTACAGGGTCGAAGGTGCTGGTCTTCGGCAGTGTTTCGTTGAGCATGATGTTCACGTTGTTGAGGAGCATGCCATGTAGGGTAGGCATGTGGAGTTGATGCTGCTCACCCTCCTTGCTGCCGCACTTCATTCCAGCGGCGTATGCCTTTACGATGACACGCACCAAGAGATGGATTGCCATAGGCTCGTCGGCTAGGCTGATGAGGATGCCGTGGGTATAGTCGCGCACGTGCTCTTCTAGGGTCGTGAACTTGCCTTGCAGCAACCAGGTGAAGTTGCGCTTATATTCTGCCTCCATAGCCTTGTAGAGCTGAGGACTCTTGCAGGCGATGTGCAGATAGTCGAGCATCGTAGGCTCGAAGGTTGGGTCGGCTTGCTTCATGCTCTCGAAATTCTTCTTCATGCGCTCGTTCGCCTCCTCGGCGGTCTTGTAGTTCAAGCGTATGAGGGTAGAGAACATGATGTCGAAGAAATATTGGTTTACCTCGCCATAGTGGTCGAGCATCGCCTGCTTGATTTTCTTCGGTTTGTTCTTCTTCTTGAAATCATTGCCACCGATGGTTGCGTCGATGATGCCACGTGTGTATGCCTCGAAGAAACCTCTCACGAAGCTAGCCATTGCCTGATAACTATTGATTCTTTTGCTCATATTTATTCGAATGTCTTAAATTCATAACCTTGTTCCATGAGCCATTCGATGGCTTGTGGAAGGGCGGTTTTCAACTTGTCGATGCTTTTCAGCGAGTCGTGGAAGGTGATGATGCTGCCGTTGCGGGCATATCGCTTCACATTGTTCACCACGTCTTCTGCCGTCAACCATTTGGAATAGTCGCGTGTCACCACGTCCCACATGATGACCTTGTAGGTGCGGTGCAGCCACCAGTACTCGCTTGGTCGCATCCAGCCGTGGGGTGGACGGAAGAGATGGGCATGGATGAGGTCGTTCGCCTTGTTGGTGTTCAACACATAAGAGATGACACGATGTTTGAGTGCCCCAATGTGATTGAACGTATGGTTTCCCACCTGATGCCCCTCTGCTTTGATGGCATTATATAGGTCGTGATGTCTCAATACATTCTCGCCCACCATGAAGAAAGTAGCCTTGATGTTGTACTTCCTCAGGGTTTCGAGAATGAAAGGTGTCGACTCTGGGATTGGTCCGTCATCGAAGGTAAGATACACTGAATGCTCGTGTGAGTTCATTCGCCATATTGCCTTCGGATAAAGCCATCTAAGCCATTTGGCTGGTTGTTCGATAAACATCTTGAGTAATTGGTTTATATCAAAATATAGTAGGGGCAGATAACTTCCGCCCCTACAAACATATCTTACTGATTAGCTTGTGGCATTCTGCCGCCACGTCCATGATACAAGGTGTAGAGAGCATTGAGTTGCTTCTCATATTTCTGCTCCAACTGTGGACTTACCATGCCGGCAACATCACAAGCACTCTGCATAATCATGATCTGACGGATGCAGTCGTTCTGTGCCTGGAGGAAACGGTCGTTAGACAAGCTGAGGTAATAGTTGAGATACTGGTAAGCGTTCTTCCAAACAGCCTCCAAGTATTCCTTGCCCTTCGCCTTCTGACCTGTCATCAACCATCCGCGAGCCATATCCAAACCACCGCTCATATAGTCGAGTGTCACATTGTAAGGAGGCAACTCTACGTCTGCCTTCTTCAAGATGTCGATGGCCTTCTGCTTCTTGCCCTCGGCGATAAGCTGGAGGGCAGTCTGAGCGAGCAAGCGACGGTGGGTGTAGCACATACGCATGGTGGTCTCGTCGATGTAGAGACCCTTCTGGCGCAAGTTGCCAAACTTGAATCGCTTCATGATGTTGTAGTAGGTCTTCTCTGTATCGAAGTTCTTCGCACCAGGCTTGTTGGTGGTGAACGGAGTGATACGGTTGGCAAGACCCTCCTGTACGAAGTTGTCGCCCAAGTTCATGTAGTTTTCCTCGCCCACGGTGAGTGCCACGTAGAGAGGACGGGTCCAGTTACACTGAGCCAACATCTCCAGCATCATCAAGTCGCCCTTGTAGAGAGCGTTCTTGCCCTTCAATGAGATAACCATCTTGTCTGGGATGGTATCCGAAGCCATCATCATGCCGCTCTTCTTCACGGCGTTCTTGTCGATGGTTACATAGAGGGTATCGGTTGGGATGAAGTGCATGTCTGAGTTCTTGCTACGTACCCAGTACTTCAAGATATTTTTCAACTCGAATGGCTCTGCGCCAAACTGCTTCTTGGCGTTCGCAGGGTCGCTCTTGTAGAAGTCGAGAATCTGCTGCTTAGCCTCTGGCTCTACCTGTACATACTCGTTGGTGCCTGAACAGAAGTCGAGGCGTGGCCATGTGATAGGTACGGATGGTGAGTTGTAGGCAGGACGCATCATCTGGTCGATATACCAGTCGGTCTGCAAGTAGCTCAAGTTACATACACGGTCGTTGGTACCCACGCCTTCTACCTCCTGGTTGTACCAGAGTGGGAAGGTATCGTTATCACCGTTGGTGAAGATGATAGGGTTGCCCTTCTCCTGGAGTGACATCAGATAGTTCTGACCGAAGTCACGGCAGGTATAGCGGTTAGAGCGATCGTGGTCGTCCCAAGTCTGGGAAACCATCTGGATAGGTACGAGTAATGCCAATACACCTACGATGGCTGCCACGGCAGTACCTCTCAACTTAGCCTTGCGCTTCAAGAGGTCGATGATGGCGAGCACGCCAAGACCGCACCAGATAGCGTATGCGTAGAATGAACCAGCGTAAGCATAGTCACGCTCACGTGGCTGCATTGGAGTCTGGTTCAAGTAGATGACGATGGCAAGACCTGTCATGAAGAACAGGAAGAATACCACCCAGAACTGCTGGATACCGACAGGATGAACCTCCTCTGTATCCACGCCGTTCTTAACCACTTTGCGCTTGCGTGTGTACCAAGCCTGCCAGAAGAGACCGATAAGACCGAGAATCAGCGGCATGCAGTAGAACACGTTGTGTCCCTTGTTCTCCTTCAAGTCGTCTGGCAACTTGCTTTGGTCGCCATACAAAGAATCGTCGATGAATGAGAAACCGGTAATCCAGTTGCCGTGCTCTGGCTCTCCGTTGCCCTGGATGTCGTTCTGACGTCCGGCGAAGTTCCACATAAAGTAGCGCCAGTACATGAAGTTGCACTGGTAAGAGAGGAAGAAGCGGATGTTGTCCACCTGTGAAGGCATCTTCACCATGATGTTCTCGCCGCAGCGATCGTAAGGAACCTCGCTTCCTTCTACGCCGCCCATCCAGTCTTCGTATGCCTGGGCATGTGCTGCGTCATACATACGAGGGAAGAGCATGTTTTGTGCGTATACATATTTATTCTTGTGGCTTACTACGAAGTAAGAGTCCTTCTCGTCCTTCGAAGCCTTCTCCTTGCGCTGGTATACTGGAGCGCCTTCCTTCATCACTGGCTTGCACATGTCACCGTCCACTTGGAGGGCAACCTGTGAGGTGTAAGCCTGGCCATAGAACAATGGGCGGTCACCATACTGGTCACGGCTCAAGTAGCTACCGAGGGTAAAAATGTCCTCAGGAGAGTTCTGGTCCATAGGAGGGTTGGCTGATGAGCGGATTACGATGAGCGCATAGCTGGAGTAACCGATCATCAACATCAACATGCAGAGCAAGGCTGTGTTCTTGACACGTGCTGAGATGAGAGGCAAGTGTTGCATCTTTCTCTTCTCGATGCCTGTAGCCTCGTCGATGCCCGTAACCACTTCCTTCTTGCGCTTGTAGCCAAGCACAAACCAAAGTATCACCAATACGATGATACCTGTGATGGCGGCAGTCCAGCCATATCCATAGAATGGAATGCCAAGCATGCCGAAACCAAGGATAAAGGCGATGTTCTGCTTCTTCTGGTTCTTCTCGGAAGCGTTGTAAGTCTCGTAGATACCCCAGATAACTGCGGCAACAAGGCAGATGATATATACAATTTCACCTGTGTTGAATGGGCAACCGAGCACGTTGACGAAGAACAACTCGAACCATCCACCTACGGTGATGATACCAGGTACTACACCGTACAATACGGCTACCACCACCAAGAATGAGATAATCAATGCCAACAAAGAACCTTTCAAGTTGGCATGAGGCACCTTCTTGTAATAGTATACGAGCACGATGGCAGGGATACAGAGCAAGTTGAGCAAGTGTACGCCGATACTCAGACCTGTCATATAGGCGATGAGCACGAGCCATCGGTCGCTATGAGGTTCGTCGGCATGGTCTTCCCACTTCAATATCAGCCAGAATACCACGGCTGTGAAGGCAGACGAGAACGCATACACCTCACCCTCCACGGCAGAGAACCAGAAGGTATCGCTCCATGTGTAGATGAGTGCGCCCACCATACCAGATGCCTCGATGGCTATCATCTTGGCGGTGGTCATCTCTTTCCAGTCGCTGATGATGAGCTTGCGAGCCAAGTGGGTGATGGTCCAGAAGAGGAACATGATACAAACGGCACTCAGCAGAGCACTCATCGTGTTCACCATCTTAGCCACCTGTGTGGTGTCGCTAGCGAAATGTGTGAAGAAGTTGCCCATAAGCATGAAGAAAGGTGCCCCAGGTGGGTGACCTATCTCTTGCTTGTAAGCAGTAGTGATAAACTCCGGACAGTCCCAAAAGCTGGCTGTCGGTTCAATCGTGGAGCAATAAGTGAAAGCCGCAATGATGAATGCGACCCATCCGAAGATATTGTCCACTAATCTGTACTGTTTCATTATTGTTTAAACTTTAATGTATTATATTCTTACTCATTGCTGCCGCTAGGGCATGAATCGCTTGCAAAGATAATAAAAAGAAAAGAGATAGGTGGAGAAACCTCATGTTTTTTAGGTTATATTATATATTAAATAGGTATTTATCCTCCATATATCCTGACGATATGAAGAATTATCTCAATTGTCCTGAAGATTTTCTTTCTATCGTGTAGTTGTTTCAGATAAATGTTGTACTTTTGTAGCCAGATATTTATGAATAGGTTAAGTTAGAAAGATGAACATATTATTTCTCATACAGTTTACCTGGTGCGTCGTTACCGTGATGTTAGCGATGATGCTCGTGGCTTCTCGGTTCCAGATGCGTTGGCCCAACCATCGCTACGAGGTGTCTCGCCGCCTTCTTGTCGGTGCGATGCTCTTGTTGACAGTCCATTTTATCCTACAGATGTCGCAAGGCTATCGTGCCAAGAGCGACGAACTTGGCACCGTGGTCAACCTTCTTTTCTTCACGCCCGTGGTGTTTCTCGTTTCCTATGCCACCTATCATGTGGTGTGTTATCGGGAGGGCAGGCGACAATACATCACGGTGGGAGCTATCAGCTATGCGGCCCTGCTCGCCGCCTTCTTCGTCGGCATTCTCCAGTCGGGTTCGCTCCATCCTGGTCCCATGCTCTATGCGATGTTCTTTTGCTTTGTGATTTGCATGCTCTATTGCATTATTGCCAATATCAGGGAGATACGCCATCATCGCAAGATTATCGAAGAAGAGACGGCGGAGGATATGTTGCCCTACGACCGATATACTTGGGCGAGTTATGTGCTCGTGTGTGCATCCATCATTATGATAGCGGCTTCCATCTTCTTTCGCCTGTTATTGCTCGTCATCGCTCCTGTGATGCTAGTCTCGCTCATCATCTTCACGATGAACTTCATCGGATATGGTTACAACATCATGCCTAGTGAGTTGGTGGAGGAAGAAGAGGAGGCGGAGGATACAGCTTCGTCGCAACCTTTAGAAAATTCATCGGATAAAATAACTAAGGCTTTGGACGACTGGGTGGCGAATGGAGGCTTCCGTGACAGTGCGGTCACCCTGCCGATGTTGAGCAAGAAACTGAAAATATCTCGCTCGCAGCTCACGGCCTATTTCGAGCAACAGCTCAACAGCTCTTTCCGCACTTGGCTGAGTGGCATCCGATACAAGGAAGCCCAGCGCATGCTGCTCGAAAATTCCGATTATAGCAATGATACGATTTCAGCAGAGTGTGGCTTTTCTTCGCGCACTCATCTTTATAGAGTTTTTAAGCTCAACACAGGCTTAACGCCCCTGCAATGGCGTGAAAAGGTGTCGCATTCGTGAGGAATGCGACACCTTTTTGTTACAAATGCGACACCTAACCAAGAAATGCGACACCCTAAATCCAATGAAAAACACTATCTTTGCGCTCAGTAAGAAAATAAAACTGAGCGATTATGAGACACAATCCATTTTCACTTTCCAACCAAGCCGCCGACATGGTGGGCGTGGCGATATTGCTGGTCCTAGCCATCGGACTGGTGAGCGTCATGCTATTCGACTATCGGCGGTTTCTCCGAGAACATACACACCATCGGTCGGGATGCCTTGACTTCTTGAAGCGGGAGCAACTTTACATCTTCCTCTTCTTGATGTTCCTTTTCCTGATAGGTGGTGAGATGCTGTTATATACCAAAATGTAAATACCATTTTAATACCATTATAATCCTTTTATATTTAAGTTTATGTTACAAAGATCGATTAATCAACTCTATATAGCCAAGTGGCTAGTGTTGTGCCTGCTGGGCTTTAGTCTGATGCTGCTCGGCTCCTGTTGCGAGGAGTGTGAGCATCGCAACGACGGCCTGGCGGTGCACCTCACTTGGAATCATGATGTGGAGGAGCAAGATGTGGTCGTAAAGGATGCCAAGCTCTGGATATACAATGCCGATACGGGCGAACTGGTGGAGCAGAAGCATTATGGCAGTAGCGATGAGCTGGCGAGCCAGCGATTCCTCTTGTCCGAGGGAAACTATCGGATATTGGCAACCGCCAATCTCATAGAGCCTTTTTATACCACTACTGAGGCTACAAGAGCCGCATTCGACCCAAGCCAACTGATGTTTGGGTTGTCCAACCCAAGTGTCTCGCCCGACCATGCCTATTATGGGGTCGCTGACATTACCATCGACCAGTCGAATGTCAACTACATCAGCAAGAGCGAGATGTGCCGTATGCTTGCTGAGCTGACCATCATTATTGAGGGGGTACCCGAAAATACAGCAATTTTGGGCAAGGTTCTGAATGTGGCTAAGGGATTCCTTCCCTTGCAAAAGAATGAGGATGGAACATTCGGTACGACAACCTATACCAAGGAAGAATGTGAAATACCTTTGGGATTCGCAGTGCCTGGCGAAACTTTAAAAACGGAAACATTACGCTTGATGCCGACAGCCAACGGCTTTCATACTACTCGCCTGTTTATCCAACTGATTGCTCCTGATGGAATAGTTAGCAACTACGACATCGAAGCCCCCATCATGAAGTCGGGTGGCAAGTATCAGATAAACTTGAAATACGAGGAGATGAAGCCCTATATGTATCTTACGAGTACGAAGATAAATGATTGGACGGAAGGCTGGATATATCGTGGTGAAATCTTGAATCCAGAAGATTAAGCAGCCAAATCATATGATTAGAATGTAAGAATTGAAACATGAATATGAATATAAATATGAAAAGTTAAAGACAATGAGAACAAAGACTTATCTCTTTGCCCTAATGACAATGGCATTGACATTGGGCAGTTGCTCTGACAACGAGAGCGGTATTGGTGGCGAGGCCTCCAAGTACATTACCGTTTCTACCACCATCGGCAACATGACACGTGTTGCCACGGATGAGAATGGCGGTCAAAAGTTTGTGGAGGGCGACGAAATCAGTGTGTATGCTTGGACTGGCGATGCTATTGTTGCGCCTGAGACAAGCGAACGTGTGGTGAACAACGCCATCAATAAGTTGACAAATGGCTCGTGGGTATCCACTCCACAGATGTTGTGGAAGAACAACCGTGACAAACATTATTTCATCGGCGTATATCCTACCGCAGCCATATCCGACCTGACGGCAGGTGAATATACATTAGACGTGACGAAACAAGAAGCGAGCGACTTGCTGGTGGCTGTCAACACGGATGGAATATCTTATAATGCTGACGAACAGCAAACTGTTCCTCTCACATTCACCCATGTGATGTCGAAGCTGATAGTCAATCTCCAATACCGCAATCAGTTTGGTGGCACGCCTACGGTGAAGAGTCTTGTTATCCAGAATGCCGTATCTGATGCCTCCGTCAATTTCTTGACCAAGACCGTAACCATAGCCACAGATGCAGCTCGTGCCGACCAATCTCTCCTTGCCACCAAGGCGAATGAAAAATATGAGTCTATCGTGATTCCACAAAATGGTATTAGCAAGATAGTAATCACCATCGGTGACAAGCAATACATCTACACCCATCCTTCCGACATCAAACTGGAGAGTGGCAAATACACAGTAGTCAACCTCATCGTGGGTCGTGACGAGATAATCCTTGGCGATGTAAGCATTGATGAATGGGGAGAAGGTGACAATATTTCTGGTGGTGAAGCGCAAGTAGATTAATGTATAACTCTTAAAACAAGACGATATGAAAACAAAGAATATATTGATGATGGCAGCGGTGATGGTGGTAGGCTTCGCTAGCTGTTCGAGTGAAGATGAGTTGGCACAGAGCAATTATCCTGCGGATAATGTGGTGCGAATCAATTCTAACGTAAATGATATGAAGACTCGTGCATCTTATACTACGGAGACGCTTGATGCCTTTAGCTTCTATATCAAGAATGAAGCTAATGAGAACTATAATTATTTTAATAAAAAGGTTGAGAATAAAAGTGGTGTGTGGAATCCTGAATCCATGATGCTGTGGCAGGGTGCTAAACAGAGTGTGAGCATTATAGCTGTTGCGCCATATAATAAATATGCTAATGGAGATGTTAGTCGAGCACGTGATTATACGGTGTCAGTGGAAACAACACAAACTGAAAGCTCTTGTAAATCAGACTTCCTCGTTTATAAGAATATGAATTTTGTACCTGAGGAGGATTTGAATTCAAATGGCGCTGTGGATGTAACATTTACTCATGTGTTTAGCTTGTTGAATATACATATAGAGATAGGTAATCAGTTTAATGGTTCTGATGGTCTGGCTAGTAATATTATCAAGAATGTAAAGATTGGAGGTACAATCACCTCTTGTGATGTGGATTTTACAACCACTCCTGTTAGTGTGATAGTTGATTATACCAAGTCGCCGACTTTGGTTGCACCAGAGGAAGGTGATTTTGAAAAGGCCACGACAGAACAGGTACGAGCAGCTGCCAATTATTCTGCTATTTTGATTCCCCAAACTATTAACGAAGGCTTTAGGATAGAGTTTGATATTGAAAGTGAAAGCAATGGTCAAACTGCAACTACAACTTATGTATGGACTTCACCAGAAAGTGTAACGTTGGAAAGTGGTAAAAGCCATTTGCTAAAACTTACAGTAGGAAAGGACCTTATGTTGATTGGCAACATGGAGACCACTCCATGGACAGAAGGGACAGGTGGTGATTTGGAAACAGAATAAACGAATAATTAAAAAATAAGAATATGAAAATCTTAAGATATATAGGGACATTTGCATTGCTGGCAACGCTTGCAGCTTGCTCTATGGAGGAAGAGCAAGTGAATGTTGCTGGAAATGAAGTAATCGTCAAAGCTACGATTGGTGGTGAGAGCATTTTTACCAGAAGTTATCCCGCAGGGGATGCTGAAGGGCAGAAACAATTTGCTGATTATTCACAAATAGGTATTTGCCAAAATGGCGGTGATGCTCGAAAATTTGAACTAAAAAATAGTGTTTGGGAAATCAAAGACTCTAAGGGGCCTATGAAATGGGAAACGGATGCTCCTGTTTTTAAGGCTTTTTATCCATATACTAGTTACTCTTCGGGTGTTAATAGTTACGATAAAGGGTATATAGACCAAAACCAAACTAAAGAAGATTTTTTGGCACGTTCGGATTATATGACTGCAACTAAAACATATACAACAATTCCAGAGAACCGTCAACTTGATTTGACATTTGAACGTAAGACGGCGCGTGTTGTTGTCAATATAACTGCGTCTTCTTTTACCAATGAGTTTACTAATCTTAATCTTAATGATGTTTACGTTTTTTCTCAGACAAATATACCTGCGACTCCAGTAGGTGATGTTAAAGAAATTACAGCATATCATGATGGTTATGGGGTCAATGGAAAACCATGGATAGCCTTAGTTGCGCCTAATGCTGCTGATGCAGACAAAAACTTTATCGGTGTAAAGGTTTATAGCGATGAATATGGAGAATACGGTAAAATGCTCTATGTTAAAGGTATACCAAATCTAGAAGCAGGAAAGAGTTATACATATAACCTGAAAATTGGCAAGGAAAGGGCTACGATAGAAAATGTAGAAGTGGCAGACTGGACAACAGGCTCAACAATACATGGTGGCGAGGCTTCTGCTATAACGGTAGAGGGTATTAAAGAATCTGTCACTACGCAATTGAAAAGGGGCAATGATGTAGTGTTGACCTTGAATTCCAATGCGTCTTCGGATATTTTCGATGCCATCAAAACTGCAATTAAAGACAAAAGTGTTGCAGACGGAAGTGTCAATTTAACTCTGAAGGGTGTGGAAACAATTTCAGAAGAAAGCTTTAAAGAGGTGACTTGGCTTAATAAGGTTACTTTGCCAGATGCTGTCACTATAGGCAAGTATGCCTTCAGTGGAAGTAGTTTGAAGGGTATAGAAGCCCCTAACGTAAGCACCGTAAAAATGCAAGCATTTGATCAATGTAAGTCTCTTGAAAATGTTAATTTGCCTAAAGTGTCGGAAATAGGTATTAAAGCATTCTGTTCTTGCAGTAATTTGAAAACTGTTTTGTTGGGTTCACTCACCAAAGTTGGGACTGGAAGTGAAGATAATGAAGATGGGATATTTGAGAGTGTTATAACACAAGATGTTTCTCTTATATTATCTTCAAGCCAAAGTATGCTAACCTTAGATATAAGTGCTGAAGGAAATTTCTTTTGGATACCCATAAATCTGCCTTATAAAGGTTCTTCCCAGCATCTTGATGAGAAGAAATTTCTGGGTTATGAATTCAAATCTATAAAATGTGGAGATAAAATATCCCCAGAATAATTTGAAAAATAATGATATTAGATAAACTCCTAAGCTGGGCGGGAGTATAAGGTACTCAGCAACTTTTATGAACAAAGTAGGGGCTGCAAGCGGTTGTTATAGCCGGCTTGCAGCCCTTATTGTGCTAACGCAATCGGTAATCGTTTGTAGCTTGCTACTGCAAATACCAAACGATTATGAAGGGACAGAAATTGTTATCAACATCAGTTTTAGTTGAGGCTGTAAGCGTAGCTTTGAAGTCGCTCGAAGAAAATGAAGAGGAAAGAGCGAATGTTATAGAAAAACTACAATCTAGTATTGATTATGTGCAAAACCATCCCAAACCCATTGCATTCCTAAAAGAAAAGGTAAAGATGAAGGTTTAGTATCGTTGAGGACTTGAAGAATATAGCCTTTCCTAGGCATTTTTTTGCCCTCTATGAGAGCAATATTTTGACTAGGGAAGGCAATATTCTAATTATCGCGACGTAGCTTTTCCCAAAATGCCCATAAATACTGGGAGTATGAGAGATTTGGTGAGGTGTGGGGTAAATTTCTCCCCCAAACATTTGGTGATTACAAATTAAAGTCTTATTTTTGCCAATGAAATTCTTTTTAAAATTCTTTGTCGGGAGCCTTGTTTTTACACATTCAGAAAGTGCTCTTCTAGCTTTTCCCTCGGCATGTCGGCGGTGTCGTGATAGTGCAGGTGATGGTTTACGCAGGCGATGTGCTTCACGTTGTTGAGCACCTCGGCGATGTCGTGGCTTACGATGATGATGGCGCAGTCCTTGTTGATTTGCTCCAGCATCTCGTACATCTGCTTCTGGAATCGGCGGTCGATGTAGGTGTTGGGTTCGTCTAGGATTACCACGTCGGGCTTCGATACGATGGCGCGGGCTAGGAGGACACGCTGGAGCTGGCCGCCGCTCAAGGCTCCGATGTGACGGTCTTTGAGGTCGACGAGCTGCATGCGCTCCAGAGTGTCGAGCACCTGCTGGTGATGCGCCTTGGTGTAGCGAGCGAAAAGACCTTTCGTTTTGCTGAGGCCGGAGAGCACCACTTCGTATACGGAGATGGGGAATTGGTGGTCGAGGTCGTTGTACTGAGGGAGATAGCCCATGGTAATCTCCTTTACCTCCCTCGGCTCGTTGTTACCTTCAGTAGAAGTGGCTGGTTGATAGAATTTTATGCTTCCTGCTGAAGGTTTTTTCAAACCGAGAATTATTTTCATGAGCGTGGTCTTGCCACCACCGTTTGGACCGATGATGCCAAGGTAATCGTCTTGATAGACGGTTAGATTTACGTCTTGGAGCACTTCCTTTTGGTCGTAGCTCGCACAGAGATGCTCGATTTTTATGATTGGATTCATTTATTCTAATGCTTTTGCCCTTTCAGGGCGATTTTCTACTGATATTTATACCCAGGGCGTTGCCCTGGGCTAGGTGCTTTTGGGCTTTCAGCCCGTGTTGTTGCCCTGGGCTAGGTGCTTTTGGGCTTTTAGCCCGATTATTTTCCTGCAACTACTAGTTCTTTGCCTTGCAGAGCCCTAGTCACTTCTTTCATAGCCTCTACCCAGTCGCCTTGCAGGGGATTGATTTTGAAGGGCTTGGTGTGGCTCTCCTGGATGAATGTCGTTGTGTTGCGGTTGGCAAACTCGGCTTGGATGAGGCAATATTTGATGTGCTCTTTCTTGGCTCTTTCGATGAGGCTCTTGATTTGCGCAGCACTTGGCTCCCTGCCTTCCTCCTCGATGGCTAGCTGCTCTAGCTTGTAGTCTCGGGCGAAGTAGGTGAGGATAGGGTGGTAAATCACGAATTTATGCTCGAATTTTGGATTGTTCTTCACCTCTTGCGTGATGGCACTATCCCTTTGGTCGATGACGTGGAGCAGCTTTTGGTAGTTTTTCTCGAAGAATGCCTTGTCCTCAGGCAGCAGCTCGCAGAGCGACTGGAGGATGTTTCTTGAGATGATGCGAGCGTTCTTGCAACTCATCCATACATGCGGGTCGGTGTTGCCGCCTGGCGTCTTGGCAGGAGTGATGCCTACGGAGGTGTCGATGACCTTCATGTCGGGAGCGTTTTGCCGGAGCTTTTTCATCCATGTTTGTTCAAAGCCGATGTTACCCACCTTGAAGTAGAGGTCGCTATTGGAGAGCTCCACCATTTGCTGGGCGTATGGCTCGTAGGTCTCAGGGTTGTTGCCATTCGACACCATCACGTTCACATCCACCTTGTCGCCAGCAATCTGGTTGACAAAGTACTGATAGGGAGGAATGGTTACTGTTACCACTGGCTTGTCGTCGTCATTTGATTTCTTGGTTGCTTGCTTGCAACTCACAAATATGACGCATAGTATAATAAGGTATAATAGTCTTCTCATAAAATAGTCAAATTAAGTATTTCGTTCATTACTCTTTGTTCTTCACTCTAAAACTTTTTGCTTAAAATATAAAACTTAGTCCATACACTAGCAAAACATATCTCAATACCTTTCCAATGGTGATACTCAGTATGGATATAGGGAGATTCGCCCTTGTCAATCCTAATACAATGGTGATGGCACTGCCAAGCAAGGGTAGGAAGGCGAAGAATCCCATCCACGCTCCATGTCCTGCCATGAATCGCTCTGCCTTGTCGAGGCTTTCCTTCTTCACATGCAGATATTTCTCTATCCATTCCAGCTTGCCCATTCTGCCTACTCCATAGTTGAACATAGAGCCGAGCACATTGCCGATGCTGCCATAGACGACGAGGGGAAGGGGATGAAGTCCAGCCGCCTGCAAGCCTGCCATTACCGCCTCACTGCTGAAGGGGAAGAAACTCCCGGCGAGGAAGGCTGCCACCAGCATGCCCCAATAGCCCCAGTTTATTAGAAAATCGATTATCCAACTCATGCTTTTTAAATGTATTTAATTGCCTGATATTTAATGATTTAATATACATGATGTACTGTTTTGGTACATATGGTCTCTTTTTCATAAGTTTGATGCGCTATTTTAGTGCATATGGTCTCTTCTTCATAAGTTTGATGTCCTGTATTGGGACATCAAACCCTTATTTCATGATTGCTTCGTACAATATCGTTTCCGGCACGAATATATTATATAATAGGATGAGAACGATGAGCATCAGCATCGAGATAAACATGGTGTTGGTCAACTTGCCCTTGGTAAACGTGATGAAATGGGCGATGAGCGGTGAGGTGTTCACCAGCAAGATGCCGCCCAACTCATGGATGTGCTGAGGCTGCAAGATGATGAACACGATGCATACTGCCGACATCATGATGAGCGACTCGTATATCATGCGGGTACGTATCTTGTCGGCATAACTGCTTTGGATGAACTGGATGGCACCGGTCACGGTGAGCAATATGATGAAGCCCAGGTTTATCAACTGATGGTCGGTAACCTGCGAGTAGTCGAACATTTCGCTGTAGTTGACAAACTCGGAAAAATGCTGAATCAATCCGGGGAAATTGTCGGTATAGGCGTAATAGCCCGCCCCAAACCAATAGGGTGCGATGACGCCGAGCAGGGAAGCGAAGAAGGTGCGCATGCTCAGAGAGAGGGTGAACACCATCATCATAATCCAGAGGAAAGGAAGGAAATAGCCTATCTGTACGAATACCATCGAGGCAAGTCCGATGCAGCAGAAGGCATAGAATGTCCAGCCAGCCGAACGCTTGTCTTGATAGCAATTCCAAATGATGAGATAAAAGGCGATGAAACACATCGTCACAATACTGCTTTTTAGCTCCATGTGCGGAAGTCCCGCCATGGTTATCAATGCCAAGAAACTGCACGATACCATACGGCTGTAGGTGCGCATCAGGGCATTGCGGTTGTTGAGTTCCACCATCAGCAAGGTAGACATGATGGTGAAGGCAAATTGTACCCAGATATTGGATACCAATAAACCCACTGCAACCCATACCAGAGCGGCAAGGGTTGCAGTAACAGGGAGTGCGTAGCGGCTTGCCGCTACCTTATTCTGAAAAGTTTTCTTTCTTAACATCAAGATTTCTCGTCAATACGTTTTTTCTAGTCAAGAATTAGAGAATTTGAGAATTTCTTTCTTGCAGTTCCCTTTCTAGCATTCTCTTCTTGTCATTCTCGGCTAAATTCTGAATGGAGAAAAAACACAAGCGAACTTGGAAAATTCTTTAATTCTCTAATTCTTGATAAATATGATAATTACAAGTCTTGTCCGATGTCCGAGCGGAAGTATTTGTCGGTGAAGTGAATCTTCTGTGCCTCGGCGAAGCTCTTCTTCAAAGCCTCGTCCTTGTCCTTGCCGTAGCTTACTACGCAGATTACACGTCCGCCGTTGGTTACCACCTTGCCGTCCTTCATGGCTGTGCCAGAGTGGA
>ERZ808240.1335-NODE-1335-length-30988-cov-4.865548_pt1 | contig 30988 bp, 26 predicted proteins | sample MGYA00521084_ERZ808240 | MGnify/ENA primary metagenome ERZ808240 (study PRJEB31516, sample SAMN03275571) | gut metagenome | biome: mammalia-associated habitat; material: feces | host: Papio cynocephalus | place: Kenya | collected 2012-08-06 ... | reverse complement strand
TCTTTGCAAGGAAAGAGATTGTTTCAAAACTTGCTTCACTTTCAGCAGAGCAGCCAGCAAATGCTGCATAATATTTTAATCCATAATCATCCACCATATAACGGAATGGGAAACGGTCTCCGAAAAGCAATGTTTTCTGTGAAGCATCCATGATTATGTCCCTCTTCTGCCTGCATACCCGGCATTGCTTCCTCTGTTTTTACACTGTCTTTTAAAACATCCAATAAATTAATTACCTGCATATCTTTATTAACAGCTTCCTTTAATGCATCTTCTACCCATGCATCTGATTCCCCACCTACATAAACAAAAAGGTCACAATCAGAAATTTTCATAATATCATCCGCAGTAGGCTGGTAACTATGCAGATCCACTCCATTATCAAGGAGCATTGTAAGATCCATATTCGATATTTCATCTCCTGCGATCTCTTTTACCCAGTCATATTCCGGGAATATTGTTGTAACAACTTTTAGCTTTCTCTCATCTGTATTGTTTGTCTGTTCATTGGATTTATTTTGACCACAGCCTGCAAGACATCCTGCTATCATAGCTGCCATCAAAAAAATAGAAATAATTTTTTTCATTGAATAAAACCTCCGTTCTTCTTTTTATTTTCTAAAAATGATACAAAAACAGAAAGTTATGCCATTTAAACTACCCATTCTGTCTTATAGAAAATTTTATTCAATTATTCAATCTTACCTTTTGACTTATAAGAGATGTTCTTGAAACAAGTAAAACCAAACCTGCTATTACCAATACAAATATAATTGGCATCCGATTTACAATTGCATGAACAATCATACCTGTACTTAAATTTCTTATTATCTGTTCTGCCTGTTGAATATTTGTACAAACAGGACAATCCTCGCCTGTACAGTCATGATTTACTTCCTCTACAATATAAAAAAGAGAAGCAAATATAACAAATAAATATAATATACATATCGCCACTGAAAAAGCACTTTTTTTCTTTATGTTCATTTGTTTCTCCTTTTCCATAATTACACCATATTACACATTCCTATCCAATTTGAAAACCATTTTCATTTTATCACAGTTTTTTAATTTGTCAATGCAATTTGAAAACCATTTTCATATTGTGTTATGTTAACTTATACTGTTATCGAAAGAGAAACAATTTTACGAAATTTTAATCCCCTAATTTCTGGTCACATGAAAATTACAGCAGTCATCCCCCTGTGCCAGTGTCTTTGTCCGATGTAACTGCCCGCCTTCATTCCGGTAATTCCGCTCATCCATATTGCACAGACACGGAACAAATTCAAAACAGTTTTCCCTCTTACCGAGCTTACAGATACCACATTCCGTATATGTATTATAGAATTCATCGATTCCTTTTTCATAATGGAATTTCCAGTCAAGCTCATATTTTGATGTCTGGCTTGCTATACTTTCCTGCACCTTTTTATCCTGTACCTCATCTGTAAATAACGTACATTTTTTATTTGCATGTGCCTTCACCATAAATGGCGAGTCAAATACGGCAGTTACCATCTCGTTTACAACGTCGGGATCGATCTTATCCGGCTCTGCCTTATGTAAGGAGAAGACAAATGCTGCAATATACAGATTCATTTCCAATGAACTGCCCCCTATGTCCGGGGTTCTCAAAAGCATCGCCTTGAATTCACGTTTTACCTTTTTCTTGTAGTCTTTCATATCCATATCCGGATATATCTCTGCAAGTCTGGCTAAGGCTGATTTAAAACATAACAATTCTACTGCTTTTGCATAAATTCCGTATTTCAGCATACTCATCATCTATCCTCCTGGATGCTTTCAGTTAGCTCTATCTAACGATTATTATAGCATACTGACTTATGATTACAAGCCACTTTCCCCTTATAATTCCTTATATAAAAAGATGGAAGCCTGTGCTCCCACCTTCATAATCTAACTTAATTTTTCTACCTTGTTTCTCTGTATTTTCTTCAAAAACACATATCCCACTAAGCATGAGACAAATTCCGTAATCGGGAACGCCCACCAGATCAACGAAACACCCATCTGGCCATTTCTTACAAACACAGAAAAGATAGCTGCCAATGGCAATATGATCACAAGCTGTCTGAGAAGCGATATTATTAGCGACTCAAGACCACCATTTAATGCCTGATAGATTCCCTGATATGCCACATTGATTCCGGCAAATACAAAACTAATTGAAATAATTCTCATTGCACCGATAAAATACTCTCTTGACTGCCCTGCATTGAACAGCGAAGCAAAGGCGCTTGGAAAAATCTCTGTAATGAGAACGCCCAGTATCATCAATGCTATGGTATAAATAAGACCATAGCGGATTCCATCTCTGATCCTTTTTTTGCTTCCCATGCCATATGCAAAAGCTATGATCGGCGTGATCGCATCTCTCAGTCCAAATGCAAGGAACAATACAAACTGCTGCACCTTATAGAACAATCCATATGCCGTCTGGGCGGAAGGATTAAATTTTAAAATAAGATTCATCGCATAAACCATAATTGACATAAGTGCCTGTGCAATGATAGCCGGAAGACCAATGGAATATATCTCTTTCATAGTTCTGGCATTTGGCTTCATATGTTTTATTCCATGTTCAAATTCCTTATTTAATTTTAGATGAAATACCAGAAGCAAACCGGCAGATACGATCTGTCCTATGACGGTAGCATATGCAGCTCCCGCTACTCCCATTTCCGGAACAGGCCCAATACCATAGATCATGATCGGATCAAGAATAATATTTATAACAGCTCCCACGACCTGACCGATCGTTGAATAAAGGGAACGTCCCGTTGCCTGCAATAATTTTTCAAATAATGAAAAGAAGATAATACCAAAGGACAATACACAGCATATCCGCAAATATGTTGTTCCCATCGAGATAACTTCCGGGTCAACGGTCTGTGATGAAATGTATGCTTTCACTCCAAAGATACCAAATAACAGACATACCACATAAATAATTCCACCAAGGAATAAGCCGTTGCCTGCAACTCTTGCTGCTTTTTTCGTATCTCTCTGTCCAAGTGTCATGGCAAGAAGTGCATTTGTTCCTACACCTGTTCCGATTCCTACAGCCACCATAAGCATCTGAACCGGAAATACCAGTGTGAGTGCATTTAATGCTGCTTCACTCCCCACCTTCATATTGCCTACAAATGCACTGTCCACGATATTATAGACCGCCTGCAATGCCATCGATAAGATCATCGGTATTCCCATCTGAGCCATCAGCTTATTTACCGGCATCTCCCTCATCTTATTACTTTCCGCCATCTTAATTTAATCCTCCTTTTTCACATAAAAAAAGTGCGCACTTATCTTATAAGTTGGTCTTACGCTGATAAGCTACACACTTTCTAATGGCAATATATAATTAAAAAAACGAGCAGCAAAACTGGATTTACGCATGTTTGCTACTCGTTCAAGACGTTATTATATTTCTCATTTTCGAAAAAGTCAAACGGAAAATTGAGATGGCTTTAACCCGACCAAAAACCGAATTCAATATTTCGGCTGGCAATCTCCTGAAATCTTGGTAAAGTAAAGTCTATCTTCCCATATCCTTTATCAATTAATATATCTTATGATATCCATGAGTGCCATATGAATCCAACTCCTTATCTTCTCTTATCCCGGGCAAATAATGATCCGGTGTTTTTTCTGTTACACTCATAGCTTACATTGAAATATCACACGAAAAAAGTACGCACTTTTTTATTACATAGTCACCTTTTCGTAACCACTTACTTTGTTAAAAAAGATCCAGCATATTATCCAGATAAACAGCCTCCCGCACATGCAGCTGATATTCCGTTTTTGTCATATAATAAAGCAAAAATTCCAGGATCAATGCGCTGCCAAGGCTTCGCCCTTCGATCTTAAAATGGGAAAATCCCATCGGCAGATACGTTTCTTTTATATCTTTGATTCCGATAAATCCCGGATTTGTCATTGCCTTTGAAAAACGATAACCATCCATGACATCTGAAGCCGTGCAATCATGTTCCGGGCAATCCTCTCCAAGATTCTTGCGACTGACCGTTTCATAACATTTGCGTCTGTCCTTACACCCAAAGGAACAACATTCATTACACAGGAATTCCACTTTATCCCTCTGTGGCTGCGTCGGTGTTGTCCATTTGTCAAATGCCTTATTCAGCCGGAAATCCGGCACAACATAACGGAAATCTTCCCGATCTGTCTCCTTTACCAACTCCTCAAAATCTGTCAGAACCTTTGTAGTCGATGATACAAAATAAAAACCCGGATACTGCTCTTTTAAGTAATCTAACAACAGATCCGAATGGACGATGACCCCATTTTCAGGCTTCCCATTCTTCTCAAATAATCTGCAAAGATCATTACATCTCTTATCCGACAGATGCTCCTTACCAAGCAGCGAATTGCTGAAGGTCAGGCGTGCTGAGATTCCATATTCGTCCATCAATTCCCGGACATCCTCCGGCTCACAATCCCCATATCCAACACGTCCGCCACCCCACAGACAGTCCATCGGAGCACCGTAGATCGAACCGATCTCACACCAGTCATAGAAATATTCTCTGTGCTCCCGGAACAATGGCAGGAATACACGATACAACTCATAGAATTCGAACAATCCCGGTAAATGATAATATGCTGTTTTAGTTTCAGATCGTTTGTCGCTCATGTCTATCTTATCTCTTGACCTCTTAACAGTATTCTTTCACATATTCTGCAAAATACGGCAATACAAGGGAAATATATCCCTGTCTTGAATCTAATATTTCGTCTGTTTTATCGGTATGTATATATATGTTTTCAGGTGTTTTATTAAATGTCGTTGTAAATGGATTCTGCATATATTACCTCATTTTATACTTTTTTACAAGATAATTATTATAAGGTAAGAATGCTGATAATCCCCGGATCCTTAATGTGATCGTTATATAAGAAAAATCAACCCTGCAAACATGATCGCCCCGATTACATTTGCTTTTGCCGGAAGCTTTGTTGGCAGGATCACGATTGCAAGTGGCAGCAGATTAAATATACATGCCCACGCCGGAAGTGAAGTTTTTCCTGTCACAACTGCAATAAAAAATGCTGCTGCAAATACCAGCATTCCCAGATACCCCAGATACATTGTATAACAGGTTGTCTTAAAGAAATCCCACACTGCATGCAATGCTTCTTCTGTCAGGTTTAATTTTACATAAAACCATTCAACCAGGCAGCAAAACAGATGATGCAATGCAAGATTGATAAACATGACAAGTGTTGCTATAAGCATGATCAGATAATACGTCTCTGAATACTGCCGCATCCAATCACAAAGAGCTATATATCCGAATATCTCAAGCGTCATTGCGCATACACCTAACAACATCGCGGCCGACAGATTCTTCAATGGCATTCCCCGAAAGGCAGCCTTTGATTTTTCATAATCCTTAAAATTTGTCAGATTAACTTTTCCATTTGGTGCATATGTCAGAAATCCATCCGAAATCCCACATAATATATGCCCGATCAATGCCATCACCATAAATATTTTCCATTGTAACATAATACCAATTCTCCTTTATAAAAAATATGCTAATATAGTTAGCCGTTGCTAACTTATATTAGCATATTTTCCATCAACCATGCAAATGCTTTCGCCGTCCGGATTCCCGGATCTTTAAAATGATTTCCCGGATTCCATTCCAGTATGCTGTCAATCTTCTGCTCCTGCAGCCATTCATACAATTCCCGGATGCAATCGCCCACCGCAGCCATGACCTGATTCTTCGTTTTTTCTTCCCGATCACCAAGGCTCAGATAAACAGCCGGGCTTGCAATCCCATATTCTTTCACATACGAGAGAAATCCCGGAAACCAAACCGATGGGGACGCTGCCGCTATACCGGCAAATCTGCCCGTCTGGCAGGATGACCAAAGTGCAAACAGTCCCGCAAGGGAATATCCACCAAGATAATAGGTCTTACTTTCATCCTTGCACAACTCCAATATCTGTGCCAGTAACGCCGACGCACCCTCGCCAAAATCTTCATTTCCAAATACAGCAGATGCTCTCCAGGGAGACAGATCCTGATTCCAGCTATCCACTTTAACTGCTGTCATCTGAAATTCCAGTGAAGTCCGCTTCCTTATCTCTGAAACTTCATTCTCTATATCATGCACATCATGGTCTCCCACCGGCTGGATCAATACAATATTTGCTTCCGGATCACCATATTTATATACAACCATCTTTTTTCTCCAAGTTTAAGTATATTATTATAATATCTGAAACACCACCACTCCGCAAACACATAATATACTTCCCGCCAGATTTAATGCGGAACGCTTTTCTCTGCAGATCAAGCCTATCGTAAAAAGTGATACAAGGATCATCGGCTGGATAAATGAGTAATTAACCAAACTGATCGCGATGATCGCATTTTCTAACAGCATTCCGATTGTATTTGGAATACGGGAGATGATCACTTTGACAGAATATTTCCTTTTCTCCTGAAATACCCTTTTAAAAGATGTTTTCGGAAGCATCAGAACCGCTATAATGACCATTGCCGGGAAAAGCTGCATGGTCGAAGAAATATACGGTGAAAACCCCTTAATAACCAGTCCATATCCATACTTGGATGCCAGATATAATATCAACGGTATCACGATCTTCTTATATTGTACATTCGTCTCTTTTGCAGAACTGGCAATAAAGACCAGTCCTAACACAGTGACTGAGATGCACAGCAGTTTTGATACTTTAAGTGCCGCTCCGAATAAAACATCTGTAAAATAAGACGCGAAAAGCGTGATCCCAAGCCATGCCTTTAATTCAAATGCCGACAACTGCTTTAACACACAGGCACTCATCTGGAATTCCAAAATCTTACACAAAGCAACCAGCGCGATCGCAGCAAATGACTGCCAGCTTACTGTAACCCGGATATCCTGGAACGGAAGACTGATCGCCAGAAATACCGACATGGAGGAGCACATCAGAAATGTAAATTCATTTGCTGAAAATTTGGCTTCCGAAACCGCATACTTATCTGTCAGTGATGTAATTGTATAACAGCCTGTTACGGCAAGCATCAAAATAAATGCACTCATGATCATTCTCCACTCAATTCTCTGTAATATTTCTGCAAGACATAAAATGCAGGCTTTTTATAAGTCTTTGTCTCATCCAGCAGCCCCTTCCGGTTATAATAGTTTTGAAGATAACTTGTTCTTCTCGGGCATCTGAAATCGTACAATATCCAAGGTGTCATTCCTTTTATATAAGGAATATTTCTAAGCACATTTATCTGTTTTCTGTATATCTCCGCCTGACATTCTTCTGTACCTTTGTCATCAATGGTACCGTGATGTCCGCGCATTGCATCTGCTCCAAATTCTGTTATTATCACAGGCTTATCGGGATCACTGTTTTCCATAAGCTGCGGTAACTTCCGAAAATCCGGTGTATACCAGCCACAATATTCATTGATGCCTATAATATCCAGATACCTGATCAGCCGGTCAGCGATCACATTTTTATCGCTGTCTACCAGACAGGCCGCAGAGATCAATCTGTAAGGATCCATTTTCTTTGCACAGATTGCCAGTGAACTCATAAACTGTAACCGTTCATCGGTATCTGCATTTTCATTTCCAACGGACCAGACGATCACACTTGCCCTGTTCTGATCTCTTGTTATCATTTCTTTTAATTGATTTTCCGCATCTTGATACGTTTTCTCCCTGTCAAATTTGATTGCCCAGTAAACAGGAATCTCCTCCCATAACAGAATACCCATCTGATCCGCAAGCTTTGCCATGTTTTCATGATGTGGGTAATGCGCAACCCTCATAAAATTACAGCCCAGTTCTTTTGCAAGCCTTATATTTTCTTTTCTCTCATCATCCGTCAGAGCCTTACCATTTGAAACACTATCCTCATGGCAGCTGATTCCACGCAGGAACAGTTCTTTTCCATTTAGAAAAATCTTTCTGCCTTCTACCCGTATCTCGCGGAAGCCGATATCATCACTTACGGTATCCCCAAAGCAGGTCAAAGAAACATGATACAGCTTTGGATCCTCCGGACTCCATAATCTCGGACTCGCTGTTATCTCCACATCAGCAATGCCATCCGTTATCTGTATTTTTGAGTTCAGGTTCAATTCATCAATATGAAGAACACCTTCACCACTGACCTTTTCAGACATTTGCACCTTAACAAAGATGCGTCCGAATCCGGAACCCGGAGCCAACCCAACTGCAAAGTTTTTGATATATAATTCCGGCAGACGGATCAATTCAATATCCCGGTAAATTCCTCCGTAATTAAACCAGTCGGTATTCTCCGTCGGCACCTGCTCCGATCGTCTTGTGCTGTCAACAGCAATGATGATCCGGTTACTTCCTTCTATAAGAAAATCTGTAATATCCCAGAAAGCAGGAGTCGATCCACCTCTGTGCATTCCTACATAGCTGCCATTCAAAAATACCCGGCATATATAATTTGCCGCACCTATTCTTAACATAACTTTTTCATTTGCGCAAGCTGGCTTGTACATGAATTTTCTTGTGAAAACCATACTTCCATCATAAATATGATATTCCGGCTCCAGCACGTTCCAGCATACCGGAAGATTTATAACCGGCCACTGATCAAATGTATAATCGACCGGCAGCGTAAACCCATTATCATCGACATATTTTTCTAAAAACCACTTTTGTCTGAGACACGTATCATACTGATCGACTGCATACTGCCAGATGCCATTTAATTTCTCCGTCGTTCTTCCCCCGGTAAACACAGCGTTTTCCGCTGTCGCATAATTTTTTTCGTATTCACCTGCGTAATCTTCCAGATGAATATCTGACATATAGTTTTTTGATTTATTTTCACTCATGATTTTCTTCCTTTCCTGAAAAATAAATTTATTACTATCTGATTTTTCTTTTATTTATTGATATTATATAATTCCTGGCTGAACAAGAAAATATCATAAATTGCTGTTTATGCATTGAAACATTTCAAAAATTGCTATATCATTTACTTATGAAGAAAAATTATATGCTGTTTCACAATAAAGAAAAATATACTGAGCCTATCCAGTTTCACAGCCATGATTATTACGAGATCTATTTCTTTGCTGATGGAAATGTAAAATATTATGTGGAAAATGAAGATTATGAATTAAAGAAGGGCGACGTCCTTATTATCCCACCGGGCAAACTTCATCGACCTGTGATCGATCAGAATCTGATCTATGAACGCTATGTTCTCTGGATTTTTAATTCATTTCTCAGGGATAATGCAGGAATTCATGAATTAATTGACGATATCAGCAGCCTGGTGTTGGAAAAAAACACCCGCCTGATATCCTTAGATGACACTGCTTTTACATATACATGTAACTTGCTAAATAAAACAATCCCAGATGCACATACCGAAGCTACATCCGAATTTGTATCCGAATGCCGCCTTGCGCTCGTATTAGATGAATTAAAACAGGCGTTTAAGAATACGAACCAGCGCACAAATGTTAATAACGATCTCAGCAGACAGCTCATTCTTTACCTGAATGAGCATTATCTGAGCAATCCTTCCCTTGATGATCTGGCAGAAGAATTTTATGTTTCGAAATATTACCTTTCACATAAATTCAAAGAGCATACCAAAACCACCATCCATAATTATATATTGATGAAAAAAATCAATCTGGCAAAGGAGCTTTTAAATTCGGGTATGTCTCCTCAGAATGTAAGCAGCAAATGTGGATTTTCAACCTACTCTAATTTTTATAAAGCCTTTGTATCACAAACCGGAATTTCTCCGAAGAAATACCGGACAGAATAATGCTACCTTTTTGTTACTGATTCCCAGTCCTCTACATGCAGCGGTTAGTCCTTCTAACAGAGGACTGTGACCTCTGATTACATAGAAATCTGCTCGCAGAAATCTACGAAAAGAGGAACTTGTTTATGCTTACAACGGAACTTTTTATAGCCATCATCAGCTTATGTATTAACAGATCATGGGATTCCGGCACACATACATACAGATGTTCCTGCATAAATTTACTGCTGTTCTCCACCGGAAATGGCAGGATTCCGATATCACAGGAACACTAAAAAATAAAGGTGGAATCTATTTGTATCAGATAAGCTATAATTGACTTACGTCGATTTCTATTCGCTGCACATGCCTGATGCGTAAATACTCCTGTGCCAACTCGTCCTTCGGACTCAAACAGGCACCCGTATTTACTGGCACTGTACATCTCATTACGAAATCTTTGGTAATGTCAATATATAGATCATCTGTTACAAATAGATTCCATCTTTATTATTTCTATTTTCTAATATATTTATCTGCCATAGACAGCAGCGTTTCTCTGTTATTCAAGTCAGGACTGCCAAGCACCTGATTCAAAAGCTCCTGAAGGATCTCTCCGATCTCTTTGCCCGGCTTTACGCCAAGTGCGATTAGATCCTTTCCATTGATGGCAAGCTGCTTGATCGTCAGACAATCTTTCGCATCCATGATCTCCTGATATAGTTTCTCCAGATGCTCGATGCTGCTTCTCCGTTCTTCTAACTTATAATCACTCTGCGCCGCCATATCTGCCAGACGTATCTTGATATAATAAGGAAAGAAATCTGCTCCCATCCTGCTGAGTGCTTTTCGGAAAGTTGTTTTTTTTAACATCTCCCCTAAACCGTAATCATGCCACAACACCATCTTACACACAAGGTCTGTCGTTTCATTATCAAACCGCAGTCTGCGAAGCACCTTACGGGCAATCTCTGCCCCCTTCTCATTATGTCCATAGAAATGGTCGATGCCATTTTCATCCACGGTATGACATTCCGGTTTTCCCACATCATGAAGCAGCGCAGCCCATCTGCATACTGTAGTTGGCTCGATAACCTTAACTGCTTCCATTGAATGAACGCCTACGTTGTATTTGTGGTATGGATTGTTCTGTGGTTGTTCCATCATCCGGTCAAATTCCGGCAGAATATATGCTGTTATGCCCGTCACATATGCATCCATCAATTTCTCCGGATGCGCAGAAGTCAGCAATTTGTCAAGCTCCACGCGGATGCGTTCGGCACTGATATCCTGTAAGAACTGTGCCAGCAGGATCATTGCTTTTCTGGTATCCCTTTCGATCGTGAAATCAAGCTGACCCGCAAACCGAATCGCCCGAAGGATTCTCAATGCATCTTCATCAAATCGTGCCAGCGGATCACCGACCGCCTTAATGATCTTATTTTCCAGATCATCCATTCCACCGAACAGATCGATCACTCCTGCCGAAGGACTGTATGCCATAGCATTTATCGTGAAATCCCTGCGCTTCAGATCTTCCTCTAAGCTGGCAGTAAATTCCACAGAATCCGGTCTTCTGTGATCGGAATACTCTCCATCCACCCGGTAGGTGGTTACTTCATATGCCTCTTTGCCATACATAACTGTAACCGTACCATGCTTAATTCCGGTGTCGATCGTCCGTCTGAATAATGCCTTTACCTGTTCCGGTCTTGCTGATGTCGTGATATCCCAGTCTCCCGGCTCTCTGCCAAGAATACTGTCTCTCACACAACCACCAACAATATATGCTTCATATCCGGCCACTTCCAATGTCTCTATTACCTTTTTCGCATTCTCCGGCATCCTGATTTCCATATCACAACCTCCTCCTTTGGTATTTCTATGTCTTTCTATGTACAATACCCTTACTTTATTTTTTAACAGGGTATCTTCGCAACTTCTTATCTATTATACCCTATAATTTATCCTTCACTTGGGTATAATTTCCATTTTCAAGCTGTCATACCCGCATGCCTATCCTTCAGCTGGGTATTAACAAGATTTTTCATCCAATATACCCTCAAGCGCCATCATCTATATCATATATTCATGATAGCGCCATCCAATTCCAATTAAAATAGGTGATAACAATCTATTAATATGTTTGTTATCACCTATTTGCAAGTATCATAATACACTACTTATCTACCATCTGCTAATAGCTGGTATGCCTTGCCAAAGTATACCATAGTCTTTGCTGGTGTTCCTCTTAGTATGCCTTGCCAAAGTATACCATAGTCTTTGCTGGCTTGCCACAATGTACGCAGACATCGGACAGATGCTCCTGCTCAAATGGCATACATCTGGTTGTTGCACCGGTCTCTTCCTTGATAGCTTCCTCACAGGCTCTGTCACCACACCACATAGCCTTGATGAATCCCTGCTTTCTTGTCAGAATGTCAGTGAACTCTTCCCAGTTATGAGCTTCATGTGTATTTGCATCTCTGTGAGCAGTTGCCTTTGCAAGCATGTCTGCCTGCATCTTCTCAAGGATCTCTCCAACTGCCTCTGTAATGTTATCTAATGAAACAACTGTCTTTTCTCTGTTATCACGACGTACGATAACTGCCTGACCGGCTTCGATATCCTTTGGTCCGATCTCTATACGAACCGGGATACCACGCATCTCCTGCTCAGAGAACTTCCAGCCAGGGTTCTTGTTGGAATCATCCAGCTTAACTGTGAACTTCTCAGAAAGAGCAGCCTTGATCTTCTGTGCCTTTTCAAGAACACCTTCCTTCTTCTGGTTGATCGGAATGATCATAACCTGTGTAGGAGCGATTCTTGGTGGAAGCACCAGACCACTGTCATCACCATGAACCATGATGATCGCGCCGATAATTCTGGTTGACATACCCCATGAAGTCTGATGTACATACTGTAATTTATTATTTGCGTCTGTATACTGAACGCCAAATGCTCTTGCAAATCCATCTCCGAAGTTATGGCTTGTACCGGACTGAAGTGCCTTTCCATCATGCATCAGAGCTTCGATCGTATAAGTCGCCTCTGCACCTGCGAACTTCTCTTTATCTGTCTTACGTCCCTTGATCATAGGAATAGCCAGAACCTGCTCACAGAAATCAGCATAGACATTTAACATCTGGATCGTTCTCTCCTCTGCTTCCTCTGCTGTAGCATGTGCAGTATGACCTTCCTGCCATAAGAATTCCATAGAACGAAGGAAAGGTCTGGTTGTTTTTTCCCAACGAACAACAGAACACCACTGGTTGTATACCTTTGGAAGATCTCTGTATGAATGAATGATATTTGCATACATATCACAAAACAAAGTCTCTGATGTAGGTCTTACACATAAACGCTCTGGAAGTGGATCCAGACCACCCTGTGTTACCCATGCAACCTCAGGTGCAAATCCTTCTACATGATCCTTCTCTTTCTGAAGAAGACTTTCAGGAATGAACAATGGCATATATACATTCTCTACGCCTGTTTCCTTGAATCTTCTGTCGAGTTCTTTCTGTATATTTTCCCAGATGGCATAGCCGGCCGGTCGTAAAATCATGCATCCTCTTACGCTTGAATAATCTGTAAGCTCTGCTTTCCTTACAACATCTGTGTACCACTGGGCAAAATCTTCGTCCATGGAAGTAATAGCCTCTACTAATTTCTTCTCATTAGCCATCTCAATTTTCTCCTTTATATATTTATAAAATAATTCTATCGTGCAGCCTTTTAAATGTGACTGACATCTATAACTGTCCTTTTAAAAAGTTACATACCTTCTGTCATTATATAGATATAACCTGATATTTTCAAGGGATTTTTGCTTGTTACATAGAATGTAAAACATTTTTTTCTTGCAATTTATTCCATTTGTGTATATAGTATGCATGATAAATTGTGTATAAAATGAGGGATAAATAAATGAATGAACAAGACCTTCCATCTGAAAAATGGAACAGACAAGAGCGGCAGACTTCCCTGTCCAGATAGAGAAAAACGACACATACCTTCAAAGTTATGAAGCTTGCCATTATCATTGTCCTGATCCTCACCGCAGCATTTGTCTCGATCTACTTTGTTATGACCCATCTTCCGGAAAAGTGGGATGAACGGACAGTTGAAGAAAAACTGTGCGATTCCCGATGGACAGTAGAAGATCAGGGAATCTACACTTTCTCAGAGGACATGACCGTCACCGAAAAAGGAAAGACGACGCGGACCGAAACCTATGAGATAAATGATCAGAACATCCTTATTATGACTTTCAAGGACGAAACCATAAGTTATCTAATAGAATATAACAGCGATGGAAATATGCGCTGGGTTCACAGCTATAACGGCTTTGAAGATGTGATCTATCCGACATCCATCCCAAAAGCCAAATAGAAGCATTAACGGATTCGCCTTTTTATTTATCTCTAAAATTCATCCAACTCGATAATCTCAAATGCCTTGCCCTCCGGCTCATTCTTGAATATCATATACTCTCCTGTCACAGGATGATCGAATTCCAGTCTGGAGGCATGCAGTCCGATCTGCTTATAAGATTTCTTTATTTTCTGGAACTTAGGGTTATACTTAGTATCACCCCAGATTCCGGCTTTTTTGCCAGCCATCTGAACACGGATCTGATGTGTTCTGCCCGTTATCAGATTGATCAGCACATAACTTAAGATACCGTCATCTGTCTCCATGACATCTAACACTTCATAATCAAGTTCCGCTAATTTTGCTCCCGGAGTATCTTTATCCACAATCTTTGTAACATTTGTCTGGTTATCATGAATAAGATAATTCGTGATGGTTCCGACATCATTCGGAAGTTCACCGGTCAAGATTGCCTGATAATATTTGACCATCTCGCCATCTTCACTCTGCTTTGACAGCTTTGCAGCAGCCTCTTTATTCTTTGCAAATAACATAATGCCACCAACCGGACGATCCAGTCTGTGGATCGGTGCCAGATATGGTTCTTCTGTCCGATGCTCCTTCTCAAAGATGCGAAGCTTCAACATACTGACCATATTTTCCGAATTCTTCTTATCCGGCTGGGATGGCAGTCCATATGGCTTCACCGCAACCAATATATCATTATCTTCATATAATACTTCTATCTTCATGTGTTATCTCCTTTTCAGAACCTCTTATAATTCAAAGTTCTGATGTACCCTCTCCTGCCTGAGTAATTTCCTGTCTCGCTACATTCTGAATCTGTATCCAACGCCCCATACCGTCTCAATATATTGTGGCTTAGATGTATCAAATTCAATCTTCTCACGAATCTTCTTGATATGAACCGTAACCGTCGCGATGTCTCCGATACTCTCCATATTCCAGATCTTGTTGAACAGTTCATCTTTCGAGAATACTTTATTTGGATTGCTGGCAAGGAAAGTCAGAAGGTCAAATTCCTTATTAGTAAATACCTTCTCTTCACCATCCACATAAACACGACGATCGGTCTTATCGATCTTCAATCCACGGATCTCGATCACATCATTCTGCAATGCTGTTGAACCGATCAATCTTTCATATCTGGAAATATGTGCCTTTACTCTGGCAACCAGCTCACTTGGGCTGAATGGCTTTGTAACATAATCGTCTACACCAAGTCCCAGTCCACGGATCTTATCAATATCATTCTTCTTTGCTGTTACCATGATGATTGGAATATCCTTCTTTTCACGGATCTGACGACAGATCTCGAATCCATCCAGATCCGGCAACATCAGGTCAAGAAGGATCAGGCTATAGTCATTTTCCAGTGCCTTATCCAGACCCTTTGCACCATTTGTCTCTATCTCAACTTCAAAATCATTTAACTCCAGATAATCCCGCTCCAATTCTGCAATGCTAAGTTCATCTTCAATTATCAGTATTCTGCTCATCTCTATTTTCCTCCTTAATGTACTTCTTTAATGTGAAATAGATCGTTGTACCTTCACCCTTTTGGCTGGTTGCCCAGATCTTTCCACCATGTTCTTCTACGATCTTCTTGCAGATAGCAAGTCCCAGTCCGCTTCCACCTCTGGAACGTCTCGCACTGTCTGCCCGATAGGTACGATCAAATATATGCGGCAGGCTCTCTTTATCGATACCCCGTCCATCATCATTGATCGATACCTTGATCATCTTCTCACTTTCCTCTATAGAAATGTCGATATGACCTTCTTCTTTATCTGTATACTTGATCGCATTTGTCACGATATTATTAATAACACGCTTCAACTGATCCGGGTCAACAACAACCTTTACATCATCCGTACAATAGTTGTTATAAGTAAGTGTCATATTATGAGAAAGCAGATCAGCCCGAACCTCCTCCATGCAATCATTGAAATAATCTTTAACCGATACTCTGTGAAATTCATATGGTATTGCATTATTCGTAATATTTGTATAGAGCGACAACTCATTGATCAGTGCATCCAGTTCATTTGCTTTATTATAGATCATCTTCAGATAACGATCCTGTTTCTCCGGTGTATCTGCCACGCCATCCATCAGACCCTCAACATAACCTTTAATCGTTGTGATCGGCGTTTTCAGATCATGTGAAATATTACTGATCAGTTCTCTGTTTTCTTCCTCATACTGCATCTTAAGCTCAACCGATTCGTTCAGACGCTCTCTCATGTCGTTAAATGACCGACATAACTCTCCGATCTCGTCTTTTCTGCTGCTGCTTACATCGACCGGATTGTTCAGATTTCCTGTACCGATCTCTTCTGCAGCCTCTTTTAACCGTACCAGCGGACGAATAAACTGAATATAGACCAGTGTTGACAGACCTGTTGTCAATACTACCATGATCAGGAACATCATTACAATAAATCCGACAATTGCGCTACGGAACTGACTGACATAATTACCATAATAGGTTACAAGGAATACACTGATTGGTTTTCCATCCACCTGATAATCGATTTCATTACAAAGATATGCCTGTGGAGATGTCAGAAGATATTCATATGTCTTTCCTCCTTCTCCAAATATATCCAAATCCTGTTTACTCTGTTCTTTTGAACCATCCTCGGTACTGTTTTCTTCTATAATACCCTTTTCCCCTGTCGTATAGATTGCCCGTTTGGTCAGCAGAGACTGCTGTAATTGTTCAACATCATCTGTAATACCGGAATATGTGAATTCTCCATTGATCAATACCAAAACAGATGTATTATAGTTCTTTGCTTTCATATTCAGGCTATCCAGATACTTTTTGTCGAAGAATTTTCCCGAATCCTCCTGCATACACTCTTTGACATCTGTCATGATAATAGACAGATTCTGATATGTCTCTTTTATAGGATCATTTATAGAATACAGCGACTGTATACTATATCCATTACCAAACATCTCTGACAGATAGCTTCGTCCGATCACGATCGTTCCGATCACCATGATCAGAACGATAAAGACCCAAACCGAAACCAATGCCCATTTAACTTTTTTTATGATCTTCATAGGTTTTCCTTTGGATTGCTCGATTTACTCGTTGTCTTTCCCTCGCTTTGCTCAACGAGTAATCTTTCGATTTACTCATTGTCTTTCCCTCGCTTTGCTCAACGAGTAATCTTTCAGATTACTCGTTGTCCGTGCTTCGCACTATCAGATCATAAAAATAAATCAGGTCTTGTGCAAGCACAACCTGATTTATTTTTATGATCTGGCATTGCTCGGCATACGCTCATTATATCACGATTTCAAATTCTCTTATATGAAGTTTTTATAAAGAAAACCTAATCGATAGATGAATCCGGCATATATCGCTACTTGTTTTTCTTTCCAAAAAAATGTTTTTTCTTTTTTCCGTTAGATTCTGCTGCTGCAATCTCCTTTCTGGTTTGCTGCATTTCCCGGATCACAGTATCCAGTCGTTGATATCTCTCCTCTGCCCTCTCGTCCTGTTCTTTCATAATAATATCCATCTGTTTGACAAGCTGTTCCGCAGCCTCGGCTGTGACCGCCTGACTGATTGGCTTAATGTTCTCTTTTATGGAATTTCCAACAATCTTCGACATCACAGACTGGAACTGAACCAGTTTGAAATCCACGATTCTGGCTTGATCGTCATCCACCTCTTCACTGATCTGAGTCACTGTATTCACAAGCTCTGAAGTAAAATCTTTCTCCACCTCTTTGGATGCATCCTCCGCCGGAACACCATTTTCCAGAATATCATACATTTTCTGCACCAGTTCATGTATTGCTTTAAGCTGGATTCCTCGATCCTTTAATTCCTTTATCTTCTTCAAAATACGGATATCCTGCTCATCATAATATCGGTGGCCCATATCATTCCGCTTGATCCGCATATCAAGTTCTTCTTCCCAATACCTTAATACATGAGGCTCCACATCAACCAGTTTTGCCGCTTCCTTTATCAGATATTTATTTCCCATCTATATGTACACCCTCCTGCTTTATTTTTAGACAGTCAGACCTGCCTGTCCATCACACAAAATAATTCTACATTTATCTTCCCCACTCTACAATTCATATCGTAGACATTATTCCTACAGGATTCTACAAGATTTTCACCATATTTTTTACATAAAAAACAGCCCATTTAGCTGCCTGTAATGCATAGACTGCCCCTGCAATAACTTACTGCGGTTTCTGTTCACTGCATATGTCTGATTTTGTAAATACTCCTGCGTCAACTCGCTCTTTGAGCTCGAACAGACGCTCATATTTACTGACAATATGCATCTCACAACGAAATCCTCGTACATGTGTTATTGCAGGGGCAGTCTATGGCATTACAGGCAGCCAAATGGGTTGTTTGTATTCCTAATTATTTATTTTTACAATCTTAAATTCACCATCGGCGTTTTTACGGAAATATATGTTTTTATAATTTGATCCGATCAGATATGAATCATCATCTCTGCCTTTGCGCAGATTATCCAAAGAACCCTCATTCACAGCTTCAATGATATCCTTTGTAAATATATCATCTGCCGGAATCGCCAGCAGCTCATCTATATTTCCGACTGACTGTCCGCTTCCAAGTTCCTGTGGATAATTCATAACTGCAGATAACGCCTGCATATCCTTATTCTGAATGATCGTTATAACCTGTCCGGCAAATTCTTTGGCCGCTTCCTCCGTACTTTTCTTTACATCGGCACGCTCTGTATAATGATTTTCAAATTTCAAATCTGACAAAATCTCCTCTAACACAGAATCTTCCGCCGTAACATATACATACAGACTGTAATGAATATTTTCATCACTCCAGAATACTACTCTGCCTGGATCCAGTTTATAATATGTTGCATTATAACCTCCTACCGAAGTTACAACCATATTGCCGTCACCATTATTCTGAACACCTGCCAGATCGAATTCATCATAAACTGCTGATCCACGGAACTGGCACTGAATTCCATTATATTTAAAATTCACAACAGCGATCTCGGTGTCTTTGATCTCATAGGATACATCTCTGATCATATCGTTCCGTGCCACATCAATGACCATTCCCAGTGGAACAAATGCCGACGCATCATCTACCGGACCATTTGTAACCGCCTCTGTCGTTTCTTCTGTCTGTGTGTCCTCCTTCTTACAGGATACACATGCAAACATACATATACATATTAAAATTATCGCAAATAGTTTCTTAGTAATCGTATGCACGATCGTCCTCCCTAATGGCAGCCTTTCTGTTTACATTTATACTGCATGTTTGGATCTGTTGGATCCCATGTATGCCAGGACGGAAGCTTATATGCAGTTGGCTTTGGAAATGGATCTCTTCCGTTTTCATTGATGATCGTTACCTTTGTTCCAACACTGCAATGATCATAGATCCATTTTGCATCTCCTGCTGTCAGCCTTACACATCCATGTGAACAGGTTGTTCCAAGCTTGTTATAAGCATTTACGCTAAGCGCATTGTTATTATTTACATCATTATAATATACTGAATGGAACAGATATCCTTCGTAAATACCACTACACCACTGACCCCAGCATGGACCCATCAGTTCATGCCATCTGTAACGGCTCTGTGTATGGAATGTACCAAGTGGTGTGCTTACACCTGTTGAACAGATAAATGCACGTACCGGAATAATATATCCATTCTTTCCGTCCTTTGCATATACAGTTACAACATTGGTTTTCTTATTAATGATGATCTCATAAGCATCCTGATCTCCAATGACATCATCTACTTCGACAGCACGCTTACCATTGGAACAGAAATAGAACTTATATCCGCCAACATACGCCCATTTCTTTCTATACATAACACCGTCTTTACCAAAATAGTAATATGCATCGCCAATCTTCTTATATCCGGTCTTTGCCGTACCATTGCTGTTCATATAATATGTCTTACCGGATATAGTCACCAGTCCTGACTGAGTTACCAGCGTTCCATTTGAACGGAATACATACACCTTGTTATTGATCTTATGTGATCCGGTATACGCTTTTCCACTCTTGCCAAAGTAGTACTTGCCCTTCGATGTCTTAATCCAGGAACTCTTTACCATGCTTGCTGATTTATTAAAGTAATAGTAGCTGCTATTTACCTTTCTTACTTCACCTGCTGCAGCCTTACCTGTCTTTCCAAGGTAATACTTCTTTCCCTTATATTTTACAAATTTGCTTTTCTGCAGGACACCTTTTTTACTGAAATAATATTTCTTTCCATTGATCTTCACAAGTCCTGTTTCAGCCTTGCCATCCTTGCCAAAATAATACTTTCTTTTTTCAACTGTTTTCCATTTATCTGTCAGCATTCTTCCTTTGCTGTCAAAGAAATATCTGGAATTACCTATTTTCTTATATCCAACATATGCTGCATATGTATCTTTATTAAAATAATACTTCTTACCCTTGATCTTCTGCCATCCGGCAACAGCTGCACCAGGATGATTTTTATCACATGAAGTATGATAATACAACTTGCCATTTGTCTTCACAAGACCATACACAAGATTTCCATTATTATCAAAAGAATAATAGTATTTCTTACCTTTACTGTCTTTGATCGCTACATGACTTCCCGTCTTTGCAACACCATTTACATAATATTTTCTGCCATCAGACTCTTTTACCCAGCCATTCTTTGGCGCTTCTGTGGTAGGTTCTTCCGTTACCGGAGTTTCTGTCGATCCTGCTTCTGCCGTCGAACTGTCTGTTCCGGGAACCTGTCCATCTGTCATGATCTCGATGTCGTAGGTCTTCTGATCCTTATTCTGCAAAGTTGCAGCATCCAGATTTACCCCGACCATTCCTACTGTACAGACCGCAAATAATGCAGTCAGGATTAATCCTTTTCCAATTTTTCTCATAATCTCTCCTCAATTAATTTATTCTGGAATATTTTCTATTACATTGCTGTCTCCGTATTCCAAGCACCAGACCGATCTCGATCATGGTACAAAGGATCGCCGAACCACCCGAACTGATAAATGGAAGGGATACACCCGTATTCGGGAAGAAGTTCACAGCAACACATACATTAACTATAATCTGAAAGATAATATGGAGCATAACCCCTATTACAACTACGCTTCCATATAGATTCTTTGATTCTCTTACAACGACAAACATCTGATACAGCAGATAACCGAACATCAGGAACATGATGATCGCTCCAACCAATCCCAGCTCCTCACAGATGATCGCAAAGATCATATCATTCTGTGCTTCCGGAATATTACTCAGCTTCTGTGTACCATTTCCAAGACCCTTTCCAAGTAAGCCGCCGCTTCCGATCGCATATAAGGACTGCAATGGCTGATAACCAAGTGAGCCGGCATAACGCTCCGGGTCGATCCATCCGAAGAAACGCCGGATCTGGTATGGATATTTATCCATCTCGCTCTCAAGCGGCATCGTTGACTTCAACCATGCGATCAATATGATCACAGCAACAATACCGAATACCCCGACTCCGATATGCAGAGTTGGGTTCTTACCTACGATAAAGGTCAGAACAAATACCATCAATAATAAGATCAGACAGCTGCTCAGGTTTGAAGAAATCGCAAGAATCAGACCTGCCTGAAATGCAATAAACAGCCACAGTTTAAATATACGAAGAAAGCTGTGCATTTCTTTCCAGTATTTGCTGACATAATATGCCATGAAGATAATCATACATACCTTTGTAGCATCGGCAACCTGCAGCTGGATAACTCCAAGATTCAGCCATCTGGTCGCACCACCGGATCTGATACCAAGTGGCGTTTTTAAGGCTAAGATCAGAACAATCGATATTACATACATCAAAGGTCCGACCTTCTTAAATGCCTTATATGGAATCACGCTTACTATTCCTGCCGCTACCATTCCCAAAATGATCATCTTCAACTGTTTTTTAAAATAGAATGCCGAATCATAATTCGTAGCGCTGCTTATAGATGATGTATAACTGGAAGCACTGAAGATCATGACCAGACCAAACGCCATAAGGAAAATAACCGCTACGATGATCTTGATCTCTACTCCGGGAGTAAATTCACTTTCCATCTGCTGTACTGTATTTCCCGTATTCTGATTGGACATTGTTCTCTTGCTGACTGACTCCATGCGTCCACTGTTCCTTTCTGCACACCTCGGAATAAAAAGCGTCTGCAACTCTTAATTCAGAATACAGCCGCTTTTTATCTATACTATTTTTCAATCTTTATTCTATAGTAAATACATACTTCTCGATCAATCGGTTTGTATCAATCTCATATATGTACAACGTAGCTGATCCTTTGATCGCCTGTGAGGAATCAATACTCATCCATGTTGTATATCTGTCTTTCACTTCGCCAAATGTAACTTCATTGCTCTTTGTTCCATCTGAATATACAACATAACCTTTCAGATTCATTGTTGAATCATTCTCTGTTAAAAACATTGTATGAATATAAATCGTTTTATCAGATGACGCTGAATCATTCTTGCTCTTATAATCTTCCTTGTCATCATTTACAAATGACTCAATAAACCAGCCTGTCAGTGCTGTATAATCATCATCCGCTGAACCATAATCAGCCTGACGAAGATCACAGATATAACTCATCGTAGTTTCATCGTTACTGTCAAAATGATCCTTGATATATTTAGACTTTGCTTTATTGATCTTTTTAGTCATATCCTTGGTCGTAACCTGACTATACATCTCTACTGCAGCCTTATAATCTTTTCCATCACTCAAAAGCTTTGCCCACTTGATCCGCACAGCATCGATATCTGCTGTACAGTCCTTATAGGAAGCATCAACCTGACCATATGTTTCGATTGCTTTTGAGTAATCCTGCTGTGATACATACTGTTCTGCCAGTAAACACAGACATTCATTTGCTTTATCCGAATAATCATTATACTCTGACTTTACAAATAAATCTTTTGCATTAATATAATCGCCTGCTGCCATCTTGTCAACCGCATCATTATAATAACATTCCTTAATTTTTTCTGCTGCATCCTGATAGTCACCGGCTGCAGTAAATGCCTGAATAGCTTCATCGTACTTTTTCTCACCTTCCAATGCACAACCATTCATATAGGAACATTCTTTTACCTTATCGGCTGCGCCATTTACATCTCCTGCTTTCTCATAATAAGATGCAGCTTCTGTGTAATTAGCTTCTCCATATAACTTTTCAGCCTGGCTGAAGTAACTCTCTTTCTCCTTCTGAGCAGCACCCTCATAATTCAGCCCTGCTGCTTTTCTGTAATTATCTGCTGCTTCAACAAAGTTTCCATCTGCAAACAGTTTTTCTGCATATTCAAAATATGCTCCACCATTTACCTTAGTCTTAGAATCTTTAATTGGTTTTGCCTTATTATAAAGGTCAATTGCCTCATTTACTTTACCGTTCTTTAAAGCATCTTCTGCCTTATTATAATTCATAAACTTAGGAACAAATATTGCCGCTGCTCCACCGGCTGCAAGAACGATCACGATAAGAATAACGATCAGAGCGATCTTACCGTCTTTACCCTTCTTCTCCTTTGGAGCTTTCGGTGCTTTTGGCTGTTTCGGCTGTTTTGAAGCCTTTTCCTTCTTCTTGTTCTTCTTCTTGTTCTTTTTCTTGTCTTCACCATTCACTGGCATCGGCTGTCCGTTCGGTCCCATCATCGGACGTCCCGGCATCGGCTGTCCGTTCGGTCCCATCATCGGATGTCCCGGCATTGGCTGGCCGTTTGATCCTGTCGGTCTATTCTGAAATGGAGGGATTCCATTTGGTCCTGTTCCTTTTAACATATCGGAATTCAGTACCGTTGTTCCTTCTTCATCTTCATCAACAGGCATCTTTGTTTCAAGATCAACTGCTTTTAGAACAGTAGTTCCTTCTTCTTCCAGATCATCCGTATCAATGACTTCTGCGTTTTCCTTGTTTGCTGCATCGGAGAGATTCTTCTCTATATCTGATGCCTGTTTCATCACATCTTTTGCTTCGGCCTTATCCTCTGCTGTTGTAGAAACATCCTCTATTGTACCAGCATCTGTAAAACCTGTAGTATCCATATCCTCTACTTTTTTACCACAGACAGGACAGATCTTTACCTCTGGTGCAATCTCGCATCCACAATTGTCACAAAACATATTCTGCTCCTCCTAATTCATTTTAAATAAGAATTCTTCATTTGAAAGCCGGATACTACTGTTATCCGGAATAACAATCTCCACATTACTGTAGACCATATCTCCATTCAAATATGTATGATTCGTGGAATTATTATCTCTGAGATAATAAATACCATTTATATTTGTAATATAAGCATGCCGCCTGCTTACAGACTTATTATCCGTGATCTTGAAATCGACACCTTGGTCTGCTTTTCCTATACAAAATGCCTGCTTATTAATATAAATCTTCTCTCCGGTTTTCTTACGGATCAATACAGGCTTTCTGCCGATCTTCTCTGTTACATTCGTTAGAACAATAGTCTCATCTTCCTCCGGATCTATCCTGTTCGTCTGTCGATCTTCTGACAGTCTTCCGATCTCTTCATTTCTCCGTCGGGCTTCCTTCTCCTGTCTTTCTGCTTCTTTATAATTTCTACGAGCTTCATATTCCGCACGCATTCTTGCTTCTTCCGCACGCATTTCTTCTTCTCTGGCTATCCGTACTTCTTCAGCCAGTCGTTCGGATTCCGCTGTTGCTTTTCTGAATTCTTCCTCTGCTCTCTTCGCAGCTATTTCTGCTCTCAGCTTTGCTTCTTCATATTCCTTTCTTGCAGCATCATCGTACTGTTCCTGTATCTGACAGGCATATAGAACTGCTGTCTGAGACTGATTCCGATATTCCTTTTCTGCTTCCTGTCGATTGATCTCCGCCTGTATTCTTGCAGCTTCTGCCAGCATACGCATTTCTTCTGCCGATTTCGCAACCTTTGCCTGCTGTTTTGCATAAGCAGTCAGTCTCTTGGCTTCACTCTCTGCCTGCATTCTGGCAATATCTGCATTTCTCGCAGCTTCCTCCGCTATCAGGATCGCTGACTCTGTTCTTGCTGAACTTGCTGCTTTCTCTTTATTCTCCGAAGATACATGCTCACCTATCAGAAGCAGCTGACTCTTCAAACGTAATTCCTTTACGAACAGATTAAATTGTATAACATTGAATTCTTTCTGACTATCCAGATAATCAATGATCTGATTGGCACACTCAAGAGCTGATGTATGTGCATATGTCAGCTGATCCAATAAATGACGGACAAATGCATCCGATCCTTCCATCGGTTCTACCTTTTCAAATGGAAGATAAATAAGCTGGATACTAAAATCACTTAATTTCACATACATATATTTCAGGTCAAACACAACCTTCTCTAACTTCAATCCGTTATGTACCATAGAAACCAGCTGTCTGCTGATACTATACAGATATTCAACCAGTTCATCCCTGAATACCGGCTTCTGTACGAGCTGATCAAGCGTCAGATCTCCCGAAATACTGAATTCCAGAACACGATCACCTTTCACAAACACTTCCCTGCATGTGTTAGAATTTCCCGCAAAAGGCACATTATATATCTTTATCTCATTTTGATCTACCTGTATGGTTTCATCTAATTTATAATTAATTCGTTGTTCCTTGTTCCTTTGCGTCATAAACCCTCCTATAAGAGTCATCAAATAAAAAAATGAACAAACTCCCGAAAATATTATATCAAACCACCTTATAAAAGTAAACCAGGAGAACTTCACACAAAATAAAAAAGAGACCGGATCATTCCAATCTCTTTAAAAGAGGCGCGAGCCGGATTTGAACCGGCGATGACGGTGTTGCAGACCGGGGCCTTACCACTTGGCTATCGCGCCATTTATTCAATTAGCTTTCGCTAAACTCCCCGAGTAGGGCTCGAACCTACAACCCCTCGGTTAACAGCCGAGTGCTCTACCATTGAGCTATCGAGGAATACCACTGTCAAAATTCTAATATTACTTCCGTTCACAGTCTGATTCCAACTGATGATCTAATAAATCAGATAGAATACGCAGAAGGAGGGATTTGAACCCTCGCGCCGCGCGAACGGCCTACACCCTTAGCAGGGGCGCCTCTTCAGCCACTTGAGTACTTCTGCAAAATGCCTAAATGAAATGTTCCCACCAGGGATATTAAATTTTGACGCTAGTACATGATATCAAAGGATATATTGTTTGTCAAGAACTTTTTATTTAATATCCATATATAAATACCATACATATGCGGCTTTGTATAATTCTTTACCAACCTTTACTTCAGGAATAACATAGATTGCTGTTGATCTTCCCACAATACAGTTATTATATTCATATTTTCTGGTATTTGAATCAACAACAGCTACCCTTTTCCATGATGGTTTTGCTTCTTTAATATCATTACAAGCATAGATATAATAACGTTTTGCGTTTGCAACCTTATTCCACCTTACAGTAACCGTTGTCTCGTCTGTTCTCTGGATACTGATCTTTGCCTGAGGGATCACAACTTTGTAGTCCGACCATCTTCCATAACATTTTTTGTTATTGATCTTAACATAGCTTCTTACACGAACCTTAAATCCCTTTCCCTTCACTGCAGGAATATCAAATCTTACTTTTGTCTTCTTCGTATTAAATGTTTTCAGTTTTTTATTCTTTAATGAATAAATATGAACCTGATATCCTGACGGTTCATATTTGTCACGGGAAGATTTATTCCATCCGATCATAACCTTATTGCTGACAGTCGGATACCATGTATAATTATTTCTCTTAAAAGATGCTACTTTGCATGGTTTTCCCGGTGCAGCATAGAGATCATAAGCTTCCGCATGGCCACCCTTTGCTAGATATCCTGATGCTGACTGGCGAACCGGAGTGATACGAACCGTATTCACAGAACCAACCTTTACTTTTACCTTTGCACTGGTCTTCTTTACAGTTGCAACCTTTTTATCATTAACATATAAGATATATCTGTTTGCACCTCGAACACTGCCCCACTTAAAAGAGATTGCATTTGGCTCTGTCTTTGTCTGTTTGATCGATGATGTGAATATCTTAGACGCACTTGGGGATGTTACGACTTCTACTTTATCAGACATCGTTCCCGATGTGATATTTCCCTCGCTGTCTTTATATACTGCCTCTACTGATACATAATATGTACTTCCTGCTGTGAGGTTACTGATTTTTTTCTTCGTATCATTATAGACATCACATTCGCTTCCTTTTGTTGTTCTTTCAAATGATACACCGTCTGTCGATATGTATACATTATAACCATAAGCTCCGTCTGCCTTTTTCCAGCTCACCATAACGGTATTCTCGCTGGCAGCCGTCTGCTTGATTCCTGTCACATCATCTTCAGCATGTGCGATCAGAGTCAGATTACAAAAAAAACAGACCGCAATTACAGTCATTATCATCATTTTTATAATTGATATTTTCTTCGTTTTCATTCAAATCATTTCCTTTTTGTTAAAATTATATTACAAAAATATCAAATTTTATATTTATAGTCAATATCTTTTTATATAAAAAACTTCTACAGGTTCAAATGCTTTCTTTACAAATATACATTCAAACCCATAGAAGTCCTTTGCTGCATAGAAACTGTTATCTGTCCAGATCGCATATTTCCATGACTTTTATAGTTCATAATTCACTGATTACTGCATATTAATTCAGATATCCATATATCGTCCATGTTGGAGCCGGCTTATATGTCTTTCCTTTTACTTTTACAGTTGGAATAACATAGAATCCGACATATCTCTGTCTTGTGAGATTGCTTACTTCACAGGAGGTTGTACCTGCCCCAACTTCTTTTACCTTATAGAATACAGGCTTCTCAGCTTTCATATCCTTGCAGGCATATACAGTATATCCTGTGGCATTCTTGATAGAGTTCCAGTTAAGCTTTACTGTATGGTATCCGGTTCTCGTCATCTTGAAACCAGGCTGTGGAATGATTACCTTCCAGCTTGACTTTGTTCCGTAGAATTTCTTATTATTCAACTTGATATAACCGGTAACTCTGCATTTAAAGCCTTTGTTTCTGATGGATTTCATGCTGGTGAATTTTTTATATAATGTATGACCACTCTTGATGTCATACACTTTTATCTTCTTTCCCTCTAAAGAATAAATCTCCAGACGGTATCCCGATGAATAATACTTATCATTCTTACTTCTGTTCCATCCAATCGTTACCTGATTGCTCTCCGTTGGTTTCCAGACATAATTTCCGGATTTATAATCACCCAGTTTTGTTGGTTTTCCGGGTGTTGTAAAGACATATAGACCCATTCCCTGTGATGCTGCAGCCTTTTTATTAAATTCCTTTACCGCACACACATAATATGTATTTCTGGATCCTGTCTTTAACTTTTTGATCGTGATAGAAGTCTTAGTTGTCTTTGCAACGATTTTTGCTGAGCTGTTTACAATATAATACTTATTCGCACCACTTACCTTTTTCCATGATAACGTTGCAGTCTTTGCTGTTGCCTTTGTCTGTTTCAGACCTGTAACCGCATTCGGAGATGTAAATACCTGCAATGTACCTGCCTGATTCTCATCCGCTGCATATGTACCATTTACAACAAACACAGGAACAACCTTTACTGTATAAACAGTTGCTGCTTTCAGACCTGATACCGTCGCCTGATTTGTTCTACTGTCTAACTGTGATACTTCTGTCCGGCCATATGGACGCTGCCATACACCATCACTGCCTGCATAATATACCAAATATCCGGCTGCATCTGTTACTGCATTATAAGAGATTGCTACTTCTGATTCAGATGCTTCTGTCTGCTTAAGCCCTGTCATTCCACCATCTGCAAATGCCGTAATGCTCATTGCAAATAACATAATTGACATAATTGCAACCAATAAAAATGATCTTTTTGCTACCTTTTGTCCCATAAAATACTCTCCTCTATTTTTTTATCGATGCACTAAATATCTCTATAAAATGCACCCTGTAATTTCAGACTACACGCTTTTATTTCTCTTGTCAATTTGGTGTTTTATTTTTGTTAAATATATACAAAACTATTATCTGCCTGAAAATAAAAAACACCGGAGAAACCATCAAAACTGATCTCTCCAGTGTTTTAAATTTCACTAAATACTTTTGTCTCTGTTAAAGTAATATTATTAATAATACTTGCTCATGTATGTATATATGTACCAAGTTGAGTCTGCCTTATATGTTTTCTTACCAATCTTTACAGTTGGAATAACATAGAATCCTGCATATTTACCTGTCTTTAATTTTTTGACTGTGTATGCTGTTGTCTTCTTTCCTACTTTTGCAACTTTATACCATTTCTGATTTTTTTCACTTACATTTTCATTCTTGCAAGCATAGATTGTATAGCTTGTTGCATTCTTTACTTTAGTCCATGACACACGCATAGATGTCTTGCTTCTCTGTTCAAGTTTAATCTTTGCCTGAGGAATAACAGTCTTTTTACCAGATGATTTTCCATAGCATTTTTTATTATTTACAACAACATATCCTGTTGCTTCTATTTTGAATCCTTTATTTTTAACTGCTTTAAGGTTAAATTCCTTATTATTGTAATGTTTTCCTACATTATAAGTTTTTAATAACTTCTTACCATCAACAGAATAAATACGAATTCTATATCCATCAGGATAATATTCTCTATTTGAATTATCATCCCAATAAACTTTAACTGTATTACTATCTGTTGTCTTCCATCTAAGATATCCCTTATCAGCATTTGCAAGATTTTCTGCTTTTCCCGGTGCAGCCTTTGCAGAAATCATACCTCTGCTGTATTCATACATTGCAGTATATCCGGTAGATATGGTTCTCACTGGATATACATAATATTTTTCATCAGATCCTGCAGATGCTTTTACTTTTATACTATTGGATGTTACAGTTCCCAATAATGTCTGATTACTAATGATTGATGATGTACCAGTATATACCCAATAACCGGTTGCACCATAAGCTGCATCCCACTGTAATGTTACAGAACCTGCTGTTGCTTTTGTCTGTTTTAAATTTGTTATTTTTGAAGGTGCTGTTGTAACCTGAACAGTAGCTGCCTGAGATTCATTTGTCCGCCAAATATCATAATTTGGATGGTACACTGGAACAACTTTTATCTGATAAGTAGTTCCAGTGCTTAAATTATTAAGTGTATAAGAACCATCCTTTGTATCAGGATATTTGTTTGTACTACTATCCACTCTTGTCCATGATGCTCCATTTGTTGATGAATAATAGATATAATATCCATATGCTCCATCTGTTCCAACAAATTCAATTTTAACACTATCATTATCAGCACCTGTCTGTCTGATGTTTGTAACATTTGTTGCTGCCATAGATGTAATGCTCATCGCAAACAGCATAATACTTGTAATTGCCAGTAAAATTAATGATTTACTGAATACTCTCTTCTTTTCCATAGAACTCTCCTTTTTTCTTTTTAAAACATTTTGTTTCAACTGATTCTTCCCACAGAACCAGCCTCTATTACTAAGATACGCTATATTTGATCTCGTGTCAATTTGGTTTGATTGGTTAATACTGCTAATTTTATTTATGCAAGTTATACATATTTACATAAACTTTAAATACACCTTGCACATACTTTATATAGTTATACGCATTCAAAGCAATTTCTATTTAACAGTATTTATTTACTAAATAAATTATTTGTCATACG